>Ga0315281_10008741_pt1 | contig 14130 bp, 11 predicted proteins | sample YL17G07_0_MG_FD_204540 | JGI IMG/M metagenome (GOLD analysis project Ga0315281, IMG submission 204540) | Sediment microbial communities from Yellowstone Lake, YNP, Wyoming, USA - YL17G07_0 | ecosystem: Environmental > Aquatic > Freshwater > Lake > Sediment | place: USA: Wyoming | collected...
GACTATTTGGTCGTACGTGACGTCTACGCGCGAGAACTGCCTCGGTTCGGAGTGCGCGCATTACTCGAAATGTTTCGTGATGGAGGCGCGCAAACAGGCATTGGCGGCGGACGTTGTCGTGGTCAATCATCATCTGTTTTTCGCGGATGTGGTGCTGCGCGATGAAGGCGTGTCGGAGCTTCTGCCGGCATCGAACACGATCATTTTCGACGAAGCGCACCAGTTACCGGGAACGGCGAGCCTGTTTTTCGGACAGACCGTTTCGACTTCGCAATTGGTCGATCTGGCGCGCGACACGCGCATCGAGGCCGCTGCCGGGGCCAAGGATTTCGCGGCGCTGCCGGAGGCCGCACACGCGGTTGACAAGGCGGCGCGCGATCTGCGGCTCGTATTCAAGGAGGACAGCGGGCGGTTTCCGTTGCAGGCACTGGAGCGCAACCGCGAGTTCGAGCCGGCCCTGCAAACGGTATGCGACAAGCTCGACGCGCTGGCATCGACGCTGGAATCGCAGGCCGAGCGCAGCGAGGGGCTGGAAAAATGCCACCAGCGCGCAGTGGCGTCGAGCGAGCAGCTTCAGCGTTGGCGCACCCACGACGATCCTGATTACGTGCGATGGGTCGAGCTGTTCAATCACGCACTGCATCTCAACGCGACACCGCTCTCGATTGCGGAGATTTTTCATGGCCAGATCAGCGACCGCGCACGCGCCTGGATTTTTACCTCGGCAACGCTGTCGGTCGGCGGCGATTTCAGCCATTACTGCGGCCAGATGGGGTTGACCGAAGCGAACGCGCAGTCGTGGGAAAGTCCGTTCGATTTCGCGAGTCATGCGCTACTGTGCGTGCCCAAGGGCATGCCTGAGCCCAACACGCCGGATTACACGCCGGCGGTGGTCGCGGCGGCCTTGCCGGCGATTGAGGCGAGCGGCGGCCGCGCCTTCATGCTGTTCACCAGCCTGCGCGCGATGCGCGATGGCCACGAACTGTTAAAGGAAGCATTCGCGCGGCGCCGGCTCGATTTCCCGCTGCTGATGCAAGGCGAGGGCTCGCGCACCGAACTGCTCGCGCGTTTTCGGCGGCTCGGCAATGCAGTGCTGATCGGGAGCCAGTCGTTCTGGGAAGGGGTCGATGTGCGCGGCGAGGCGCTGTCGCTGGTCGTAATCGACAAGCTGCCGTTCGCATCTCCCGATGACCCGTTGCTGGCGGCGCGTATCGAGCGGATCAACAGGGAGGGGCGCAACGCGTTCGTCGAATTCCAGCTGCCGCAGGCGGTGATTTCGTTGAAGCAGGGCGCGGGACGCCTCATACGCGACGAGACCGACCGTGGGGTGCTGATGATCTGCGACCCGCGGCTTTTCAGCAAGGGCTATGGCCGCCGCATATTGAAAAGTCTGCCGCCGATGAAGGGCACGCGCGATGTTGCAGACGTCATCGCGTTTTTCCAGAGTGAAGACACGGAATATACCCGGGTGCCGGCCGGCGAAGAATGATCATAAAAACTCCTCTCCCCCAATTTCGGGGGAGAGGGCAGGGTGAGGGGGCGAGGGAGTATTGCTTCTGGCCAGCCATATCAGGCCGCTTGCAGGAATTTCAGCACGCTGTCACCGAAGTAATTCCACAGTATTCCGACGGCCAGCATCCACAGCAGCATGATCACCGCGGCGGCGACGATGCTTTTCGGAGTCGGGCGGTGCCCGGCGACCCACGTTGCGGCTTTGGCCCGGCTCTCGGCCAGCACGGGTGCGGGCACCAGCTTGAGGATGATATAAATGCTGACGGGCAGCAATATCAGTTCGTCGAGATAGCCCAGCACCGGAATGAAGTCTGGAATGAGGTCGATCGGGCTCAGAAAATAGCCGACCACCAGCAGCGCGAAAATCTTGAGCAGCCACGGCATGTCCGGGTGCCGGCAGCAGAACCACAGGGTCATGCCTTCGTTTTCCAGTTTGCGCGCCCAGCGCTTGAGTCTCGCCCACATCAGGCGATCACACCTCTGAGGTCGTGCTCGTCGGCTGCCACGATTTTCACGCGCGCGAAATCGCCGGCCTTGAGTCTGGGCGACGGCTTGACGTGCACCACGCCGTCGATCTCGGGCGCGTCGGCCGCGCTGCGTGCGATGGCGCCGGTGGCACGGGTTTCATCGACCAGTACAGTGAGCGTGCGCCCGACCTTGCTCTGCAAACGCTCAGCGCTGATTATTTCCTGCAGAGCCATGAAGCGTGCCTTGCGCTCTTCCTTGATTTCTTCCGGCACCTGATCCGGCAATTCGTTGGCTTTGGCGCCGTCGACCGGCGAATAGGTAAAACAGCCGACACGGTCAAGCTGCGCGGTTTCCAGGAATTCGAGCAGCTGCTCGAATTCGCTTTCGGTTTCTCCGGGAAATCCGACGATGAAAGTACTGCGGATCGTGAGTTCGGGGCAGACTTCGCGCCAGATCTTGATGCGCGCGAGATTATTCTCCGCACTGGCGGGACGCTTCATCGCTTTGAGGATGCGCGGGCTCGCGTGCTGGAACGGCACATCGAGATAGGGCAGGATCCTGCCTTCCGCCATCAATGGAATCACTTCATCGACGTGCGGGTAAGGATAAACATAGTGCAGCCGCACCCACACGCCCAGTCCACTGAGCGCAATCGCCAGTTCGGTCATTCGGGTTTTGAGCGGCCGGCCGCCCCAGAAACCAGTGCGGTATTTGATGTCGACGCCGTAGGCGCTGGTGTCCTGCGAGATCACCAGGAGTTCCTTGACGCCGGCCTTGACCAGATTTTCCGCTTCCTGCATGACGTCGCCGATCGGGCGGCTCACCAGGTCGCCGCGCATCGAGGGTATGATGCAAAACGTGCAGCGATGATTGCAGCCCTCGGCGATTTTGAGATACGCGTAATGTTTGGGCGTGAGCTTGATGCCCTGCGGTGGAATCAAATCGACGTGCGGATCGTGCGGCTGCGGCAGGTGCGCGTGCACCGCTTGCATCACTTCGTCGGTGGCATGCGGTCCGGTCACTGCGAGCACGCGCGGATGGGTTTTCCTGACGATGTCGCCCTTGGCGCCGAGACAGCCGGTGACGATCACCTTGCCGTTCTCGGCGAGCGCTTCGCCGATTGCCTGCAGCGATTCCTCCACTGCGGCGTCGATGAAGCCGCAGGTGTTGACAACCACAAGATCGGCGTCTTCATAGGTCGGCGCCACGCGGTAGCCTTCGGCGCGCAACTGCGTCAGGATACGCTCGGAATCGACCAGCGCCTTGGGGCACCCGAGGGAAACAAAACCTACTTTGGGAACAGCTGCTTTGCGGGAACGGCGCGCCTGCTCACGCGCCATCTTTGTTGCCGCCTTCGTCCTTGCGCGCCGCATTATCGGAGGGGGCGCCGTCAGGATTGTCGCGCGGCGGCGTGAACGGACTGGCGCCGGCGGCGAAGTTGGGGAAGGGGAAGACGCCGAAGAGGTTGCGTGTCTGTTTTTGCATTTGCTGCTGCATTTCGAGGAACGCGTTGGCGCTTTGTTCGAGATAGCTGCCCATCAGCCCCTGGATCGCGGGGCCCTGCATCTTGAGAAATTCGCTCCACGCGTCAGCACTGAGCATCGGGCCCGGCGCGCCGCCATAGATCACGCGCGATTGCTCCTGCAGCTTTTTCTGCATCTCGATGAAGGTCTGGACGTTCTTTTCGAGGTAGTTGCCCATCATTCCCTGCATCGCATTGCCGTAGAAGCGGATGATTTTCGTCAGCACTTCGCTTGAAAACATCGGCGCGCCTTCGCCGCTTTCTTCTTCGAGAATGATCTGCAGCAGGATGCTGCGCGTCAGGTCTTCCTTGGTCTTCGCGTCGACGACCTGGAACTCAGTGTTGTCAAGCACCAGCTTCTTGACGTCCTCCAGCGTAATGTAGCTGCTGGTTACGGTGTCGTAGAGCCGCCGGTTCGGATACTTCTTGATGATTCTGATGTCGTCGCTCATGACCAATCCCAGGTTGCGTTGCAATAAACTACATTATCGCAAAATCACCGCGTTTAATCATTGTGTTGCATAAATTCAATGTTATTTTCCCCGGAAGTTCCCCGGAATGGAGGTTTCCGGGCCATGTCCTCACAATATGACCGCCAATACGCGCCTCCGGGTGTGCATCGGGCAGCCGGCCTCCGCCGCTATTGCATATGCTGGCCGCCGTTGATGGCGATATTTGCGCCGGTGACGAATGCGGCTTCGTCCGAGCACAGATAGGCGACAAGACCGGCGACTTCCTCCGGCTTGCCGAGCCGGCCGACCGGAATTTGCGGGATGATCTTGGTATCGAGCACTTCTTTTGGCACCGCCAGGACCATCTTGGTGCCGATGTAGCCGGGGGAAATCGTATTGACGGTGACGCCTTTTCGCGCCACCTCGAGCGCCAGCGCTTTGGTGAATCCGTGCATGCCGGCTTTGGCCGCGGAATAGTTGGTCTGGCCGAATGCGCCTTTTTGGCCATTGATGGACGATATGTTGATGATGCGGCCCCATCCGCGTTCGACCATGCCGTCGCAAACCGGCTTGGTCATGTTGAACACGCTGTCAAGATTGGTGCGCACGACGGCGTCCCAATCGACCTTGCTCATTTTCTTGAAGGTCGTGTCGCGCGTTATGCCGGCGTTGTTGACCAGCACGTCGACCGGGCCGACATCGGATTGTATCTGTTGAATCGCTTTGGCGCAGGAATCGAAGTCCGTTACGTCGGCAGGCACTGCGCGAAACTCGTGCCCCTGTTCTTTCATTTCCGCGAGCCAGTCTTTCCACTTGGTATTGCTGGGCGAATAGGTCGTGACGACCGTGTAGCCCATCCTGGAAAGCTTGACGCAGATTGCCTCGCCCAGGCCGCCGGTACCGCCGGTGACTAACGCTACTCGTTGTGTCATCGCTGTTCCCCTTCGCAAATAACCCAATTTAGACTAACACGAAGATTCAAACTCATGTTTTGCTTAATCGCAACGTTTCCTGACATAACGCCCGGGCGCCGGCTCGATCGCCGGGTAGCGGGAACTGCCGGGCTCCACGCGTGCAGGCACATGGCTGCCGCTGCGCTCGGCAAGCCACCCGCTCCAGTGATTCCACCAGCTGCCCGGTTGCTGCTGGGCGCCGGCAAACCAGTCGTCGGCAGCCGCGGGCAGGGCCGGGTTCAGCCAATAATGCCGCCTGTTTTTCGAAGCCGGATTGACGACCCCGGCGATATGGCCGCTGGCGGCGAGCACGAACTCCGAATTGCCGCCGAGCAGTTGGATATTTTGATAGGCAGTCCGCCACGGCACGATGTGGTCGTCACGTGAGGCAAGCACGTAGGTCGGCAGCCTGACTTGTGACAAATCGACCGGCACGCCGCACATGGTGAGTTTGCCCGGGATGCGCAGATTGTTCTCCAGGTACGTGTTGCGCACATAGTAGACGTACATCGCGCCGGGCAGATTGGTGCTGTCGCTGTTCCAGTAGAGCAGGTCGAAGGCTTCGGGATTGCGGCCCTTGAGATAATTGTTGACGACGTAATTCCAGATCAGGTCGTTGGCGCGCAGACTGGAGAACGTCAACGCGAGCTCCTGGCCTCGGAGGACGCCGCCTCCCGCGAATTCCCGCTCGCGTCGCGCGACGTAAGCTTCGTCGACGTACACCGACAATTCCCCGGTGTCGCTGAAATCGAGCATGGCCGCGAGCAATGTAACCGTGGCAGCGGGACTGCGCTTTTTGGCTCGTAATACCGCCAGTGCCGCGCCGACAAGAGTGCCGCCGACGCAGAAGCCCAGGACATTGAGCTTTTTTACCCCGCAGATCGCGCGCGCCACGGCAATCGCCTTGATTACGCCCTTGGCGAGGTATTCGTCCCAGGTGACGCGTCCCATGTCATCCGGCACGTTGCGCCATGACACCATGAATACCGTATGCCCCTGCGCTACCGCATACCGCACGAATGAATTTTCGGGCTGCAGGTCGAGAATGTAATACTTGTTGATGCAGGGCGGAACCATCAACAGGGGCAGCTCATACACGCTGTCGGTGACGGGCCGGTACTGAATGAGCTGGATCAGTTCGTTTTCGAAAACCACGGCGCCAGGGGTGATCGCGATGTTGCGGCCGATTTCGAAGGCGGTCTCGTCAGTCATCGAAATGCGGCCTTTTTTCAGGTCTTCGTTCAGCAGATCGAGTCCGCGCCGCAAACTTTCACCCTTGGTTTCGGATGCGAGCTTCAATACCTCTGGATTGGTTGCCGGAAAATTGGTGGGCGCCGCGGCATCGGCCAGCTGGCGCGCAAAAAAGCGCAGTTTGTTCTTGGTTGGCGCATCGATTTGCGCGGCTTCGACTGTTTCCGCGAGCCAGCGCGAATTGAGCAGATAGGCCTGTTTGAGGTAACTGAAGTACGGCAATTGCTGCCATTCGGAAGAGCTGAACCGGCGGTCACTACCGTCCGGTGTAATCATGGGTGCCGGCATGCTGGATTCGCCCGCTTGGGCCAGAGTCGTCCAGAGATCAAGGTGCCACTGATAGTAGCGCTTCTGGATCTCGGCCCACTGCTCGCTGTTCTGCGCCAGGCCTGCCGTCAGCGCCTTGAATATTTCCGTGCTTTCGAGATGCTGCTCGGCTGACATCGAGTGAAACAGATTATCGGCGAACTTCTTGCTGGCGAGGGTCAGGTTCTCAATCAGCGCTTGCGCTGGGTTGTGCGGCGAATCCATGGATTGAAATCGTGTCGTGGAGCGTGGAAGAGTACAGGCAAAACCTCGTTTGATTTTGCGGGGCACGTACGACGGTGTCAAGTGCGCCGCGCGTCCATCATGGTCAATGCAGGAGGATGCCTGCGCCCCAGATCGTGGCGATGCCAATGACAATCAGCACGACCTGCTGGACGGCCGCCTGGATTTCAGGCCGGCGGTGCAATCCCGGGATCAGGTCGGCAACCGAAACGTACAGCATGCTTGCGGCGGCAAGTGCGAGCAGCGAAGGTATCCATTGCTGTGCGGTTTGCAGCGTGAAATAGGCGAGAACTCCGCCCACCATCATCGCGAGGCTGGATAGCACATTGAGCGCGAAGGCATAGCGCTTGCTGTAACCAGAATGCAGCAGCACGAGGAAATCGCCGACTTCCTGCGGCACTTCGTGCGCGATGATGGCGATGGCGGTGACCAGGCCCAGCTGCACGTCGGCGAGAAAGGCGGCGGCGATCAGGATACCGTCGACGAAGTTATGGAAAGTGTCGCCGATCATGATCATCATGCCGCTGCGGCCGTGGTCCTGCAGCGCCGGCTGGGCCTCGTGCGCCGCGCATTGCTCTTCATGGCAGTGTCGCCACAGCACCAGTTTTTCGAGCATGAAGAACAGCAGGATGCCGCCCAGAATGGTGGCCGTAACCTGCTCGACGTTGGCGGCAAGTCTGAATGCGTGCGGGAGGATCTCAAGGAACACGGCGCCGAGCAATGCGCCAACCGCATAGCTGATCAGCATGGGAACATGGGCGGCACGCGTGCTGAATGCGAACGCTGCGGCTGCGGCGACGCTTAGCACGCCGCCCACGACACTTGCAACGACGATCCAGGCCAATATAGACATGATTTGAGGAAAAGGGAAAAGGGCAAGCCGGTGATTATAGGCGACGCGTCAGGTCCGGTCTTCCGCGGTCAGCCAAATCAGCGCTGCCATGCGGCCGGTGGTCTTGTCGCGGCGGTACGAATAGAAGCGCGCCGGATTGCTGTAGGTGCAAATTCCGCCCCCATATACCCGTTGCACCCCGCAGCGGGTGAGCCGCTGGCGGGCGAGATCGAACAGATCCGCCAACCATTTCTTGTTGCCGATGGGCCTGAACGCCCGGTCTGAACCCGGATCGGCGGCGAGGAACGCATCACGCACATCTGTGCCGACTTCGAATGCGCCAGGGCCGATGGCGGGGCCCAAGTAGGCGAGCAGATCCGCTGGGGCGACCCGCATTTCACGTACAGTGTTTTCTATTACGCCTGAGCTCAGGCCCCGCCAGCCCGCGTGCGCAATGCCGATCACGCTGCCCGCGTGATCGCAAAGCAGGACAGGCATGCAGTCCGCAATCATGACGGCACAAACCGTGCCGGCCTGGCGCGCAACGCTGGCGTCAGCTTCGGGGATCTCAGCCACGCCGTCGATCGCGACCACGCGGGATCCATGTACCTGCCGCAGCCATTTCGGTTCCTGCGGCAGGCAGGCGCGCAACCGCTCGCGGTTGATGTGGACTGCGGCGTCATCGTCGCCGCAGCGCAAGCCGAGATTGAGACTTGCATAGACTCCGGTGCTGACTCCGCCGCTGCGCGTTGTGATCATGCTTTTTACGCGGGCCGGCGCCGGCCATTCGGGAATTATCCAGTCATGCGGTGTTGTCATGACCGGGCGTCGGGTTCGGCTTTAAGTGCAGCGATCAGCTCGCGCATGTCGGCGGGTAGCGGCGCCTGCCATTTGCTTTGCTTGCCGCTTGCGGGATGAATAAATTCAAGTCGCTCGGCGTGCAGCGCCTGGCGCGGGAAAGCGGTGATTGCCGCATCGGGGCTATGCTTTCTTCTGGCATAGACCGGGTCGCCGACCAGCGGGTGGCCAAGCGAGAGCAGGTGCACCCGAATCTGGTGGGTGCGGCCGGTTTCGAGCCGGCAACGCAGCAAAGTGGCGTGCGCATAGTGGCGCAGGATGTGGTAATGGGTGACGGCGGGTTTGCCGCGCGCTGCCACTGCCATGCGCGTGCGTTGGGTCGGATGGCGGCCTATCGGTGCTTCGACTTTGCCGTCGCGCGCGACGCGACCATGCACGAGCGCCAGATACTCGCGTCTGACGGTGTGCGCTTGTAACTGGCGTACCAGGCTCGTTTGCGCTTCAAGCGTCTTGGCAACAACGAGCAGGCCGCTCGTATCCTTGTCGAGTCGGTGCACTATCCCCGCGCGCGGCAACCCGGCCAGTTGCGGGGAGTGAGCGAGGAGCGCGTTCATCAGCGTACCGCTCCAGTTGCCGCTGCCGGGGTGCACAACCAGGCCGGCGGCCTTGGCGACCACCAACACCTCAATATCTTCGTAGACGATATCAAGCGCAATCGGCTCTGGCCCGACCGTAGCCGTCGCCGGATCGACGGTGGGGGTAAGCAGGATTTTCTCGCCGCCCCAGACTTTGGCCTTGGGGAGTGCCGAGCGACCATCGAGCTCGACGCAGCGGTCGCGAATCCAACTGGCATGCTTGCTGCGCGAAAATTCCGGCAACAAATGCGCTAATGCCTGGTCTAAGCGTTGACCGGCACATTCCGGGGGCACCGTCAGTTCGACCGTCTCCTGTGGATGGCGCGTTACGTTATAATTTCCAGGTTTTCGTTCAGACCCCATATATGCGAGCAAGTTTAACTTTAATTCTGACGCTATGCCTGACGGCGTGCGGCATGTTGCCGGCGCAAATCGACGAAACCAAAGGCTGGTCGGCGAACAAGCTATATTCCGCAGCCAAGGAAAAACTGGGCGAGGGCAGTTACGAACAGGCGATCAAGCTGTACGAAAAGCTTGAATCGCGTTACCCGTACGGCCGCTTTGCGCAGCAGGCTCAGCTTGAAATTGCCTACGCCCATTACAAGGACAAGGAGCCGGCGGCGACGATCTCCGCTGCGGAGCGTTTTATCAAGCTGCATCCGAACCATCCCAACGTGGATTACGCCTACTATTTGCGGGCGCTCGCGAGTTTCAATGACGATCTGGGGTTGCTTGGCTCATATGCCGGGCAGGACATGACCGAGCGCGATCCAAAAGCTGCGCGCGATGCGTTCAGCGCGTTCAAGGACCTGGTGACGCGTTTTCCGAACAGCAAGTACGCGCCGGATTCGGTCACGAGGATGAATTATCTGGTCAACGCGCTGGCCGCGAACGAGGTGCATGTCGCGCGCTATTACATGAAGCGTGGAGCCTATGTTGCTGCTGCGAACCGAGCGCAATATGCCCTCAAGAACTACCCGCAGGCGCCGGCCAATGAAGAAGGACTGCTGATCTTGGTGCAGGCCTATGACCGGTTGGGCATGACTGATCTGCGCAACGATTCGGAGCGCGTGATGCGGGCGAATTTTCCCGACAGCAAGTATCTGGGCGGAAAGGGCGGCGGCAGTAGCAGCAGCAAGCCCTGGTGGCAGCTCTGGAATTGGTGAAACTGGATTAACTTACGGGGTCAATTGCGGGTCATGCGCCCGTCGATGAACCTGACCTTGTCACCCGTCCGGAATCCGGGCTCAACTTCGTAGCTGACGGTACGCATCGTGCCGTCGTCCATGCGCACGTTGATGTCGTAGCGCGTTACCTTCTTGATGTTTTTCTCGACCTGGTTCCCGGCGTAGGCGCCGCCCGCCGCACCCACGATGGTGGCGGCAGTATTGCCGCGGCCCTGTCCGACCTGGTGACCGAGCAATCCACCGAGCACTCCCCCGGCGATCATGCCGACTGCGCTGCCCTGACCGGCGTGTTCCACGGCGCGGATCGAATCGATCGTTCCGCAAGTCGTGCACAACGGAGCCACAGGCGCGACCTGCGGCTGGGATTGTTGTTGCACCGGCTGTTGCTGAACTGGTTGCTGTTGTTGCACAGGCTGTTGCTGCTGCACAGATTGCGGCTGTGGCTGTTGCTGCACGGTCTGGCGTGGCGGCTCGCTGGGACTTGAGTAGCGATAATCCTGCGCCAAGGCGGGAAGCGACAGGGCAAAGGCGACGGTGCCGACAAAAAGGCGATTCCGTTGATTATTCATGAGCAAATCTCCGATCAATTGCGATGTTGAATTATAAGCCGATCGCTCCGGCGGGCGGTGTCAACTATTTCACGTTGTTTCATGCAGCTAATTCGGGGCGCTCCCGGAATAATTCAAGCGCTTCGGGGTTGGCCAGGGCTTCGGTGTTCTTGACCGGGCGGCCGTGCACCACATCGCGCACGGCGAGTTCGACAATCTTGCCGCTCTTGGTGCGCGGGATATCGGTTACCTGCACGATTTTGGCGGGCACATGGCGAGGCGTGGTGTTGGCCCTGATGTGCTGCTTAATCCGGTCTGTCAGCGCGTCGTCAAGCGCAAGGCCGTCACGCAGTCGCACGAACAGGACTACCCGCACGTCGCTCGGTTGCCGCGGCGGCCATTCCTGGCCGATGACGAGGCTTTCGAGCACTTCATCGAGCTGCTCGACCTGACGGTAGATCTCGGCGGTGCCGATGCGCACGCCGCCCGGGTTGAGTACCGCATCCGAACGGCCGTAGATGATCATGCCGTCGTGGGCGGTGAGTTCGACATAATCGCCGTGGCACCAGACGTTGGGGTATTTCTCGAAATACGCGGCTCGATATTTCCTGCCGTCGGCGTCGTTCCAGAACCTAATCGGCATTGACGGGATTGGCGCAGTGCAAACCAGTTCGCCTTTGGTGCCGCGCACGGCTTTGCCATTTTCATCGAACACCTCGACGTTGAGGCCGAGGGCGCGGCACTGGATTTCGCCGCGCCACACCGGCAGCAGAGGATTGCCCAGCACGAAAGTCGAGATGATGTCGGTGCCGCCCGACATGGACGCCAGATTGACGTCTTGTTTTATGTTCTCATATACGTAGTCGAATCCTTCAGGCGCCAGCGGCGAGCCGGTCGACAGTATGACGCGCAGGTGTTCGAGGTTGTGCGTCTGCAGGGGTTTCAGGCCAGCCTTGGCGATCGCATCGATGAATTTGGCGGAAGTTCCGAATACGGTCATCCTGGTGGCTTCGGCAAAATCGAACAGGATCTTGCCTCCGCGCATGAATGGAGAGCCGTCATAGAGCAGGATGGCGCATCCGCTGGCGAGCCCCGACGCCAGCCAATTCCACATCATCCATCCGCAGGTAGTGAAATAAAACAGGCGATCGCCAGGCTTGAGGTCGACGTGCAGCATGTGCTCTTTTAGATGCTGCAAGAGCGTGCCGCCGGCGCCATGCACGATGCATTTGGGCGCGCCGGTGGTGCCCGACGAATACATGATGTAAAGGGGATGATTGAACGGCAGCCGCTCGAATTCGATAGTGCGCGGCTTGAACGGTGCCATGAAATCGTGGACATCGATGGCGCGTGGAATGCCGGCAAGGCTGGGCGAGCGCTGGGTATACGGCACGACGATTACACGTTCGAGAGATGGCAGTTGTCGCGCGATTTCGCGGAGACGCGGCAGCACGTCGATGACTTTGCCGTTATAGAAATAGCCGTCGGCGCTGAAGAGAATTTTGGGCTCGATTTGCCCGAAGCGGTCGATGACACCTTGTACTCCGAAGTCCGGCGAGCACGAGGACCAGACCGCCCCCATGCTGGCGGCAGCGAGCATCGCGATTACGGTACCAGGCAGATTGGGCATGTAGCCGGCGATGCGGTCGCCGGCCTTGACGCCCGAAGCACGCAGCGCCTGCGCAATGCGCGACACCTCATGATGAAGTTCCGCGAAAGTTACACGACATTGCAACCGGTCCTCGCCCCAGAATTCGATTGCTGTCGCCCGGTCGCGCCGACGCAGCAGGTTCTCGGCAAAGTTTAGCCGGGCCTGCGGGAACCAGCTTGCCTCCGGCATGCGTTCTCCATGCTCGAGCACCACATTACCCGGCCCGTCGGCAATTACTCCGCAGTGTGACCACACAGCGCGCCAGAATTGTTCCGGCTCGCGGATAGACCAGTCGTAGAGCGCGGCGTAATCGGGAACATGAATGTCGTGATTGCGTTCGACCCTGCGCATGAACGCGGTCATGTTAGCAGCGGCGATGCGCTCGGCCGAGGGTTGCCACAAAGGCTGATTCATGGCGGGGGCAAAAAACCGTCTAACTTATTATTCCGGACGCATGTGGGGAAAAAGTATCACGTCGCGGATGCTCGGGCTGTCGGTCAGCAGCATGATCAGCCGGTCAATGCCGATGCCGGCGCCCGCGGTGGGCGGCAATCCGAATTCGAGCGCGCGGATGTAATCGGCGTCGTAGTGCATTGCTTCCTCGTCGCCGGCATTTTTCTGCGCCACCTGTGCCTGGAAGCGCGCAGCCTGGTCTTCAGGGTCGTTCAGCTCGGAAAAGCCGTTGGCTATTTCGCGGCCGGCAATGTAGAGCTCGAAGCGCTCGGTGACCTCGGGGTTGACGTCGCTGCGGCGCGCCAGAGGGGACACCTCGGCCGGATAGTCGATGATATAGGTCGGTTCGAACAGCTCGGATTCGGTCGTATGCTCGAACAAGGTCAGCTGCAGGCCGTTCAGACCGTCGCGTTCATGAAATGGAATGTGAAGTTCCGCCAGCTTCCTGATCAGGGCGGCGCGATTGCTGAGCGCATCGTCGGTGATCTCCGGGCGATATTTCCGGATCGCACCAGTGATCGTCAGACGCTGGAACGGTATCGCGAAATCGATCTCCCGGCCTTGATAGCTGATTTTGCGCGTGCCTAATACCTTGAAGGCAACCTCGGAGAACAGTTCCTGCAATAGAGCCATGAGGTAATCATGCGTGCGGTAGGCGGCGTAAAACTCCAGCATCGTGAATTCGGGATTGTGGCGCGTGGATATGCCCTCGTTCCGGAAATTGCGGTTTATTTCGAATACCTGCTCAAAACCGCCCGCCACCAGCCGCTTTAGATAAAGCTCGGGCGCGATGCGCAGATACAAATCCATGTCGAGAGCGTTGTGATGCGTAACGAACGGGCGTGCCGCCGCGCCGCCGGGGATCGGCTGCATCATCGGCGTTTCGACTTCGAGATAGCGCCGATCGAGGAAGTACTGACGGATCGCCTGAATGATGTTTGAGCGCAGCACGAACCTCCTGCGCGTGTCGTCATTCGTGATCAGGTCGAGGTAGCGTTGGCGGTAGCGTTGCTCCTGGTCGGTCAGGCCGTGAAACTTTTCCGGCAGAGGCCGCAGTGACTTGGCAAGCAAAAACAACTGTTTGACCCGCACCGTAAGCTCGTTGGTTTTGGTCCTGAACAGCACGCCTTCAGCGCCGATGATGTCGCCGACGTCGTGGTGCTTGAATTCGTCGTGGCGTTCCTTGCCGAGATCGCCGTCGGTAATATAGAGCTGGATGTTGCCGCTCATATCCTGAAGCGAGGCGAAGCTGGCCTTGCCCATTACGCGTTTGAGCATCATGCGTCCGCCGACTTTGACCGCGACCGGATCGCGATCGA
>Ga0315281_10008743_pt1 | contig 14128 bp, 11 predicted proteins | sample YL17G07_0_MG_FD_204540 | JGI IMG/M metagenome (GOLD analysis project Ga0315281, IMG submission 204540) | Sediment microbial communities from Yellowstone Lake, YNP, Wyoming, USA - YL17G07_0 | ecosystem: Environmental > Aquatic > Freshwater > Lake > Sediment | place: USA: Wyoming | collected...
CGGCCTTTTCCAGCTTCTCCTTGACGCGTGTGGTCAACACGACCAACCCGATCGTCGGCAGCTGGTATGGGGGTACTGCGACCAGTAACCGCATGTTTACGTTTCTGAGCGATGGTACTTTCCTGTCAGCTGGCAACGAGAATCCAGCTCTGGATCCCACTGGGCAGAAAGGCATGGAACGCGGCACCTATACGTGGAACTCCAGCTCAGGTGCCTTTACGCATGTCACTACGGTGAACACCGATGGCCAGTGGGGATTTTCGCAATCGATCTGCAACAAGGCGATCGTCAGCGGCGACACGTTGACTCTGACCTGCGCCGATACAGCGACGCCGACCGCATTCAGCAGCTTCTCCGCAACGCGTGTTGCGGCGGCGACTTCGGCCGGCACAACGGTACCTTCGGCGACCACGCCGCTGCCACCGCCGCCCACTGCCCAAACCGCCTATACCGTTCCGAGTGGCCGGATGCCCACGGCCGCCGTGTCGGTGGATTTGAGGGGCAGCACGTACGGCAATGCCATACTGGTCGTCACGTTGGACTTGTCCAAAGTGCTCTCAGGCGGGTCCTTCGCCGGGCAAGGCCAGTTCGCCGCCGGCTATAACATCTACGTTGTCGCGCTGGTGCCCAGCGGGGTCCTCGGTCTGCCCAGCGCGACCTGGTTCATGCTGCCGGCAACGGGTGCATGGGCCGCGCTTGGATTTCCGCTCGCCGCATACATGGAAGGCTTGGCGCAAGACGCAACCAACAGTGTGGTGATCACGATTCTCCAGGGCCTGGACATAACCTCGCTGCCGGGCACCGAGATCTATATCGGCTACGGCACCGATGATCAGGAAATGCTGGCCGCGGGACGCTACCGCGGCGTCTACGTCGTGCGGTAAGCGCAGGCGGCGCCTGCGCGACGCCGAGATCGGGTATCGTCGCGCCACGATGGACGCTCCGCCGCGCCGCATTGCGCACCTGGACATGGACGCCTTCTACGCGTCGGTCGAGCTGCTGCGCTACCCGAAATTGCGCGGACTGCCGGTGGTCATCGGCGGGCGGCGCGCGCACCAGCCCACGCTGCAGCCGGATGGCAGCCGGCGTTTCGCACGGCTGCGCGAATACGCAGGGCGCGGAGTCATCACCACCTCCACCTACGAAGCGCGTGCGCTTGGCGTCCACTCCGGCATGGGCGTCATGAAGGCCGCGAAGCTGGCGCCGGACGCGGTGCTGCTGCCGGTGGACTTCGACGCCTATCGCCATTACTCGTGCTTGTTCAAAGCCGCCGTGGCCGGCATTGCCCCCAGGATCGAAGACCGCGGCATCGACGAAATCTACATCGACCTGTCTGATCTTCCCGGCGACACCCGGGCGCTCGCGCTGCGCATCAAGCAGGCCGTGCGCGAGGCCACCGGACTTTCCTGCTCCATCGGCGTCACACCCAACAAGCTGCTCTCGAAAATCTGCTCGGACCTCGAGAAGCCCGACGGTCTCACCCTCCTCGGCTTCGCCGACATCCCTGACCGGATCTGGCCGCTGCCGGTGCGCAAGATCAACGGCATCGGTCCCAAGGCGAACGAAAAGCTCGCTTCGCTCGGCATTACCACCATCGCCGAACTGGCGCGAGCCGAACCGGCGTTGCTGCAGGCGCACTTCGGCCTGAGCACTGCCACGTGGCTGCACCAGGCCGCCAACGGCATCGATGATCACCCGGTGATCACGCGCTCCGAGCCCAAGTCGATCAGCCGCGAAACCACTTTCGAGCGCGACCTGCACCCACGCCACGACCGAAATGCGCTGTCGGAGGTGTTCACGGCGCTGTGCACGCGCGTGGCGCAGGACTTGCAGCGCAAGGGCTACCTCGGCCGCACCATCGGCATCAAGCTGCGCTTTGAGGACTTCCGCACCGTGACCCGCGACCTGACGCTGCCCGCCCCCACCGCCGATCCGGCCGCCATCCGCAGCGCAGCCGGAGAATGCCTGCGGCGCGTGCCGCTGGACCGGAAACTGCGATTGCTGGGCGTGCGCGCCGCTGCGCTGACTTCAAGCAGTGCGCCGCAGACGGTCAACGGTTCGCCCCAAGGCGAGCTGCCGCTGGCTGCCGGCTAGAGAAAAATTGAGAAATTGGGGACAGACCACGTTTTCCGATCTGTCCCCAATTGGGAAAACGTGGTCTGTCCCCAATTTCTAGCCAATTTCTAGCCGCCGCTCAGCGCCTGGAAGATCATCACCTCGTCCGAGCCGTGCAGCGGAATGTCGAGCACCTGCACTTCGTCGCCATTCACGAAAATGCGCATGTGCCGGCGGATCGCATCCTGCTCGTCGATCATGCGAAAGCGGATGCCCGGGTAGAGCCGGTCGAGATCGGCGAGCACCTCGGCGAGCGTGGCGCCGAGCGCTTCGACCTCGCGCCGCTCGTCGGTGTAGGAGCGCAGCGGGCCGGGGATCAGGACTTTCACGCTGTTTTCACGCTTTTTACATTATGCGAGCTCGGCCGCCTCGATCGCATAGATGTGCGGCAAGTGCTGCGCGATGCAGGTCCATTTCGCGCCTTCATTCCGGCTGGCCCACACCTCGCCGCCCGTGGTGCCGAAGTACAAGCCGACCGGGTCGTGCGCATCGCCCGCCATGGCCTGGCGTTTCACGGTGAACCATCCGTGGCTGCGCGGCAGTCCCGCATCCTGCCGCTGCCAGGTCCTGCCCGCGTTGCGGGTCACATAGGCCGCGGGTTTGCCGCCCGGACTGGTGCGCGGCCACACCGAAGTGCCGTCCATCGGGAACACCCACAGCGTGGCCGCGTCGCGCGGATGCAGCACCAGGGGAAAGCCGATGTCGCCGGTCTTCTTCGGCATGCTCGCGCCGATGCGCATCCAGGTTCCGGCGGCGCGCTCCATACGGTAGATGCCGCAGTGATTCTGCTGGTAGAGGATGTCCGGTGACTGCGGGTGCAGCCGCAGACAATGCGGATCGTGCCCGTACTCCGTATGCGGATCGGGCAGGAAATCGGCGGCGCAGCCGGCGTTGAGAGGCTTCCAGCGCTCGCCCTGGTCCGTGCTCTCGAACACGCCGCCCGAGGACATGCCGATGTACATGTGGCGCGCATCGCGCGGGTCGATGTTGATGGAGTGCAGCTTCGGGCCATCCGGAGTGCCGTCCTTGTCGCCGCCGGTCCATTTCAAATACATCGGATTGTCGTTGAAGCCCGTCACCGGCGCCCAGGTGTCGCCGCTGTCTTCGCTTCTGAACAGGCCCTGCGGCGAGGTGCCCGCATACCACACCCCGGGCTCGCTGGCGTGGCCCGGGCTCAGCCAGAAGGTGTGATCGACCACGCGGCCTTTCTGTTCGGTCTGTCCCTGCGGCGCCTTGGGAAATGCCGGCGGTCTGGCGGCCTCCTTCCAGCTCCTGCCAAAATCACCGGAGCGAAACACGCTGGGACCGAGGTGCCCGGTGCGCGCGGCCACGAGCAGAGTGCGCGCGTTTCTTGGACCGGGACCGGGCCGCGGATCGAGCAGGATGTGGTGCACGATATGGCCGAAAAACATCGGCCCGGTGGTTTTCCACGCGCGGCGGGCACGGTCGGTTTTCAGGATGAACGCGCCCTTGCGCGTGGCCACGAGCAAGGCGACGCGGCCGGTCGACGCGGCGTGCGGAACGGATTTCACTTTCTGGGTGGTTTTCATGACGCGGGCACCTCCGGGTCGCAGCGGTCGCGAAATATTACTGCAGGCTTTGCCTCGGCGCAGGAACCGATGCGGAGACACCAAGGCGCCAGGGGCCGGCGCCTGGTGGATAATCCACATTTTCAACCAACAATCGCGAGGCATACCATGCAGATTCTCCAGCCGCCGCAATGGGCGAAACCCAGGGGTTATTCGAATGGAATCGTGGCCAGAGGCCGGACCGTGTTTCTCGCCGGCCAGTTCGGCTGCAACGCCGAAGGTAAATTCGACGCGAGCGATTTCGCCGGCCAGGCCAGGCAGTCGCTGAAGAACATAGTCGCGATCCTCGCCGAAGCGGGTGCCGGGCCCGAGCACATCTGCCGGTTGAACTGGTACGTGGCCGACCGCAAGGAATACATCGCGAGCCTGAGAGACGTCGGCGCGGCATACCGTGAAATCATCGGCAAGCACTTTCCGGTGATGACGGCGCTGGAGGTCGGCGGCTTCATGGACGACGGCGCGAGGCTCGAGATCGAGGTGACCGCGATGATTCCGGAGTAACGCTCGCACATGGCTAAAGTATTCAAGCGGGTGGTCACCGTGCACTGGGGGGACTGCGATGTCGCCGGCATCGTCTATTACCCGAGGTTCTTCGACATGATCAATGTGTTGACCGAGGACTGGTTCAAGGAGGAACTGGGCACTTCGTACGCGGAATTGATGCGCATGCATCATGTGGGATTTCCCACCGTCCGCGTCAACTGCGATTTCCTGATTCCGTGCCAGTTCGGGGAGGACATCGAACTGTCCCTTTTCGTGGCCTCGCTCGGGCGCAGCTCGCTTGCGCTCGATTTCAGGGGCCGGGTCGGAGACAAGCAATGTCTGCGTGCCGTTCATACGCTGGTCATGATGTCCAAGGATACCTATAGCGCAATGCCCATCCCGGAAGAACTGCGCGCGCGGATCGAGCCGTTCGTGAATACCGACCCGGTCGCCGGAGAAACAGTTTCCTATACGGTGAAAACATCATGACTGGACAACTCGATCCGCGCCGCGAACATCCAGGCGCAGTAGCGGCATGAAGTGGTGCAGGTTTGCGCTCGATGCCGGCCCGGCGTACGGCCTGATTGAAGGTGACCAGGTTGCCGTGTCGAGCCGTGCGCCGTTCGAAGGCATCGAGCGCACGGGGGCGAGTCATCCGCTTGCAATGATCAAGCTCCTGCCGCCGGTGATGCCGCTCAACTTCTACGCTGCGGGCCTCAATTATGCCGCCCATATCGAATGGGCGAATCGCCACCACGGCATGTCGCTGAAGCTGCCCGAGCAGGCCGACATCGGCTATCGCTCTCCCAATGCCCTCATCGGCAGCGGTTCCGATATCGTCATTCCGAAAGGCTCGCCGGGCCCGGTGGAGTTCGAGGGCGAGATCGTCGCGGTCGTGGGCAGGAAAGCCAAGCGCCTGTCGGAAGACCATGCACTGGATTGCATCGCCGGCTACACGCTGGGCAACGATCTGAGCGAGCGCGCATTTCAGCGTAGCGACCGGACGCTCTGGCGCGCCAAGAACATCGACACCTTCAAGCCCATGGGGCCGTTCGTCGTCACCGGCATCGGCCCGATGGCGCAGACCATCGCGGTGCGGATAAATGGCCGGACCGTGTCGGAATACAGCACCGCCGGGATGGTGTTCAGCATCGCCCATTACATCGCGCGCATGACCCAGTTCGTGACCCTGCACCCCGGGGACGTCCTGTGGATGGGGTGCGACGGCCCGGCCGTGCCGCCCCTGCAGCCGGGCGATGTCATTGAGGTGGTCAACGACGCGATAGGGGTGCTCTCGAATCGCGTGGTTCGGGAGGCGTGAAGCGCGCAACTGGCGGATCCTCTTCCCGGAACACCAGGGGTCGGGAGAGTATGGACCGCGTCATCGTTCCGGCTGCGGATCCGGCCGATGCGAGGCGCGCGTCGCCACGATGACCCCGGCGAGGATGGTCGTGACGCCGGCGGCGTGGAAGGCGTGAAACGCTTCGCCGAGAAAGACCATTGCCAGCACCGTGCCAAAGGCAGGCAGAAGATGCAGCGTGAATCCGGCTGCATTGGCCCCGACGATCGCCACGCCGCGGTTCCAGCAGATGAAAGCACCCACCGAGGCGAATGCCCCGACGTAGAGCACGGCGGTGGCCTCGCCCGTTGTTGGCCACCGGGGCGGCGAGTGCAGCGCTTCCAGCGCGAACACGGGCGCGACCAGCACCACCCCCACAACCGAGATCACGAACAGGAACACGATGCCGCCGAGCTCGGGCGGGCGGCGCTTGAGCAGCACCGAGTAGATTCCCCACATCGGCATCGCGAGCAGGATCCAGGCGTCGCCCGCGTGGAATTCAAGCCGCAGCAGGCTGTCGGGTTCGCCGCGCGAGAGAATGACGAGGATACCGGCAAGCGAGATCAGGATTCCAGCGATCTGCCGGCGGGTGGCGCGCTCGCGCTCGATCGCCCAGGAGCACAGCAGCATGAACAGCGGCGCGGAGGCGTTGAGCAGAACGGCGTTGACCGTCGTCGTCGTCCTCAGCCCGACGTAGACCAGGGTCTGGAACAGGCCCACCCCGGTCAGGGCGAGCAGCACGAGCAGGCCCGCGCTGCGCCGGATTGCGCCGCGATGCGCTGCCATTCCTGGCAATGCGAACGGTGCAAGGATCAGTGCCGCAATCAGCCAGCGCCAGAAATTGAGCGTGACGGGTTCGATCGCGTCGCGCAGTGCCCGGCCGATCACCCAGTTCCCGCCCCAGAAGAGGTTCGCCAGCGCGAGCAGCAGGAACGCGCGCGTCCGGGTCACGGCGGCGGGTGATGGCTGGAGAGACATGGCGGGCAAAGTCTACAATCATTTCGCCCTGCGCCCGCCCAGCGCTCTTGCCGCGGGCGTCCCCCATGCCGGTCTCCCGGGTCAGTTCGCCGAAATCCCGATCGTCTTGACGATCTTCGACCATTTCGCGACCTCGGCCCTGAAGTATTCCGCGAACGCGGCCGGCGAGCCGGTGGTCGGGTCCACACCAAGCGCGGCAAAGCGCTCGCGGATGTCCGGAAGGCCCAGTATCTGGTTGATCTCGCCGTTCAGCCGGTTGACGATCTCAGGGCTCGTCTTTGCCGGGGCGAAAAACCCCACCCACGAGCGCTCTTCGAAATCCGGGAATCCCGCCTCGGTGACCGTTGGCACGTTCGGCAGGGCCTCGACGCGCTTCAGGCTCGACACCGCCAGCACTTTGAGCTTGCCCTGCCCGATGAACGGCATGACAGGCGGCATCGACGCACTCAGCACGTCGACCTGGTTCGCGACCACCGCGGTGATGGCAGGGCTGCCGCCCTGGTAGGGGATGTGGACCGCGTCGGCTCCGGCGAGCTGCCTGAGCAAGTAATCCCCGGCGAGGTGCGAGGAGCTGCCCACGCCGGCCGTGGCGTAGGTCAGGCGCTTGCCCTTCGCAGCGCCGATGAGTTCCTGCAGGGTGCCGGCCGGGTTTGAAGGATGCACGACGAACAGGCCCGGCGTGGAGGCCGTGATGTTGATGGGCACGAAGTCCGCGAAGGCATCGAACCCCGGGTTCTTGTACAGGCTGACGTTGATCGACATCGCGGCGGTATTCGCGAGCAGCGTGTAGCCGTCGGCGTTCGCCGCGGCGACCAGGCGCGAAGCGATGTTGCCGCCCGCGCCGCCGCGGTTCTCTACCACGACCGGCTGGCCGAGCCGCTCGCTCAGCTTCTGCCCGATCAGGCGCGATATGCCATCGGCGAAGCCCCCGGCCGCGAAGGCGACGACGACGTGAACGGGCCGGGAGGGATACGGGGTCTGTGCGTCCGCCGCGAGCGTTCGCACCGCGAGCAGCACGACCGTCCCCGCCAATGCCAGCATCCGGGTGACCTGCAACAGCGTTTGCCGCTTCATGGTGCCTCCTCCCTGGGTTGCACGGGTTCTTGTCGGTTTTCGCCCCGATCGAGTCCGGATGGATCATCCCCGCTCGCCGGATCATCCCCGCTCGCCGTTAATCCGGACCCCTGGTTCGAGCCCGGGTCGGGGAGCCGAACAGGGCTCGAACCTTTTAGCTTACCCGATTGACTGCCGCTGCTTCGGGTCAATCAAGGGCGAAGCCCGCTGGTTACGTGACATGGTTGGTTGAAAGTGCCCGCCCGGCGCGCCTCGTTTGATCTAGGTCACAAGCCCCCCCGAAGACCAGTAATACCCTAGCGGCATCCTTCTGGAGGGGGAACGACCATGCGGCTCGTCCCTGCTCTACTATTGTCGCGGGCGCTCTGCCTGCCGACTACCGCCCATTCCAAGGGCCGACACGGCGGGTCAGGTCATGCCTCCCGTAGCCACGTGACCCATAGCCGTTCATGTTCGTCTGTCGCGCGGGACTCGCACGGACACATCAAGCACGATCCTGCCGCAAGGGCCGCCTTCCAACGACAGAACCCGTGTCTCTCGACGGGTAAGACCTCAGGTGCTTGCCCAGGATACGAACGGATAGATAACCGACGCCACAGTCAGCACCGCGGCATAGATCGTGGCCAAACGAAAAGAACTTGAAGCCGCCCTCGCCAAGGCGGAGGCCGCTCTCGCCAATGCAGTAATCAACACGGCCAAGCTTGATGCGAACCGAACCGAGGCAAACGCCAACATCGACAAGATACGCGCCTACTGCCGCCGGGCGCGCGCCGAACTCATCGAACTTAAACATTCAGAATCAACAGCTGGATCGGGTGAAGAGGTCGACATCCTAATCAGGCAATTGCTGGAAGTCTCCAAACGAGGGTCTACCGCGAGCCCACCTTCGAGACAATTGAGCGAGCACGCTGTTCGCGGCAGGAACAAAAGATCACAAGATGAATCCAGCCGACGAAAACCAATTCACCGATTGAATATTGGTTTCTCGGCGCAAAAACCCAGTCACGGGAATGCGCCCGCAAGGCCATCACTTCCACGGCAGGCCATCGGCTTGCTTGCCCTGATACTGGCATACCTTCAATACTTCTTCTTGGACGTTCAGCTTCAAATCTTGCGCCTGCCATCGAACTTTGCAGGGCCACTCCAGTAAAGATCCACTCTGACGCACCTGTGGCCATCCGCGTCTGGAAAGAGCCCACAAAGACCGTTACCTAAAATGACCGGTGCTGGCCGCGAACTGCCTGTCGATCCATGGCAGTCATACGTGTTTCCCGGAAGCAGCCATTCAAGAACCGTGCTCGTCTTGGACCCGTGCACCATGATGCACTTACCTTCGAAATTATCGATATTGATCATGACGTGATTCCGGACTAGATTGTCGGGTAGTTAGCGGGCGCTAGACCCGCTCTGTTCTGCACCGGGCCAGGACATCGGTATCAGCGGCAGGCACTTGGGGAGGGGGAATCCTGATGCGGAACCGTATACGCTGGCTATGCCTTGTGTGGCTGTTGGCTCATTCCCAATTCGGAAATGCCGCCACGCCTATGGTTGCCGTTGGTACTCAATTCGCGCTGGCGCTCAAGCCGGACGGCAGCGTCATTACCTGGGGCCGCAATGACAGGGGCCAGTTGGGAAACGGCCAGGCGGCGCTGCGCAGCTTGCCAGCCCAGGTCGCCGGGATCGACCAGGTAAGGGCGGTCACAGCGGGGTTGGGATTCACCCTCGCCTTGCGCACGGATGGCACGCTCTGGGGCTGGGGATTCAATGGCGATAGCGGACTGGGGGACGGCACCAGCCAGAGCAAAACCTATCCGGTTCGCGTCACCGGCATCAGCGGAACCGTTACCTCGGTTTCAGCAGGCTCTGCGCACGCTCTGGCCGTGACTGCCGACGGCAAACTCTGGGCATGGGGTTATGGCGGAGACGGAGCACTCGGAACCGGGGATCGAGGCAATCGCACCTCCGCGGTTCAGGTCTTGGGGCTGCCTGCTGTTCGCGCTGTGGACGCTGCAGACCAGCATTCACTGGCGCTCGCCACTGATGGAACCGTGTGGGCGTGGGGCGACAACGCATACGGGCAACTGGGCAATGGGACGACCGCCGCCTCGCTGACGCCCGTGCGGGTGAGCGCATTGTCGAATATCGTTGCGATCAGTGCACGCGGCTGGATGAACCTTGCGCGGGATAGTTCTGACCGGGTGTGGGCCTGGGGTAGAGGAAGCAGAGGCGCGCTGGGCGATGGGACAACCAATGATCGCTCGGCCCCGTTCATCGTCCCCGGCCTGCCGCAAATTGTCGCAATCAAGGCTGGAAACTTGATCAGCATAGCCGTCGCAAGCGATGGTGGGGTATGGGTGTGGGGCAATAACGAAGCCGGCGAGTTTGGCGACAGCCGTTACACCAGCCAGCTCTCACCGGTCAGTGTGGCGAATCTCGCCGGGCTGGCGGATTTCGCCGTGGGGGATTCGCACGTCATAGCCCGCGGCCCCGGCAACGGGGTCATGAGTTGGGGCCAAAACGTTTACGGGCAACTCGGTGTTGGCGACACCAGCGATCGGGCAGTGCCAACCGCTTTGAGCGGATTGCCGCAGGTCGCGCAACTCGCGGCGGGGCTCACCCACAGCGTCGCCGTGGCGAGCGACGGAACCGTCTGGGTGTGGGGCAGCAATGGCAGCGGCCAACTCGCCGACGGTACGGTTGCAGTCGCCAACGTTCCTACCGATGTCCCGGGTCTCGGCAACGTGATCGCCGTGGCCGCAGGCTTGGGTCAAAGCCTTGCGCTGGGTGCTGATGGCACAGTACGGGGGTGGGGCTGGAACAACAATCGGGAGCTTGGCGACAGCACTCGGCGTGACGCCCTGGCGCCAAAGCAGATCATCGGCCTGCCTGCCATGACCGCAATCGCTGCGGGCTTCGCAACGTCTTTCGCGCTCGACCGGACCGGCACGGTCTGGTCCTGGGGGAGCAATGGATCATATGGCGCACTCGGGCGTGGCGAAATTTCGGGTGTTAGCCTGCCAGCGCCGATCACAACGCTGTCCGGGATAACCAGCATCTCAACTAGCTATCAGCATACCTTGGCCGTCACCAGCGACGGTTCGGTATGGTCCTGGGGAAGCAATCGCTATGGGCAGCTTGGCGATGGCACGACCACCGATCGCAGCACGCCCGTTCGGGTGGGCGGGCTGTCGAACATCGTCGCGGTGGCGGCAGGCGCCTTCCACAGTCTTGCGCAGGACGGCAACGGCGAACTCTGGGCGTGGGGATACAACGGGTGGGGTCAGCTCGGTGATGGCACCGATACTACGCGTCTGACGGCGGTAAGGGTCTCTGGGATCGATCCGGTGGTGGCAATTTCCGCAGGCGGGGAAATGAGCGGCGCCATCACCGAAAACGGTTTGCTGTGGACCTGGGGTGCAAACTACGATGGACAGCTTGGAACCGGCATTCGCGACGATTGGTCGCCGAGCGCCACACCTGTTCGAAGCGTACTCGGGTTCCAGAGCGCAAGCTACGGATCGAGTTCCGCCGTGGCGATGCGCACCGACGGCACGGTCTGGGCATGGGGCCGTAATTTCGAGGGCCAGTTGGGCGACGGGACCTTTGCCGCCCAAAACCAGCCGGTTCTGGCGGTGAACGAGACACTCACCGGCGTGCTGGACCTGAATCCCCAGGTGGTCAACGACATCCCGTCCGGCAAGACCCCGCCGTTTCTCGCCAGGACGACACGTGCCGGGGACCTGAGCAGGTTTTCGCTCTCGGTCGATGTCAAGGGAATCACGGAAACCGGGGCCTTCGCCTCAGGGAACGATGGCGGCCGGTTCGCGGGCGCCTATAACGTCTATGTCGCAGCCAGCGTTTCCGCGGGCGCTACGCCAATCTATTTCCAGCTCGATTCAGGCAACAACTGGGGCGCGCTGCAATGGCCCATGGCGGAGTTCATGCGCGGGGTGGCGCTGAACAGCCTGAACGACGTCGTCACAGCGCAGATACTACGAAACATGGACCTGTCGTCGCTGCAACTGGTGGGGGCATCGATTCTGCTGGGTTACGGGATCGACGCAGATGAGATGGTGAGAAACGGACGATACCGCACGATACTCACGGTGCCGTCGCAGTAATGTGTCGGTGCTCAAATCAAACGGAGCCGCGACCGTTTCGAACGAACCTGGGCGGGCGCGAAGAAACGTGCCGGGCGCGCCGCCGAGATGCGGCTGGCGGCCTGACGGTCCCGCCGAAACTGAAGACGGGATCGCGCAGATCTGGGTAAGATTGTCCGGCACCCACCCCATGGAGGATGACCATCATGTCCATCGTTCGCCTTATTTTCGTGAAAGTCAGCGCCGCCGATGTACCCAAAGCCGAGCGCGTCTGGAAGAAGGAATGCGCGCCCCTGATGATCAGGCAGAAGGGCTGCCGCTCCGAGGAACTTCTCAAATCGATAGACGCCCCCGGAGAACTCATCTCGTATGCGGTGTGGAAAAACCAGAAGAGCATAGACCGCTATCTCGCCGGCGCCGAACACCAGGAAATCAAGAAACGCGCCCGGGGCCTGAAGACGAAGCAGTTGCCGGAAGTGAAGAGCTACAAGCTCGTGTGACCGGCATGCCGCGGCTGTCGCAGCTCCCGGCGATCACCGGCCCGCCCGCGCAGAAGAACGACGACCCGGCGCTCGTCGAGTTTCGCTGAGGTCGGATCGCTGCGGAAATCGCCCGTACGATCCGGAAAAACGAGGAGGCGACGATGACCATTTCGACACGCGCGGCATGCGCGCTCGCGGCGGCTTTGCTTTGTTGCGCGGTCTTGCCCGCGCTCGCGCAGCAGTACCCGTCCAGGCCGGTGCGCATGATCGTGCCGTTCGGGGCGGGCGGGCCGGCGGATCTGGTCGCGCGGCTGCTGAGCGCGAAGCTTCCCGAGGCGTGGGGCCAGCCGCTCGTGGTCGAGAACCGCGGCGGGGCCGGCGGCAACATCGGCACCGCGGCGGTGGCCCGGTCGGCGCCCGACGGCTACACGATCCTGCTCACGACTTCCGGTCTCATGTCCAATCCGAGCCTCTACAAGAACACCGGCTTCGATCCCGTCAAGGATTTCGCGCCGGTGACCGTGGCCGGCAATTCGGCGACCATCGTCGTGCGCCATCCCGGCCTCGCGGGCGTGAACAGCATGCGCGACATCGAGCATCTGGCGCGCACCGCCAAGGTCGATTTCGCAACGCCCGGCATCGGCCTTGCGGGACATCTTTCCGGCGAGCTGTTCAAGACGCTCGCGAAGATCGACATGCAGCCGATTCCCTTCGCCGGCGCGGGGCCGGCGATCGCCGCGATGCTCTCGGGCCAGGTGAAGCTCGGCTTCATGGCGGTGCCCGCCACCGTGCCGCACGTCAAGTCGGGCAGGCTGGTGGCGATCGCGGTCACCAGCACGCAGCGGCTGGCGGCGCTGCCCGACGTGCCCACCGTCGCCGAATCCGGCTACTCGGGGTTCCAGGTGGACAACATGTACGGCGTGCTCGCGCCGCACGGCACGCCGCCCGAGGTCGTGAAGAAGCTGCACGACGACATCGTGCGCGTGCTGCAGCAGCCCGACGTGAGAAAGTCCCTCGAAGCGGCGAGCATCGACATCGTCGGCAACACGCCGGAGGAATTCGCGCGCTACATCGAGTCCGAGTACAGCAAGTGGGCGCAGGTCGTGAAGGCGTCGGGGGCGCGCGTGGAATAGCGCGCGGCACCCGTGAATAATGCGGGACAGACCACGGTTTTGGAAAGAAGATCGATGGGCAAGCGTGGTCTGTCCCCCAATACAATACCGTCGTGATTGGGCGCGACAATCCGGGATGGTCAGTACCTGAGCTTGGAACCCGCGTCGCCCGGAGTCCGCCGCACGCGCCGAGAGAAGTTCCTGACTTTTGCAGGAGAGGAGAAAAAAATGCAACGCACCAAGCCGCCGTTTCGCGCCGACCATGTCGGCAGCCTGCTGCGCCCCGCCGCGCTGCATGAGGCGCGCGTGAAGCGCGCCAGGGGCGAGATCGGCGCGGCCGACCTCAAGGCAATCGAAGACCGCGAGATCGAGCGCGTCATCAAGAAGCAGGAAGAGGCGGGGCTGCAATCGATCACCGACGGCGAGTTCCGCCGCTCGTGGTGGCACCTCGATTTTCTCTGGGGCCTCGACGGCGCCGAGCGGCACGTCATGGACTCCGGCATCGCGTTCGCGGGCGTGACCACGCGCAACGAGGGCGTCAAGGTCACCGGCAAGCTCGGCATGGCCGGGCCGCACACTATGGTCGAGCATTTCAGGTTCGTCGCGGCGCATACCTTGCGCACGCCGAAGATCACCATCCCCGCGCCGTCGGCGATTTACGGCCGGCCCTCGCTGACGCCGATCGACAGGAAAATCTATCCGACCCTCGACACGTTCTGGGACGATCTTGGCCAGGCCTACAGGCGCGCCGTACGCGGCTTCGCCGACGCCGGCTGCCGGTATCTCCAGTTGGACGAGGTATTCATCGCCATGCTGTGCGATCCGAAATACCGGGCGCAGATGACGGCGCGCGGCG
>Ga0315281_10008744_pt1 | contig 14127 bp, 11 predicted proteins | sample YL17G07_0_MG_FD_204540 | JGI IMG/M metagenome (GOLD analysis project Ga0315281, IMG submission 204540) | Sediment microbial communities from Yellowstone Lake, YNP, Wyoming, USA - YL17G07_0 | ecosystem: Environmental > Aquatic > Freshwater > Lake > Sediment | place: USA: Wyoming | collected...
AAATGACTTCTAAGTGAAGCGTACCATCGTCTTTACTGCTTTGTATTTCCCCTTGTGCAGGTTGACCTCAATCATCTCGCGGTAGTCTTCCAGAGGGAAGGTATGTGTGACCATGGGTTCAAGAGAAACCTTCTTCTGCTTCACGAAATCTATGGCTATCTCGAAGACATGCTCTCTTTTACCACGTAGATCGGTATATCCGAAGCAGTAGACACCTTTTATGGTCTGGAGTTTGAGCCACAACGGCGTAAGGTCAATTTTTACTTCCTTCCCTATTCCCACCACGCTCAGTACCCCTCCTGTCCTGAGCACTCTCATATCAGCGTTAAGGGTTCGAGTGCTGGCTACAGTATCGAATATCTTGGTAAAGCCACCCATGAGTATCTTTTCGCCAAGCAGCGGTTTATATGCCTTGGCTCCGGTGATACTCACGGTGTGATTTAGTATGTCTCCATCCGTGATCAGGTGGTTTGCGCCTGATTGAGAGGCCAGTTCGGCATGGAAACGCGAGGGCTCCGCCACGGTGATGGGACATTCTATGCCGAGGGCGCGTATCGACTGAACGATGAGGCTGCCTATCACGCCGCCGCCGATGATGAGTACCTGGTCATCGGGGCCGGGCATATTGTCTAGCACAGCCTGAAGCGTTACCGAGAGTGGCTCTATCATAGCGCCTTCTTTAGGGGATACGCCCTGAGGCAATTTGAAAATCTGGCTCTTGTGCGCCACGAGATACGGCGCGAAGCCCCCGCCCAGGTCACGAGATATGCCGATAAACAGGCCTGGAGAGACATCGCCCTCAGCGAAGTTCTCACAATTGGCAGGCCTTCCCATGCTGCACGCTCTGCATTCCGGTCCGATTCCCCGGGTAGCACAGTTCAGATGCGGAGCGACGGTGACTAATTCACCTGCTTTTATGTCCCCAACATTTTCTCCTACCTCCACTACCTGACCGCAGAACTCATGCCCGATAGTGCAGGGGAACGAGGTGAAAGGTGAAGCTGCCGGCGAGTCCTTGAGAAAGATGAGGCTTACGTCGCTTCCGCACAGACCGCACATAAGCGTCTTGATTTTCACCCAGTCGGAAGAAGGCAAGGCTGGCTCGGGGACATCGACAAGCCGTGTCGTAGCCAGAGGGCCCTGATAGTAAAGCCTTTTGCTCAGCCTGCTCAGCACGCTCAAGACGACAAACTGGGGAACAGTGACGGAGAATTGCAGGGCTTTCATCGCTGATTCATTCCCAAACGCAGACGCTGCCTGCTACGTCGCATCCTTCCATCCAGAGACCGTCTATAAGCGCTACATCCGGGGGTGCCAAATTGACTTCAGCATTAACAATCACATCTATTACTGCCGGTAAACCCGAATCCACTGCACGTTTTAGAGCAGGTCGGATCTGGGCAGGTTTGGTAACCCTCTCACCGTGGCAGCCCAGAGCTTGTGCGAGCTGGTCATAGCGAACATCAGTGAATTCCACGCCGCAATAGCGTTCCTGGTAATTAAACTTCTGCACAGCTTTAATCATACCCCAGGCTCTGTCGTTATTTATGACAACCACGATGGGTAGCTTTTCTCGAGCCGCCGTTTCCATCTCCATGGCATTGAAGCCGAAGGCACCATCGCCAGTGATGCAGTAGACAGGGACATCGGGACGAGCCAGTTTAGCCCCAATAGCATAAGGCAGCCCTGACCCCAGATGCCCCGAATCATTAGCAAGTAGTAAAGAACGAGGCTCATAGGTGCGGTGCTGGTAAAAAGACCACAACGCAGTATTCCCTCCATCCAGTGCACAGATGGCGTGGCGCGGGAAGAATTCACGTACCTCACGCATAAGTCGCTGAGGATGAATGGGCACCTTATTTGAGGTAGCGTCTTCTTTCCATCCTTCCAACCATGTTTTCTGCGCCTTCCGGGCTTCTTTAAGCTGATGTGTTTCCTTCCTGGGTTTGGTCTGCTTCTTCACTACCTTCAGCAAGGCGCGCAGGGTTGCCTTGGCGTCTCCCAGTAAGGCCATGTCTACAGGACGGTTCAGGCCGATGTTCTGTGGTTCGATGTCAATCTGGATAAAGCGCTGTTTGTCCCACTCACCCCAAGCTGGTGGGCGTCCCCAAAAGTCGTAGTCACAAAGACGACTTCCAACCAGGAGTACCACATCCGCTTTTGCCTGAGCTACCCAGGATACACTGGGTGAGGTAAGCAGGCATAAAGGATGGTCCTCAGGAATGGCTCCACGACCAGCGACGCTCATGGTTACAGGAGATGAGAGATACTCCGCCAGTTCTTTGAGCTCTTCCCAGGCACCCGAACGTAGCACCCCTCCACCTGTATGGATGAGCGGGAAATCTGCCTTCGCCAACATCTCGGCTGCCTTCTGGATTAGGCGCTCATCGGCCACGGGAGGTGTGGTCGCTCTGTAGCGCTCCGGGGGCAGCACTGGACATGCCTCGGTATCGAGCTTATCGCAAAGCACGTTTGAGGGCAGGTCAAGATACACGGGTCCGGGGCGTCCGGATACTGCTGTGCGGATTGCCAGTTGCACCAGATGCGGCATCCGCCTCACGTCGTTCACCAAAGCTCGCCACTTGGTGATAGGAGACATCAAAGATATTTGGTCGAGACCCTGTGTTGAGCCGTGCTCAGGGTAACAGCGCCAGGTCTGATTCTGCGCCCCAAGCACGACCATGGGGATAGAGTCAGCCCAGGCTGCATATACCCCAGGCACCAGGTCAGCGACTCCAGGGCCAACCGTGCCGAGACACACCCCAAGCTCGCCGGTTACCCTGGCCCAAGCATCCGCCATGTGGGCTGCTGCCTGTTCATGGCGGGCCGTGATGAACCTCATCCCTTTCTTGCGACCCAAACGATAGATGGCATCTATGATAGGATTACATTGGTCGCCGGGAACGCCAAACACGTAGCGCACCCGTTCCTCAATGAGACAAAGTACCAGAGCTTCGGCACCGCTGATTGTAGCCATTGTCCTAACCTCCCTTCCCTTTCTTGATTTCTTCAGGGCTACCTACGGGGTTTACAGTACGTTTAATTTAATTACAGATTGTATCGTACTAAGAAATCCCTTTACGATACGTATAATAACACAGCAAGTCCATAGGTCAATAATGATGCAACAGCGAATGTAAGATGTAGAGCAATTCTCTATGCCCGAGAAGGTACATGTTGATGTTAAAGGGATTGTCCTTTTCGGTGAAGCCGTATAACCAGAAACAAGCACTCCGTATTACCTGACAGCACTTTGGACTCACCAGCCACAAGGCGGGACAAAATATTGCAGAAAAGGCCCCTACGGGTTATAATATGGCGGCCGAAAGCCTGAGTGATGAGTCCCTACCCATTTTCGCTGACTAGATACAGTTCAATCTATAAGTCTCGATTTTATGCTCAGGATGTTATCGTTACAGCAGCCTCCATTTAGAAGATTTGGGGGGAGACGAGCATCACTCAGTTTCCGGCAAGAGTCTAGAGAATAGGAGGTTTACGGCAATGGTCAGCGCAGTAGTTCTGAAGGGGTTTCAACTCTTCAAAGGTCTAGACGATGGTGAATTGGCCAAAATAGCGGAGCTTTGCAGCGAGCGCGCCATGAATCAGGGTGATACTGTTTTCTCGGAAGGGAAAAGGGCGGGGAATCTGCGACTTTGCCGCACTGGCAAAGTCGATATCTTAATGTGGGTTCGTGAGCCCTGGAATAAGCATGTCGTGGTTCACCGGGCAGAGGCAGGTGAAGCCTTTGGATGGTCTGCCTTGGTAGCCCCATATACCTATACTGCCTCCGCCGAATGTGTAGAAGCTGGCGATGAAATCCGCATCAGTGGCTCGGCGTTGCTAGATTTGTTTGAGCAGAATCCCCATATTGGATTCGTTGTCATGAACAATCTTAGCAGCGATATCAGCGCGAGGCTAACTCAAATGAGGCAAAGGTTCAGCATCGAATGGCTGTCCGCCGGCATACCGGAGGCTTCAGGCTCCAGCACTTGGGGTGAACCCAAGAGGAGATAGGGGAGGGGTTAGAGCTAGCCGCTGGCTCGGGGTTAATGTCTTCTCCAATCATTATCTCTCTGCTGACCACATGCGGCGGTATGATAACCAGGGAGCAAGTTAATCTGGCAATCAGGCCTATATTTTCCCAGCCAAAGGACTGCTATTGGAAAAGGTCTACGGTCTTCGATTTGCCTGAACTGTCTATGTACTCTATGACAATGGGAAAGCCTTTGCCTCCACCGGCACTGATCTTGGTGCGCGCCAACTCCAGCAGTTCCATAGGCTCAATACACGCCTCGGGTGGCAGGACGCCCTTCTCTTTTATCCTGCCTGTCCCCATTAGCATCGCCCCCAGCGCTGCGGGAATGCCTGTGCCCTCGCCCATCCCCTGCCTCTTTGAGGACATCGAGAAAATATAGGTGCTCTTTTTGCCGTCCTTGGAACCCTTCACTACTATCTTGAGACAGCCCATGGGCCCGGTGAGCCCGGCTTCTTTCATCAGCTTCTTCCGCCTGGAGAGTATGAAGGCAACCGCAAATTCCAGGGGGATGATGGCATGTCCCTGGACTTCGACCGGTTCCTCATCTGTTACGCCCAGCCTCACCATCCCCTTTATCAGCTCTGCATAGGCTGGCGGCAGCACCAGCCCCAGATTGGTCACTCGCTTTACTCCCTTCAAGTACCGGGGCAGGGTTATGGTCTCCGGATGCGGATAGGCGTAGACACCGTACGTGCCCACGTCTCTAAACTCAACCTCCTCCTCCAACGCCTTCCCGCTATCTTCAAAGAGCCTGACGGTAGTGAACTTGCCCTTGAGGAACATGGGCACGTCTGCTTTCATGGAGTGGATTCTATGCTTGACCACCGCAGGGCCTTCTATCTTTTCGCCCCCGTGGGCATGGTAAATATCGACCGCCTCGACGCGGTCGAGCATAGAATCGGCGCAGAACCTGACCAGGACGTTGGCGATGCCCGGCGAGCTTCCCATCCCGATGAGGGCTGAGACGCCCGCCTTCTTCGCGGCCTTGTCCATGCCCAGCATTTCCTCTGTGGCATCGAAATCGTCGCAGACATCGACGTAGTTGATTTTGGACTCTATGACCGCCTTCAAAATGATGGGGCCGTACTTGTAGAACGGGCCGACGCAGTTCAGGACAACCGCCGAGCCGGCAACCGTTTTCTTGATACTCCGAGGGTCTGCCGCATCGAATTTGACTGCGGAAATCTTTTTTGCCCCGAGCCTTGCGGCCAGCTTCTTTGCCTGCTCGAGCCGGGCGTCAGCGATGACTATTTCGGAGAAAAATCCGCTCGAGGCGAGAGTTTCTGCGGCAACGCTCCCGACTGCTCCTGAGCCTCCTAAGACTGTAACCCTGGACATTTCCTCCTCCTTTCCTCTTTATTAAGCATGTAACAGAGTGTTTATCAATGGGGGAGTGCAGAGGGGGCTTCCCCCTCTGCTGGGGGTTTGGGGGTATCCCCCAAATTCAAATTCCCCCAAGATTGGGGGACACAGGGGGTTGAAAAGACGTTTATGAATGACCTCCTGTAACTCCTTTGCCAAACGGGTCGCTCCACTCCTTGAGTGCGATATCAAGCTCCGGGTGGTCCTTAGCGTACTCCTCCAGAGGAATGCCCTGCATTGTGGCATCGATGGCCTGACGGAATGCTTTTCCGCCTGCAATGGGCCCCCCGGGATGAGCGTGAATGCCGCCTCCCGAGCCGATTACAATATCGGTTCCCAGATCGGCGATTACCTGCGGCACCATGGACGGCGTGATTCCGCCGGAGGGCATGGGGAAGGTCGGCTTGAGATGGTACAGGGGGAAAGACAGGTTTTTGGCGACATTGCGGAACTTATCGGGTATGACCGGTGCTTTACCGTAGGGGGCCGGTATGACCACGACATCGGCTCCGGCGAGGCGGGGCAGCTTGCCCAGCACAAGATGGGAGCTCATGCCGTGCAGCGGCGACATATACATGGCGCCGGCGACATCCATGTGCGCCAGGATAGGGACATTTATCTTGGGGTCCTCCGCCAGCGCCTGCATCACCGGCAATCCCACCGCGAGATAGTTTATCATCAAGGCGTTGCAGCCCAGCTCCACGGCGCGTTTGGCGTTCTGAAAGACCTTCGGTATTTTATCCGTTATGTTCACGGTGTACAGGGTGTGTTCGCCGGTCTCCTCGTAGACCTGTTTCTCAATCTCCATGTAGCGTTTAACACGCCCTTTTATGGAGTTGAACGAGGCATCGGCGATCAGCTCGTCATCCTTTATGATGTCACAGCCGCCCGTGGCAGCTTTCCGGAACAGCTCAGCGCCAACCTCCAAGGTATAGCCCGTGCAGGGCTTAATCATGTTGTTGAGCAGAGGCCGCTTGGGTATTTTCAGGATTTTTCTGATGCCTGCGATGCCGAATTTCGGGCCCTTGAACCCGGCGACGAATCTCTTGGGGAAACGTATGTCCAGCAGCTTTATGTTCCCGCCCATCGAGATGTTGCCCACCACTGTGGTCAGCAGCATGGGTATCTGTTCCCCGATGTTAACTTCAGGATAGGCTATCTGGATAATCCAGTTCCTCGTTTCCAGAGACTGGGGCACCTCGAACTCATAGTCAGGCAGCTCATATACGCCCAACACCTTTGCTACGTGCTGGCAGCGTACCTCCGGGGTCTCACCCGGAACAGCTACCCATGTGCCTGTGCTCTGCTCAATAGCCAGCGCCTCGGCAAGCACGGGAATGGGCCATACCGCCGCGAAAGAAGCCAGATAGGTGGCGATGAGATACTCATCGTAGTCCACCCCGTCCGGCAGCGCCGATGGCAAACTCAGGATCTCTTCAGTATTCATCCACGCACCTCCTTGCAGGAACGCTGTTGAAGCGCTCTCCTCTCATTAAGCCTTTTATAAAAGCCGCGCAGGCTGCTGTATGCTTCCCGGTAAGAGCCGTAGAGGGAATCGTAGATTTCCCGGTTCTTCTCCTCAGGCTCGAAGGCCTTGTCTACATTCACCACCTTTTTTAATGCCTCGAAATTCGGATAAATCCCGAGGCCGACCGCCGCCACCATTGCCGCTCCTACTGCGCCTGCTTCCTGCGGGTAGCGCACGGTCTCCACCCTTCTTTGAGTTACATCTGACAGAATCTGCATCAATGGCGCAGCTTTGGCCCCTCCACCGATCACTCTGAGATCAGGAAGGGGGAATTTGAACTCCTCCTCGATGATTTCCACGATCCACCTTATGTTGTAGGCAATCCCTTCATAGACGGCGCGGAGCAGGTGGTCGCGAGTATGCTCGGCGCTCAAGTTCAAAAAGCTGGAGCGCACGTTGCAGTCACTTATAGGGGCCCTCTCTCCGTACATCCAGGGCGTGAAGAGCAGATAGCCGGAACCCGGCGGTATCCGGGCGGCTCTCTCGTCCATCAGGGCATACACATCGGCAAAGCCCGGGTCTATCTTTTCGGAACTGTACAACTGCTCGGCCATCCATTGAATGCAAGCCCCTGCCGTCTCGGTCTCAGCGAACAGGAACGCCTTATCGGGGTCTGCCGAGTGTATCGAAGCCGCCCCGCACTTTCCCTTTGGCGTGCGTTTTGTGACCACGCCGACCCAGCCCGATGTGCCCAGGTAGACGTGTCCCTCGCCTTCACCGACTGCGCCCGAGCCCACCGCAGCGCAGGGGGCGTCACCCGCACCTGCCATAACAGGTGTGCCCTGCAGCAGCCCGCATTCGCTTGCTGCCTCCTTTGACAGCGTTCCCACCTGGTCGATAGACCGCACCAGAGGCGGAAATTTTGCAGGGTCGAGTCCCACATAGCGGAAGATACTGCGAAGCCACTGCTTTTTCTTGAGGTCCAGCCCGAACACCGAGGCGCCGGTCCACTCCATGACTATGTTGCCGGTGCTGCGATAGATGAGGTAGCCGTTGACGTCGAGGAAACAGCTCATCTTTTTATAGATATCGGGCTCTTCCTCTTTCAGCCAGAGCAATTTGGGGATGCCGTCCTTGCCGCAGAGGGCGGCGCCGGCGATGAGGGCGAAAAGGCGAGCGCTAATGAACTTTCTCATTACGCGATTCGCCTGATTGCAGGCCCTGTTGTCAAGCCAGATTATCCCGGGCCTGAGCGGTCCCGTTTTGAGGTCCATAGGGACGATGCCCAGCATCTGCGTGCAGTGCGTCACGCACAGCACATCGGCGGGCGACACGCCTGTCTTCTCCAGAAGGAGCTTTGTGGTGCGGGTGACTGCGTTCCACCAGTCCTCAGGCTCCTGCTCGGCCCAATCGGGCTTAGAATAGTAAACCCTGTAGGGCTCCGAGCACTTGCCGTGGACATGCCCCTCGGTATCTACCAGGACAGCCTTGTTACCGCTTGTGCCTACATCGTGGGCTATGATGTACTTGGCCATGTGCTTACACTGTTGCTCCCAGGGCAATTATGATGCTGGGCAACCGAGCGTGTCAACTACTTATTGTCTATCCTCTTGAGCATATCGAGAACAAGATATCGTAGTGGGCGAAATGAAATGCAACCCATCACCCTGGAATTGAATTGGTGGGTTTTGTTCCACCTGTAGCGATATATATTTTGTATAAAGATATTATCAGTCCAGAACAGGATGCTAACTCCTTACGGTATAATGTCAAACAGTAATTTGCTCATAAGCAAATGGCAGTCCGAACCGTCTCTTCAATTCGCTGAGGTACTCTCTGCCCTCTTTGTCCAATTCCCTTTCACCAACGGCAATCAAGCGAGTCGCCCCTTTTGCTCCTTGCCAGAAAGCGTATTCAAGCAATTGACCGATGGCTTCACGAAGACAAAGGCGCGGTGAACGGGCAGTCTTGATCTCATAGAACCAGTATTTATTCTCTCCGTGGCGGACCACTATATCAATACTGGTGCCGTCCCCTCTCGGTTGCTCCACCCTTACGTTTCGGGCACCATACTCTTTTTTCAATCGGCGGTATAGGGCTTCCGTCAAACTATTGTGCAAAAGATTCATATCAAATTCTTTTGGGATTCGAGTCCTCTTGGCCGTTGAAGCCTTGGGTGTAAATCCTGGCCGGAATTTGAACGGCTCCTTTCCTAGAGCCCAAACAGGTTTCAGGTCGCCATTGCTCTCAACATATCTGTACAGAGGGAGGAGTCTATCGAGGTCATTAAGAAGAGGTTCATAATTTAACCGGTCGATGTTGTGGTGGTTGCCAAGAAAGATAAATATGCCTTCGGTCACAAGACTAGTAGATATAGGCCCTGGCATGTAGTCCCTGCTTCGATCATCCTTACACCAGTGCCACACCCGCATGTCTGCGTATTTTTCTGAGTACATCTGCATAAAATCGTTGAAGAGCCTTATCTTGGGGATAAGCACGTCAATGCTGGGGAGCGTCTGGTTGGTCTCAAGCGAGAAAGCAACTCCCCACCTAAGCTGGTTATCGGGTTCTAGGCCAATATTGAACTGAAGCTCTTTCCGTCCTCCGTAATGAAAGGCATAGTGTGCAAAAGTGGTCGACTTGGGGAAGATATCTTGAGGAAGCCGACTCTTACCCTTCAGGTTTTTACGAATTTCTGCAAGGCCACCTATTGCATGCTTCTTCGCTCTCAGGTTGATTTCTGAGACAATAGATAGGAAATCTCTTGCTGTCATATTAACCTCCTTATACACCAAATAAACTGAGCGCTGCTATTTTGCTAGGATTATACTATTCTGGATAGTAACATAGGGTGGGTGAAATGGAACCCACCCTACGACTTGCTGTCTATCTTCTTGAGCATATCGATAACAAGCTGCAGCGATACTGCCAGCGATTCCGGGCGGATATGTTCGTAAGTATCGTCCCGGGTGTGGTAGTTTGGCACGGCTCTGGAGGTATCCTGGCAGTGCAGGCATACGGCGGGGATTCCCTTCACTGAGAAAGCGGCGGCATCGGTGCCGCCTAGCGGAATCATTCTAGTGGCTATATGCCAGTTGTGGCTTGCCGCCATGTCCTGAGCCATCTTGACCAGCTCGGGGTCGTGTTTCGCCCCGGTGCAAAGCTCGCGGTTGCTCACGGTGAGAAACTTCTCATCGTATATGCCGTCCAGGAACAACCCGTACGTCGGCGTCGTTTTCATTTCTTGCAGATGCTTACTCGCGTACCGCTTGGCGCCGCGTAACCCGGCTTCCTCAGACGATGTCGCCAGCAGCACCACCTCGGTTTTCTCAGGAAGCCAGTCTCCGGTCTTTCGTGCCTCGTCCAGGTACTTGCCCAGACCGGCGACGACTGCAACCCCTGCCATGTCGTCCATAGCTCCGGGGACCGGCTTGTACGTGTGGAAAAACAGGAAAATCACCATGACGGGGGTGAACGCAATCATGGCATATCCGACCACCGTGAAAGCTGTGGTATCTGCGAAGCCATAGAAGTGGGCGATGGTTTTTGCCAGGCTGCCGCCCAGAGCTATAACCAACCCTAATATAGCGATTTCCGTTATCGGGATGATAGCGTTCCTCAGGTAATAGATGAGATTGAACTCGTAGGCCGAATCCATGTGGGCGCTGACGATAACCCTGCGTGTAGGTTCGCCCTTAGGTCGAATCGTGCCCATGATGTTTTCGCCTTGTCTGCGGGGGAACAGGAAATCAACGAACTCGCGGTACCGCAGGAGCTCGAAAAACACTATACCGAAGGCGATGGCGATAAGTACGAAGGAGACAGGTGGGTAGAACCAGTAGAGGATGACGGCAGCAAAGTAGAGCAAGACTGAGAAGGGTATGAAGCCCAGGAAGGCGTTGGGACTGCATGTAAATGTCTCCACGTTGACCCTGTCACAGAAGGGCAGCCATTCCTCAACCAGAAGGCGGCCCAGCATTTTTTCCTGTTTACTGCAAGATGGACGTGGGCCGATATCGTCGATCACCTTCTTGACCAGGCCATACATATAATCCGTATATCTATCTGCAAACATCTTCATTGTTCTCGAGAATCGGGTAACGCTGTGACCGGCGTCTCCCACATTATAAGGTCAGCCGCCTCTAAAACCAAGTTTTTGTAGCAGCAGATTATCCCTGAGGTGACCTGGGTATTAATCCGTCAGCACGCTACATCATGAACTACTGCCCCTGCAGAATGCAATTACATTTCTATATCCCCCTGTTCGCAAAATCCCGGAAAGGGTTCGTGTTTAAACTCTAATCTTTTCCTAAGCTGTTGCTAAGCCTGGCCTAATGAATCATTGACACAATAGATAGTAGGACAAAACTTGCTCATTCGATTTCTTGACACGGGACGCCAGATGAAATCGTGGCTAACGGGAGATGAAGAGCCACTCGAAATTATTTGGTTTCAGGCGGCATAATCCAGACTGGGGAGGTGCTTCGATGGGCAAGGAAATAGACTGGGATGCTGATGAAATGCGGCAGGGAGCGGCAAACAGGCGCACAGAGGTTCATCTCAACAAGATAGTAAGGAAATGTGTGTATTCGCTTCCCTCCGGCCGAAAGATGACAGTTATATTGGACGACGAGGCCGGGTCGATACCTGCGATGGCCTGCTGCCCGGAATAGACCGAATAGGCTACTGAGCGCAGATAAGACAAAAGAGAAGCTAAACAAATAACTGTGGGGTATCTCTCCTTTACCTAAGGGGGCAAGCTGTAGAGGTGCGGCTTGCCCCCTTTTTTAATATAATATAGCGTCCAAAATGCCAAGTCCACAATCCTGGGTGGACAGACGCGAGTGGTTCGTCGTTTACCTTTATGGGAAGCGATGCCAGGTATGCTATCGGCAAGCACCAATTATAATGGAGTCTGGATGACCTTAATGAGCATGCCATTATCTATGATCGAACAATTCCACAAGCCGTCCTTCCAGGGCACGCATATTGCGTAAGGAGTGCCCTTGGATTTGGCTACAACTACAGAAGTTTCCTGGTTCTGAGCCACAAGGCACCCGGCCCTGCTATATTGCCAGGCCCTGCCAGTGGTTGGCTCCAATATTACTGAAGACAGATTCTCCTTCAGTGCCAGCCTTTGTGCATTCGAGCGTGTCTCGGCACTCTCGATGCCGGCCAAAATCCCCTCCTCGCCACCCTGCCTGTCCTCGAGAATGACGTTAACTTTCGTATCAAGTTCATCTAGCACTGACTTCGTTATTTCTGCCAAGCCTCACCTTCCCTCAAGTAGAATCGCTACAATAATCAGATTAACACAGCCTGTACGGAGTATGAATAGTACACCCTAACGGGTATGGATAGAGAAATAGTACTGTAATCGCCAGACTAAGCAGCCTGATGCTTAAGCTAGTGTGTAAATCGCCGGTTCGCTAGGGTGGGTGGAGTCCTTCCTGAGAAGGATGAAACCCACCCTACACGTGCTGATGACATTCTACTGGGCGAGGCCAAGTAGTTTAATGCTCAAGAAGAACTCGCTTTTCAAAGTTTTGACTTTAAGGAGTGAACTTTTCGTCAGAATGTTAAATCTACTAGTGTTGGATGCCGGTATTGAAATATCTCTTGAACAGTAGGGGTGATGACAGTATACTGCTTACATGACTAGGGAAGCGTGGACAGTCACTTTCGCATTGGACAGACCTGCACCTCTGGAAGTCTACTCTGAAATAAGTGCTATGAGGGTCGAAGTCAAGGAAAATAATAGTCAAGTGGTCATCAGTGTGGTTCAAGCTGCTAGCATTGACGAAGCACTGAAAAAAGCATCTTCGGCTGCTAATCAATTTCTTAATGAGTTATCTCGCAAATTCAACGCCCATCTTGCCATTAAAGATGAATCCTATGCCGTAGAGCATGTCGCCCCCTCTGGAGAAAAGCAGGTAGTCGTTCATCCTGAACCCGATTCATGCGTTCTGAGTGAGAGAATCATACTGGTCAAGAAGGATGCCTCTGGAAAGACTATTGAAGTATGGGATTCGCAAAAACCAGGTAGAATAGATGTTAAACCTTCTGAAGCTGTCCCTTATTACAGGCGAGCTCATTTAACCAATGACCCGTTCGACAGTTTTCGCAACCTTTATCTGGCGAGTGAAAACGTCTCTGACAAGATAAGAATAAACAAAGGATGCCGCAACAAACACGATCTTAAAAGAATCTACGGGCTAGAGTCTTCCGAAGAGAGCTTACTCCGGCTCGCCTTAGATGAGTGCTTTGCAAAGGATCCACAACCCCTGATACAAGCTGCGAGGCACATTCACACTTTTGACGACAAGCAACTTGTAGTCCCACAAGTATCAGAAATACTTTACAAGGCTAACAGGTGCCAATTAAGTCACGCGAAGGCTTCTGAAGATAAGAAAGTCCCCTTTAACCCGCAGGATGAAGAAGAGGTGAAAGGTGTTCTCCCTTTGATGGACTTTGTAGCTAAATCGCTTTTGGAGTATGAACAGACGTCGCTCCTGAAGTAGAGGTCTATCGTATTTCCATGCTTTCACAGTAGCCATCGCACAAAAAGTCGAATCGTTAACCTGCGTCGGTCTTAGCTGGGGGCTAAGCGGATTTTCCCCGTTTCTCTGATTCGAAATGCCATCACCACAGCTATAGCCAGTAATACTGCTATGAACACCAGCGGCAAAGTATACGTACCCCTTACGCCGTGTAAAATGTCCATTATAGGTACGATAGCCACAGCCGCCCCATTTCCCAGAAGCTGCAGATATGCCACCGAGATCCCCGCGTATTTCTCTCCTGTGATCTCGATAGACATGGTAAGCATAATCGGCAGGGCCGATAACAGGAAGAAGCCTAACACTATGCCATTGCCCAGATTAACTGCATAACCGCTGCCAAACATAAGAACGACGACGCATATAGCTCCTACTAAAGATGCCAGGACCAGAAAAGGCTTTCTTTTTCTGATTCTATCTGAGACCATGGGAATGACAATGCAGCCGAGCATGCCGCTAAAGACCAGCACTGAAGATATGCTGCCGGCATCGACCATCGAAATGCCGTGCAACTCATTTAATATTTTCTCCAGCCAGGTGGCCAGACCGTTGAAGACCCCGATACCGATCAAAGCTACGAATCCCAGAATTACAAAGTCCCTGACTTTTAAAATGCTTCTCAGTCCCTCCTTGATTGAAATCTTTTCTTCTTTCGATTCTCTGGCAGGCGTGGGAGGCTTAGCCCTGACCAGCAAAAAGAC
>Ga0315281_10008745_pt1 | contig 14126 bp, 12 predicted proteins | sample YL17G07_0_MG_FD_204540 | JGI IMG/M metagenome (GOLD analysis project Ga0315281, IMG submission 204540) | Sediment microbial communities from Yellowstone Lake, YNP, Wyoming, USA - YL17G07_0 | ecosystem: Environmental > Aquatic > Freshwater > Lake > Sediment | place: USA: Wyoming | collected...
CTGGCACATACTGGTTCCGAGCCTATTCCAATTCATCTATCTACGATGGCAGCTTCACGAACACTACATCCGCCTATCCGTTGACTGTCCAGACCCCGCCAGCCGACACCACGCCGCCTAATATAAATGGATGGAAATGGAATGTGACCAATGCCACCAATTACTCATCAACCCAAGGCTACCAGTTCAACGCTACAGTGACCGACGGAACGGGCATCAGCTATGTCTGGATAGAGCATAATTTCACTGGGACTATGCTCAACTACACCACAACAGGCAATAACGGTGATGAATATTATTATAACTACAATGGGAGACTAGCAACTGGTTTTTACTATATCAAATGGTACGCCAATGATACTTTAGGCTATTTGAACAACACCGACTTTGTCAAGTACTACCAGGTGAACAAGAGCTATCTACCGATATTCACTTTCATCAATCTTCAAACCCAGAATGTTGAATTCTATAACTATTCTACTAACGCATCAGCAATGTCCATTGGTGGTGGTTTCGTCAATTTCACAAAGAGAATAGCTGAACCTGCTACTCAATACTGGTTCGATATGTGTGGCAGTGATAATCTAACCCAAATGGCGGCAACCTTTTCCAAATCTCTTTTGCCCAATACTGTCTACTTATCAAATGATTCTTATGCTACAGTATATAATACAACTTTGCCTGGTACAACTGGCGGTTACCATCGTGGGATAGCATGCGATTCTGATAGGTCGGTTATTATGCTCGGAACACGGGGCGGTAGCATCTATGTCAGCAATAATTTTGGTGGAACTTGGACACTGAATTATACCGGTCCGGGTGGTACGGTCTCTCCAATTGGTTTTGGTGATACAAACTCCAGCGGCAGGATGATGGCTTTTGCTTTCTCTAGTGGGCTAAATATAGGCGGGATAATAATTTCTAATGACACGGGGGATACTTGGTGGAATGCGACTACTAACGCAACCGATGTTGGGGTACTGGGGCGATGGAACTTTGTGGATATGACCCCTAATGGAACTATGATGATAGCCGGGACTGGAGGACCAAGTGACAGCGTCAGTGGAGTGTGGGCTTCCAATAATTCTGGTTTAACATGGACTAAGGTAGTCACGTTAGGAGGTTATATCCGAAGAGGGGGGATAAGTGATAATGGGAAATACATGGCTGTGGTGAATACTACTATCAATGGCAATTATATCTATACTTCTGCTGATTATGGTACCACTTGGACGCAGAGGACAGGGGCAGGCAAGCGATACTGGCAGAATGTAAGAATTAGCGGCGATGGCCAGATTTTGGTGGCTGTTGCATTTTTAAAGGACCCTAATAGTCCCTTTAATCTTATTGAAACAATCCCTTTCGACGGGGCGGTTGCTATCTCTATGGATGGCGGAGCCACTTGGGCGAATCTTTCAAGTCCGACTGGAGCTGATGATGATTGGGGATATTTTTACACCATAGCATTAAGAACAGATGGAAAGGGTTTTGCAATCGGGTCGTATGCAACAGCTACTGAAGCTACTGCTGCTACCGGGCATATATGGACCTATCTCCCTTCAGAATTTCCGCCTTGGGCCGATGTTGATGTTTATTCTAATCTTTCTGGTTCAATGACTCTAACGGCTAAGGGGAATTTTTCTGCTTTAGCTAAACTCAATTTAAAACAATATCCTGCTGGAAATTACTCTATCGTAGCCAACTGGACAGGTAATGAAAACTTCACTTCATCTCAAGGTGAAATATATATAATCCAATTGAATGGTCCTGGCTGGCTCAATGTCAGCTATCAGTCGCCCGCCTCTGGTAGCAGCCAGAACTTGAACCAGTACGATACTTTTAATATCAGCATGAATGTCACCTGTATCGGAGGAACATGTGGTATTGTCAACGCCACGCTGAAATACAATGCCACTGCAAGTTACCCAAATACAGATATGTCTAACATAACTGGGGCAACTCCTTTCTTTCTAATCAGTTCTCTTGGCACTAACACTACCACTTCACTTAATGCCACTGCTCTTTTAACGTTCCGTGAGGGTTCAGGTACTATAGCCCACGGTGATACCAACAACATAAACGCCACTCTTTTGAATGCAGCTAACTGGAAGCTCGGTATACAAGACTATGCTTTGAACTGGAGCGGACTTGATGAGGCGGTCAATCTTACCAACAGCCCGCTTTTAAATATAAGTGGAAATATTTCCATCTCTTTCTGGATAAACACCAGCATTATGGGGGGTGCAGCTTCCGGCGCTTGGATGGTCTTTGACAAGGGACAAACTCCGAATGGTATTTATTTTTACCATAATCCGCCAACTGCTACTTATTTATGGGACCTTGTCACCTATAATGGTGGTTCAAGGGTTGACCATCCTTTAGGAGATGTGCTTCAACCGAATACATGGTATCATATAATTTGGATTATTAATGGGACAGGGACCCAAGCATATGTAAATGGTCAGCTTAATAAATCGTGGTTCAATAGTCCTCCTTCTGTTACTGACCTTAATCCGCAGCCGATGATATTAGGCGACTTCGGGGTCGGTGGCGGTTTCAAATTCAACGGTTCGATAGATGAATTCATGGTCTTTAACCGTACTTTGAGTACGGCTGAGATAGCTAATTTATATATCCGAGGTTATGTCGGCGGACCTGCCGCTAATCCTAAGTCATGCTCTAATATGGTTGCGGGTGATAACTGCTCCATGACGTGGCAGGTCAATGCGACAGGAGAAACACAATACTGGCTTAATGTAACTTTTGCTTCGGACTACAACAGCATATCCAATAACTCGGGCAACTTCCAAATAAACATAACTAGTGGTTTGGATACGACTCCGCCAAATATAGCCGGCTGGGCGTTCAACGTGACTAACGCCACTAACTACTCCTCTACGCAAGGCTACCAATTCAATGCTACAGTGACCGATACTACGGGCATCAGCTACGTCTGGGTCGAGCAGAACTTCACTGGAACGCTGGTCAACACTACGGTGACTTCCTGCGGAACGAATGTCTACTGCTATAACGTCAGCACGCTCGCTGCCAATACTATTTCATATTACATGAAATGGTACGCAAATGATACTGGCGGTTATCTGAACAATACGGACTGGGTCCATTATTATCAAGTGAGTAAATCCTATCTGCCCATTACGTTGTATATCAATGGCACTAATGGCAATACGGGTCTTTATAATACATCTTGGGCTAATTTCACCGCTAATCTCTCTTCGTCCTACAATTATGAGTTGAAATTGTACACTAATTTCACTGGAGGCATAACGTTATGGGACACTCAGAACAGTCCCTTGGCCAACTATACTGATCTAAATCCGTACCCGATGGGTGATTACTTGATACTAGTGAACTGGACTGGGAACGAGAATTACTCTGCTTCCAGCACCAATCACACTCTGACCCTTCAGCAGGCCCCATATTCCGCCTTTTCAATCACTGTCCCAGGTGGCAATTTCAGCAATAGCTCGTTGACTGCCCCAGGAAACGCCAACCCTGCCATGAATTTCTCTTACAACAAAACTTACGGTGGCAGCCAGTTCTATGTCAATGCCTCTTTCAATTACAGTGGCGCGACTTTCTGGCAGGACTCGGCAAACCCGGCCCTGACGTTCAACAATCTCGGCACCCAGACTCTTACCTGGTCGATAACCTTGAACACCAGTCTGCCTTCATGGGTTGTCTTGTTCGCCAACGATACTAACGCGATACCTAATAACGGCCAGACTCTCGGGGCAACGCCAATCCAGTTTTCCATACCTGTGGGTAGTAGCAAGGGTCTGTGGGTTTACGCTAATTTCACCAATGTCGTCTCATACGGAGGATATGTCAATAGGACGGCTTTAAATCATACTTCTGCATAAGAGCAGTTGAAGTGATGGAATGATAGATGATGTCGGAGATGAAAAAATGGATGAGATGAATGAGAAACCGTTAGAGGCACCTGTATTGGTACCGATGCCTGAACCCAAACCAATAATGCCCAGACAATCTAGGTATACTCTAAAAAGAAAATTGAAAAAGATACACTTTATTGCTATTGGTTTAGCAATACTCCTTCTTTTAGGGGCAGTGATAGCAATATATATAATGAATCAGCCGGCGCCCATAACTGCGGACATTGCCGTGGGTATTCTACCGGGAAATTCGGTGCTATCCAATACTAGCAATAATACCAGCAACGACACCAAAGCCAGTATCTTCACCCCTCAGCAAGAACAGTGCATCGGTGAATTGAACAGCTTTTACGCAGGTACATATACTGGAGATTTGGAACAAGACGTGCCATCCTGCATATTCGGAGAAATCCCACCCAAAGCTACCGACTTCACAGCCACGATGTCCCGGGTCCGAAACGGGAATATAACTGCTCAGGAGTTCTGCACGGGGCTAAATGATGGTTTTTACAAGCAGCCTGATTTTTATCCAGACTCCCTATACGCCAGCTATCAATCCCCCCCGACTACCGGCCATATAATCTACGGCTACGGTTCCTATCAGAGCGAACTGCTGGCAAACCCCGCAGCCGGCTCTAACTTCTCCAGCTGCGTCTATATCCATACGATAGCCTCCGCCTCGATGTACCAGGGGATTGCCTTTAGCACAGTCGTCTATGGCGGGTCGGGCAATGGCGTCTCGTTCAAGAACATAAGGTTCAGCGACGGGACTGTGAGCGTCGGGACTGAGGACATGAGCAGATACTTCAACGTGGATATAATACCGAACTATATATTACTGGGGCCCACATTCCCTTACGTCTCGGGCAACTGGAGCCAAAGGGTACGGCTCGACATCCAAGTCAGTCCAGACACGCCACCGGGCCACTATATGCTCGTCCTGGGTCCCAACGGACAGATACCCAACGATGTGGAAACGGAATGGAGCCAAGAGCATCCAGGAAATTATGTAAGAAGCTCGAGCTCCGGATTCTACCACGATATACTCTTGATGGGGGTCCAAGTGTCATGAATCAAAAATCATACTCAGCTAAATCATACATCTAGCTGAAACAAAACTATGGGAGGTAGTAACAAATGAACAGAATAGCAAAAATCACGGCAATGTTCGTGGTTTGCCTATCAATGTTCGGAATATTGGGAGCAATGCCGGTCAAAGCAGACTTCACCTACACGCCGGTCATAATCGGAGTGACAACAACCAAAACCTACACGCAGACCCTAAACGGGCAGTCTGGAACGAACTCTGATCCAGCATTCCCAGGAACAGCGACAGCCACACTCTGGTTCAACTCGACCGATGGTAGTACTAAATACCAGAATGCGAGTGTGATAGGTGCCAATACCCAAGTCGGACCATCGCCAGTATGCACCACACCAATAATGACCTTCAAAAATACTGGAACCGTAACCGAGACGCTGAGCGTCAAATTGAACAATACCGTAACTGGAATGGTGTTTTATTACAACTCCAGTTTGGCATCAGGCTCGACGACAGGGACGCCGGACACGGCATTGACTGCATTGGCGGCTGGTGGGTCGAACTTCGTGACTGGCTTGGGCTTGAACAACGTGACCAACCTATGCATCTGGGCGAACTTCAGCTCCATGACGGGTGGCCAATACAACACGTGGTTCAATTTCAGTAGCAGTTAAAACCACGAATGAATAGAGGAGGAGATAAGAGATGAGTAATTTGAAGTATTTTGCAGTTGGATGCAAGATACAAGAGGATAAGGTAGAGGAGGCTTTCAAAAAAATAAAGTCTCTTCTAATAACCGAGTTTGATGTGAGGGAAATCGACATCAAACCGACAGTAGACGAGATTAGGAGGAGATGAGAGATGAAAATAGTATATGCGTTTGCGGTTTTAATAATCGCAGCAGTAATCGTAATGGGAGTGGTTTATGTGTTGAGCGCACCGACTCCAACTACAATCGGGGAAGAATTGATTTACTTAAAGATAGGCAACCTGAGCGAAAACCTAAGCGACTGCGGAGTATCTGAGAAGCAGGTGTTTTACGACCTGCTTTGGAAAGAATCTCAATTAAAGAGCATACCGACCGATAGTCTTTGGTCAAACAGTTCTTCACTGGGCGAACTATATTTGGAAACGCAGACTGTCTATGCAGACCACCTAGATCGTTGTAGCTGTATCGTCGATGTCACGGCATTCCAGACCCAAATAACTGTAACCAAATGCAACATCAATGAAACCAATTGTTGGGAGGAAAATCAGACCGCCTATAACAGGACATTGAGGAGTGGCATACCATCGTGTGTCTTCAAATACCTGCCAGCCGAACCATACAACTTCCAGCAGGTATCGGAACCACTAAAACAATTCTGGGATGCTCAGCTCGCCTGCACTCTCTTGGGGCCGGAATATTGGAAACAGCCAGAATTCTACAAGACACAAGATACATGGCTTAATTACTACAAAGAGGTTCCATTTGGTCTAACTGGGAAAGGTTATGGTGGCTATTCCGACGAGGCGATAGCAGGAGTCACGCCTGGCTTAAATTTCTCCATGTGCCTTTTTATTTATACTGGGGCGGGAGTCAGTTCGTACCAAGCCATACCTCTTGATGTATATGTACTCGGCGGAGAAGGAACATCACCAACCTTTGGACAGAACCAATTCAGCGATGGGAACAGGACGGTAGGAACAGAAGACATGAGCAAGTATTTCGAGATAGAGATAGTGCCTAAGACCATTTTGTTAGAGCCTGCATACCCGCTCTTTTTTGGGAACTGGACACAGAAAGTAGTCTTGAACATCCGAGTCAGCCCAGATACGCCAAAAGGAAGGTATATGGTAATTCTCGGGCCGTTCGGAACCGTTCCAGAAAAACAGGATAGAGAATGGCGGATAGAATACGGAAACAGATACATGAATCAAGCCGGCTTCTACCAAGAGGTCCTAAAATTGGGGATTGAGGTAGCATGATAAAGTGGATAACCCTTGCATTGGCGTTACTTTCTTTTTTTGTAATGCCATCTCTCGCTTTCTATTCCTACTCCTCGGCTCTGATATGTTCTGGGCCAACTTGTATATTTACCCCGATGCCACCGACTGGGGGAGGTGGACCGCCTATAATCCAACCAGAACAAATCCAGCTTGAAGATTACAACAAGCGCCCGACAAATCAGCTGCTGGCTCTTCTGACTGGCAATCCTGAAGGGAATTTGCGGGTAGATAGTCCGATAATCTGGATACTGATAGCTTTGGCAGTGATAATAACCATGACCATACGAGTCAAGCAAAAATCAGAAAAAGGGGAGGATTAATATTAATCAGAAGTGCGTGAGAGGAATGGTCCGTGATAGAATGCGAAAAGCCTATATTCCACTATTTTTATTTTTCTGCATGTTTTCCACTACATTATCTCTATCTGCTTCCGATATTTTCGTTTCTCTCGACAGCAACTATGCGGACATCGGTAGCGGTTATGCTGAATTCACCTTGAAGAATCCGACCTCCATTGATGTGACCATCAATCTGGCCAAGTTCAATTTCAAAATCCAAAGTAACAATACCCCGACGACCTCTCAAAAGATTTTCATCCTAAAAAACATATCCCACACAATTCCGAAATATTCTTCCATTTATATCGCACAGAACTGCACCAACCTAAACCTCACCGTCTCTAACTGCTCGTACTGGCAAACAATAGAGAATGGGACCAAGACCGAGTGGAGATTGGATTGGGTGTCGTTAGGAACGGAGACGTTCAAGGCGGGCCAGCAATACCGGTTCAGGGTAGAAGCTATCTGGAAGCCAAAGATGTCCGTCTACCGCGACTGGCTCCCGTTCATAAACATCTCGGGGATTACATATAGCCGTCAGGACTGGGCATGGTGGAACACTACATTTTTATATCGTATGCCAATAATATTAAATAATACAAACAATGCTGATACTTTGATTGATTATATGGTAAATATTAATGTCTCTTACAATACCCATATGGTTGCTGCCTTTAATGACTTACGATTTACTTGGACCAATTCCAGTAACCCATCTTCCGAATTAGAACTTAATTATTGGATTCAATCTAAAGTTGACAGTAATTATGCTAATATTTGGCTTAAAATTCCTACGATTAATGGAAGTAAAAATAATACTATGTACATGTATTACGGTAATCCAGCCGTTGATCCTGTAAGTACTTCCACTATTTTAAATGGAACATGCAATACTACTAATAAATTTAATCAGACTTGGGGTATTACTGGTAGTGACAGTTCTTATAGTGGTTATCCAAATACAAATCTTAATGATTTAACTCTGAACTCTTGGATAAGTACTGAAACCAGTGCGGTTCACTGGGCAAACATAACAATTCCTTCTTCACGATTATGCAGAGTTGATGTTAATTTAGGAAATCAATATCAGACCACGACTGGCTATGAATTGCGAATGAGATACGGAGCCCCTACTCAAGTATTATTTTTTAATAACACTAGTCCCATTTCATCACCAGACAGTAGCTGGGCTGGGAATAATACGCACTGGATTTATACCGACGGAATAACTGATGTGATGGTCTGGAGGGCTCCCGAATGGTCAACTGGTGCTAGACCACTCCTATTTGACATACATGAGATATTCGGATATGAACGTATTTATTCCTTACCTGAACCTAACCTTTTACTCGGTACTGAGGAGCAGCCAAGCAATTCCACTTTGATTGCCCTAAATTATCCAGATAATAACACAAAAAATACCACAACCCGCAACATCCAATTCAACTTTACCCCGACTTTCTACGGCGGAAACATAGTCAACTGCTCTCTATGGCATAATTATTCCGGGATCTGGCAATGGACAAAGGCGAACCAGTCTGCGATAGTCAACGGCACATCGCAAGTAATCTCTTATGATTTTGCCGATGATAAAAATTTGATAATCTGGTCGATAGGCTGTTGGGATCAAACGATGCAGAATTTCTCAGATAATAGGACATTGAATATCAGCCTGATACGGCATACTAATATTACTTTAATAATCATGCCAACTACCGCATATTATAAAGATACAATCCAGATAGCCGTCTATGTCGAGGACTATGAGAACGCCACCAAATATAATGTTACTACGGGAGAATTAAATATGACTTACATAGCACCGGTAGTCGGAAGAGAAAAATCATTGAGCTTCTATGATGGGGCATGGCGGACAAACATAACTTTAGACGATATAGGACTTTGGGAACTCACATTCGTGTTCAGGAATGAGTCCAGCTATTATTCTTCAAACGATACAAGAATCATGACCATTCTCCCAAGCCAAATCACTACAGGGGGTCCAACTCCAACTCCCGCAACTCCAACTCCCGCAATTGCTGGTGGTGAAGGCATACTACCCACGCGTGAATTTAACTTTGAAACGATCTCCGCATGGTTCACTCCAACCAACACGCTCATCTCAATCATCTTCGTTGTCATAGTGTTCGCATTAATATTCGTCGTTAACAGATACAAATAGCCAGAATCCAGCATATATACTTATATAGCAGAAGTTGATTCCATATCGTGAGGTATAAATCTCAACGTCCTGAATGCCGACCTTGAAAGAAAGCTGGAGAGGGGGAACGCATCTTAGGAAAGCCATTAAATGCGGTCCTTGGCGAAGTAGGGGCGAATAGGCTTGGCAGAACCTGTTAAGCCTTAAAACCCGTAAACGCGGGAAAAGAGGTAGATTTAATGGCACAAAACAGCGGGATGCTGGCTGTGGTAGCCTTAGTGGCAATCGCAGGTCTAGCAATCTCAATATATGTACTCGGCGGTGGAGGCGCCCAAGCAGCAGTAAGTCCATTCGCTGGTGTTACGACTATCGGCGGAGGGCTTTGTCCGACAACCGGCACAAGCGATGTGAGACTTGATGCATACAACCCATTAGACCCAACCCAAGCTCTCATAGCGGGCGTCCCGGTAGCTGTCTATCAGAAGGATACAACAACAGGGGAATATCCAACCACGGCGGGAGAAACAGTATACACGTCTTCAGCTGGGGTTAACACCACAACCAACGACCCTGCGTGTAGCTCCGAGATGAAACTCGTTTTCGGCAATAATGTAGCCTACTACGAGACAGCAATGGCCCCATTCAGCATACCAAATAGTCCTTGGGTATCGCGCCATCAGCCTGTAGAACTTGTGGGTTCTCTGGCATTAACGGCTGCGAATGCAAGCACTTTTGGTGTTGGCACAGCAATCCACATAGGCCTAGGTTCGGGGCAGTCTGACCACAGCGTTGTCTTGACCTTGACGGAAAACACTGCGAAGGGACTTTTCGGTTCCCAAGCGAATCCGGCAGGACCAACCCAACTAGTGGCTTTTGACTATCCAACATCCAACTACACGGCAGTAGATGTGATTGCACTTAGCGGTGCAACAGCGACCCTGACTGGTGGAAGCGGAGGCTGTCCGACAGTAGCATCTGGATACGAAAGATGCTATGATGTAAAGACAACTGCCCTGTCAAATTACAACGCCCAAACCCTGGGAGTTGCAATCACGACAAGGGACGGGGTTACTCCTATAGCAGCGTCTAACATAACGGTCAAAGTGTTTGACTATATGTACAAGACCTACCAGGGAGTGCAGCAGTGGACAGTTCAGAGCCCAGCAGACGGAACCGCGCTTGGTGCGACGGACGTCACCTATACAATAAATATAAACTAAAGTGAGCCGAGTAAATCCAAAAACCCAAAATTGCGGGGATTTTTTACCCCGCTATCATTTATTTTTTCAGGTGCCTAAACGGGCATGATGGAAAATAAAAATGACATCAGACCCTAAACGGGGTGGAGTGTCTTGAGGTAAGGGTATGGTAGAAGTATCAAAGATTGCATTACTGATAATCGGAATTGCCATGGTCGGCGGACTCGTTTATCTAACTTCTGGAACTCGTTTATTCTGCATCGGATGTGGCGGGTTCGGCTCTCTTTCTCTTGATCAGGTCGTATTGAACGGGCAGAACCAATGGCTAATCACCGCCACGCATCACGGGCTAGGCGACACATACAACGTCACCAAAACTGAGGATATGCAATACCAATTGGCGATAAGCGAAAGCGACTATCAAACTTACTGCAAGTATACTAAGGGGGCATATTGGCAGGATGCTCTCGGAGTATTTGGTCCTGTTACCGTTTCTCATTGGTCTTCTGCTCCGGACACCGAAGTAAAAACTAAATATGGAGCGACCCAGGTGTTCTGTTCCGCGTGGGCCCTTCTCAACGATTATACCTGCTACTATTTCAAACCTATTGCCAAACTGTATTATGTGGACCAGTCGAACAAGGAGCAGTTCAGTTCCAAGATAATGACCGCATACAACGGCCAGACGGCTTCGGTCCAGCTGAATAACGGCGCGACTTCGGGGGCATTGAAGACTCCTGATGGCAAGAACGTCGGTTCGGTAAATGTCATGGGCGGTCTGTTGTCATTAAAGGGAACTTGCGATACCATTTCTGGGGGAACTTACTGGTCCGACAATCTGGCTGGTACTATGACTTTTGCATCCCCAAGAATAACTCCTGCATCACCAGCATTCAAGCAGTGCTACGATTCGCAGTACTTCAAAACGACTACTGAAGTGACTGGTTGCTATAATTCCTTGGCAAGCGTCAGCGGTGGCACTGATGATGTCGTAATGGTGCATCCCTTAAATGGTTCATTCATCTCACAGTCGGAATACGATTATACTCCTTCCGCATCCATAATCAACGTGGTCTATTCGATGGTTCTCAGCGCGGACTATGTCACTATAAACAGACCCGTCGGAATACCAAAACTCCAATCGGCTTCATTCGTCAAAGCGGACCTGAATTCCGGAGACAAAGCCACCCTGAACTATCAGATATGCAATACTGGTTCTGGCAATCCAGTCCAATTCGATTTGAGCCTGGACTGCGGTGAGGATAGCTTCGCCACACTTGATACTTCCACTCCTTATGTCGAAGCGGGCAATTGTGTCTCGAGTTCGGTACAGGTGACGGCTTCGTGCAACGGCCAGGATAAAATCAGTTCTTCCTGTACTTTGACTGCGCGCGGATTGACGCCCGTTAACGGAGCCATCCCGACCAGTTCGATAAATAACTTGGCGGTATCCTGTACTCCGAGCGTAGGAAAATGTTTAGGGGACGCTAACGGCAGATTCTGTAAGGATGGGAACGTCCAGCAATGCAACACAAATTCGAGTTACGGATATTCCCTCTACAAATCATGCGTCGGTGGATGCATCACCAACCAATATGGAATGGTCGACTGCAAGGAGGACGCGGGGAACAGCACCTGCGGCAACAAGGTATGCGACTCTGGAGAAACCGCCAAAAGTTGTCCTGCTGACTGTGGCGCTGGAGGCTTTGAAATTCCAACATGGCTACTGATCCTCATCGTAGTGGTGGTAGCCATAATATTGATTGTGGCGTATAATCTCATGAAAAAGTGATAACATGAAAATAGACCCGAAAGAAATGGCGTTAGACCTTTTGCATTACATTATACTCTTAGCTTTCGTCGTGCTGTTCTGGCCGATAGTTCTAGGTTACTTTAATGGCGATATAATATTTACTTCGATAGTCGTTTTCGCTGTTTTCGTGGCAATAGACAAAACGATGCATTGGCTTTTGGAGGAATATACATGAATAAAGGATTTCTGCCATTGATACTGCCGATAATACTTGGCCTGTTTGGAATAAGTTTGGCTACTGTCGCATTGGGCTACTGGACGAACGTCATCACAATCGGTTTCCTCGCCCTTTTCACTTTCATCTTCCTATCCAAGGCAGTCGATCTTTATGCAGTCTCCAATAATGCCACATTCCCGACGATATTGGGTTCTCTAGGGATTGCCTGCGCATTCTTCGCCCTGGTCCTGATCAATCCAGGTATGTTCAGCGGTAGCGTCCATTTCAGCATAATCCAATCTGGCGCGCCTGGCTCTGCGGTACAGCCCCTTTCAATGGCACAATGGTTCTCCGTCGTCCCAGTGAGCGAGTCTATCATGGCGAACATGGACATCACGTGGCTCTGGGCATTCGTCATTCTTGGGATAGGTGCAATTGCGGCCGTAATATTCATAGAGAGAAAGTAAATGGAGGTGAAAAAGGTGGACTTTAGTGCAAAAACACTCGCAAAGGACTGGTTACGTGGAGTGATATATCAGGCCATATATGCGGTATTCCTGGTAATTTTCATGTTCCTGCTGGCTTTTGGCGGAATGTCAGCAATGGCCGGAATACAGGATTTATGGACGCTAAGCTTTACTACTGCTGCCCTGCTGATTAGCGCAGTAGTTCTGATAGTCTGGTTTGTCATGGCCATAATCTCAGGAAAACTGATAACCTTCCTAGCAGATTTGATACCTGACTAACTCTCTCTCCAAGAATGAGATGATGAGATATAACTAATATGGAGAAATTAATATGAGTTGGAGTAGACTTCCCTTGACAGTGACTTTCGGGGCCTATACAGTTTTGGCTAGTATCATCTGGATACTGGATTTGATACATGTCCCCCATCCAGCAGAACTTATAGGGCTGATATGTCTATTGATGGCGCTCGTGGCGATAGGGATCATAGCCAAGAAGATGTGGCCCGATGAACTTTCCTTAAATGGCTTCTCGACCCTGCTTGTATTGGTCATGCCGTTGCCGTTCATTCCAGCATTCATCTTCGGGTATTGGTCTTTCTTGGGAATCGAATTTAATGCCTTCCTGATGATGATGCTATCGATAATCGGCATGGTGCTAGAGGCGCTGGCGATGGGATTTGAAGGGGGGAAATAAATGGCATTGCTTAGGAATCCAAAACTATTGAACCTTATCATACTTTTCGTTATCGGTATCCTCGCATTCTGGTCCTACATTACGGAAGAAACCACTTATGGGCGAGTATATACGGCAGCCTTCTTCCTCACCCTTTTCGGAATAATCGCATCCTACACTCCTGAAGTCAAAAAAGTCTTTCAATACTCCCCGGCCAACGATACCCATATCATCTGGCAAGGACTCTGCGGGCTTGGCTTGGGTCTAGTCCTCACGATGGGCATCTGGACCGGTCTTTCCATCCTCAGCCCGCTTTCAGTGCCAAACGCGGTCAATGTCCTAGGCGTTCTCGGACTCGGTGCAATCCCTT
>Ga0315281_10008747_pt1 | contig 14124 bp, 15 predicted proteins | sample YL17G07_0_MG_FD_204540 | JGI IMG/M metagenome (GOLD analysis project Ga0315281, IMG submission 204540) | Sediment microbial communities from Yellowstone Lake, YNP, Wyoming, USA - YL17G07_0 | ecosystem: Environmental > Aquatic > Freshwater > Lake > Sediment | place: USA: Wyoming | collected...
ACTAAATAAGAAATACCAGGGTCTGGATTTTAGTTTGGCGGTTATGGTAAGCATGTCTGACACGAAAGAGGAAGTTGCCGGCAAGCTCGCGTCGATGCGCGCTTTCCTGCACAGCGCGGAGTTCGCGAAGAAGGTGGAGAGCACTTTCCTGGCCAGCAATACGGTGATAACGGCCGTGCTCGCGCTGGCGTCGTACATATTCATTTTCGGCCCGGGCGCGCACCCTACTTCCGAGACGCTTATCCTGTTCCTCGGATTCTCGGGCATCGGCTTTGTCGCGATGGACCTGATAGGTAGATACGCCAACGAGCCGGACAAGTTCAACATCCGCTCGCTCAGGCTGTCCATAGTGGCGCTGATAATATCGTTAATGTTGATGCGATCGGTGGGCGTGCCGCAGGTGTTCGTGTTCGGAATAATATCGCTGCTGATAATGGCGCCGCTCGTGTACGTGCTGCGCAGCAAGTGGAAGATAAGCGGCCACATCTACACGTTCGCCGCAGTGACGACCATAATGTCGATGGTCAGCGCGTGGTTCACGCTGCTCTATCTGCTCATACCGCTGATCAGCTGGTCGAGGCTGAAGCTGCACGTGCACACCGCGGGCCAGATAATCGCGGGCGCGCTGATAGGTTTCGCGGTGCCGGTGACGCTTGCCTTTGTAATGCACCTCGTGCCGCTGTAGCGCCGCGAAAACGTTTTATTTTTAAGCGCCGATTGCAATAAAATACTTGAGACAAAGGACGCTCCCTTCGTCTAGCCCGGCTAAGGATTCGAGCTTCTCGAGCTTGAGACCTGGGTTCAAATCCCAGAGGGAGCACATCGGCTTTTCGGCAGGAGCCGCAGACGGAACGTCCGTTAACCGCCCCGGCCGCAGTCCCGCATCCGAGCCTTCTATAATTAATCTCTCGCTTCGGCTAAATTAAAGCGTTCCTAATTACAAATTCTATTATGCCGAAATTCAAGGCGGTGCTTTTCGACAAGGACGGGACGCTCATAGACGCCATCGAGAAGTACCACAGCGCCATCAACGCGGCGTTGGAGGCGTGCGGGTTCGAGCCGTGGAGCCGCGAGAAGTTCATGCAGCGGCTGTGGGGCAGGAAGTTCAGGGTGAACATAGACAGCGTGCTGTCGGACGTGCCCGAGGGTAGGAGGCTGGAGGTATACGAGGAATACAGGCGGGTGCTGCCCACGTTCGAGAACGTGACGAAGATCTTCCCCAGCACGATACCGACCATCGAATTCTTGAAATCGGCCGGCCTGAAGCTGGCCGTTGTCACGAGCACGGACAGGCTGATCGCGCTGGAAATACTCAAGAAATTTGACATACTGCGGTATATGGACGCGGTCGTCGGCGGGGACGAGGCCGAGCCGAAGCCTTCGCCCGAGCCGATACTGAAAGCGTGCAACGAGCTTGGATTGCAGCCTAACGAAGTGCTGTATGTCGGAGACACGCCTGTCGACGCCGAGGCGGGCAATGCGGCGGGCTGCGCGACTGCGATAATAACAACGTCACACAATGCCGTCGACCTGAGCGAAATAGGAGGTATTTTAATCATAGACGATTTAAGTGAATTGTTGGGTATAGTTCAAACAGAATGAAACGCAAAGCAAAAACATGCAGGGGTCCGATAGTCTGGTCAATTCGGCTGGGCCTAGGACCCAGTGGCTTAGTGCCTTCGTGGGTTCGAATCCCACCCCCTGCACATTGTGATAAAAATGAGAATCAAAAAAGACGACAGGGTAAGATACGAAAACAGTCCGAAATGCATCGCATACGAATATCCGCTGGGAGACAAAGACATAAACGTTGCTTACATTGAAATCAACGGGAGATATCCTGACAAAGGCTTCGTTACAAATGAAGCCGTAAAAGAAATTCTTTTTGTTGTGGAAGGCGAAGGTAAAATCGTTATTGAGGATGAAGAACACGAACTGAAAGAAGGTGATGTTGTGTTGCTCCTTCCCAAGAAAAAATATTTTTTCGACGGAAAACTAAAGCTTGTTGTTCCTTGTAGTCCTGCTTGGTATCCGGAACAGCATAAAAATGTTGAACAAGCTTAAATAACGAGTTGCAATCCCACCCCCCGCATTTAAGACAAATAGTTTCTAACAAAACTCTTGATTCTTTGATGCAAGCTCATGCGGTTGTGGTCAAGTATAAATCCTTAGTCCCGAATTCTCCATTGTGGCAGAGGGCCTCAAAGTCGTTGACCTCTATAACCACTTTATAGACAAGCTTAACTTCCCAAAGCTCTACATAAAAGACGGCTCGTCAAGAGCGAGACTCGATGCTGCATTTAACGAATTTGCACCGGACGAATACCGAGGCTCGGCGGCAATATTCCATGAGACCGATTACGAGCACCACGAAAAATACGCACTTGTGAATCTGACAGACGTTAAATTAAACCTGAGTGGAAGGGGGCTTAGATGCAAGGCCAAGTTTGACTCTGCCAACTGTCACGAGTTCCCGTTCGAAGTAATCGCCCAGGTACACAGGGGCATTCTTTCCAAAGACATGTACGACAAAGTCAGATTCAGTAAACCAAAGACAATATCTGATTTATTGTTTTACAATGCTGACGGTTGCGTCGATGTGGTACCCGAAGAGTCCAGATCCAGGATGGGTCCGATTGCAGAAGAGCTCTTTCTCATAATGGAGTCGCCGACTAACATAAAATTCAAGTTCTAGGCTTGCGGTTCCGTCCTTCGTGGGTTCGAATCCCACCCCCTGCACATATCTTGAGGCACCTAAAGGTGCTTTGGAGTGTTCTGTTCTATCTGATGGGAAGTCTTAAAGCGTTAACTATCCTCCAATTGATTATGCGCGAAGACAATGGACTAACTGGTTTCTTTTTTAGTGTTGATGACTTTGAATATTTACTAGCCTTTGGATTGCCAGAAATTATTAGAAGAAAAAAGGAAACGCACCAAAATAAGATAGACGTGTTGGATGTTGGCTGTTCCACTGGCGAGGCGACATACTCCCTTACAACTGTTATCCTTGAGGCTCTGCATTTGTTGGGAGAGTCAGAAAAAAAATGGGAAGTCGATGTATTAGGTATAGATAAGGATTCGATAAGAACATCTGATTCATTCAGGGGTTATTACAAGCGTTCACCGAGAATTGGTGCTCTTTTAGAGGGTCCTCTGTCTAAGATAAGAGTCGAGGATTATTTTGAAGAACGTTATGACCATTGGGCTGAATTTAAAATGGGACCCGCTTGCATTGTCAAACAATCATTAATAGAAAGAACCCATTTTCGTTGCGAAGATATAGAAGTGTACACACCTGACAGAGATTTTGATATAATTCGTTGTATGGCAGTATTAAGGTATTGTAATAACCCCTCAAAAGTGTTAGAAAAATTGTATGGAAACTTAAACGATGGTGGTCTGTTAATTGAGAGTGATTTTTCGAATCTAATAACAGAACGATACAAGCCTGTGTATCGTTATGTTTATAAAAAATTATAGCTCATTTTGATACAAGTGAACTGCAGTCCGAGCAGGTAGCACACCCCCTGCATATACTTCGATTCTTACCACCTGAGGTACGCAAAAACTTATATCTAGGTAAGAATATCTTACTCTTATGAAGAAAAGGATCGAGATGACCGAGATAACGAGGGCGAGCTCGAAGGGGCAGATAGTGATACCGACGCGCATACGCGAAAGCGTGGGCGTGAAGGAGGGGTCGCTGTTCACAATAGCGGCCAAAAGAAACATGATAATACTGAAAAAATTAGACACGAAAATGAGCGCAGACGATATCAGGACGATGAAGCTGATAGAAGATGCGTGGAAGGAAATAGAAGGCGGAAAGTACGAGGTCTACACGAAAAAGGAATTCCTGAAAGAGTTGAAGAAATGGTAGAAATAAAATACGTAATCCTCACGAAAAGTTTCAAACATTCCATCAAGAAAATGAAAGACGCGTCGTTGAAGGAACGCGTAAGAAAACAAGTAGAAAAAGCCGCGAACAGTCCGGAGGTCGGAAAGGAACTAAGGTACGAACTGAAAGGAATGAGGACATTATACGTAAAACCGTTCAGGATAATATACAAAATAGAAGGCGACAGACTCATTCTTCTGAAATTCGAGCACAGGGAAAGTGCGTACGAATGAAACGGCGGCCGCCGAACGATAGGCATTTTTAATACCGCGGAAAGCGAAATTATTCCTAAGGTGATTCGTTGAAGGTATTGAAGGCAATCGACCCGGAATCGGCCGCGAAGATGTTCGGCTTGCTGGGATTGCTGTGGGGACTGCTCGTGGCCGTCGCTGTGACGTTCTTCCAGGCGGACTTCGAGCAGTACATGGGCAGATTCTACACCGTGTTCAATGTCATAGTGCCCACAGGCGGGATTTTCAACCTGATAGCACTCCCGGTGTTCTACGGACTCGTCGGGTTCGTGGGTGCGTACGTCGGCGCTTGGCTGTACAACTGGATAGCCAAGGATCTGGGCGGTATAAAGGTCGATTTGAAATAAAAGATGCAATGGCGCGTTTGAAGGTTCTTTGATTTAGTTTTTGTTCTTTGTAGGCCGGGCTTTGCGCGGGGTGTTTTGAATCGCGGAAAGGATTTTCACGGACGGTTCGGGCGACGGACGCATCGCGTGGTATAACGAAAGCACGGGCGAGAACTGGTCCGGCCGTAGGCAGGGCATAACGAACAACGAGGCGGAGTACCTCGCGATCGAGGACGCGCTGAGCAAGGCGAAGTCGAAGGACGTCGAGATCGTGTCGGACTCGCAGCTCGTCGTAAGCCAGCTGAAGCGCGAGTGGCACATCAAGGACGAGAAGCTGCGCAAGCTGTTCGACCGCGTGCAGAAATTGATACGCGACAGGGGGCTGAAAGTGAAACTGTCTTGGGTCCCGCGTGAGAAAAATCCTGCGGGAAAATATTTAGGATGAATGCGTTCACTCTTTCTTTTCCGTTGGCTTCGCGCCAGGCACCGCGCAGTAGTCTTCCGCGGCTTCCTGCTTCATGCGCGCGATCGTAGTGCCTTTGACGATCTTCTCGTGCAGCTGCTCGAGCTCTGCTGAAATCGCGATGCCGTGGTTTTTGTAGTATTCGTATATCGCCTCGTGCAGCGCGTCCGTTGACAGCAGCGAGCAGTGTATCTTGACCATCGGCAGCCCGCCCAGCGCTGCGCTGACGTCCTTCCTGCTTATCCGCAGCGCATCCTCGAGCGTCCTTCCTTTCGCAAGCTCGGTTATCATGCTGCCCGTTGCCACGGCGGCGGCGCATCCGAAGCTCTGGAACTTGACGTCCTTTATGTAAAGCTCCCCGCGTTCGTTCTTGCCTACCTTGATGTACAGCCAAAGCTCGTCCCCGCAGATGGGGCTTCCGACCTTCGCGACAGCGTCCGCGTCCGCAAGTTCGCCATAGTTGCGCGGGTTGCGGAAGTGATCGATAACGACATCCGTGTACGGCCCGTACCTGCTCTTCTTCACTTCTGCTTTCGGCGGTTCCGTCTTCTTCTGGTCCGACATGGTTCTGCCTCTTGTTTTCGCTGAAATTATATAACGGCGTTATAATTTAAATGTTTGTGTCCTGGGATAAGGGTAAAAACTTGACTATGATAGTATCTTTCAGGTGTCTGTTTGGGAGAAAAGGCAATGCCGGTGAAAAGAGGCGGCATGGTCGGGCGCGCCGATTACGATGCGTTCAGCGAGCTTGAGCCTGAGTTGCAAGTGGCAGTCGGCGTATACAAGCTGAACATGATCGATCAGCCCGCGTCCTGGGAAAGGCTCATCGAGTTTTTTGACGGCGTGCTTCGACCAGCGGACATCAACGAAGCGCTCTGTAGCGGCATGGTCGGGCTTAAGCATGACGCGCAGGGCAGGCCCGTGCTAGTAGAGAGTCGCAAACTTTATGTCGTAAGCGACAACGAGCTGCAGAAGGTGAGGGGAATTTACGAAACGCGGGTGCGACCGCACGAAAAGCTCGAGGAACAACTGTACTTAGACCCTGCAACTGAACTGCTGCTGCAAATGTAGCATGCCGCGTGAAGTCAATCTAACTTTTAAATCAACTAGTCCAAAGAATATTTAACATGACAAAGAAGAAGGGAATACCAAGATGGAACGAGCTTGTGCTCTGCACCGTTACCAGGGTCACCCCTTTCGCGGCGTGGTGCACGCTCGACGAGTGGGAGACGCTGGATGGAAAGCCCGTCGAGGGCATGATCCACATATCCGAGGTCGCGGGCAAATGGGTAAAGGACATACGCAAGTTCGTGAAGCAGGACAAGCAGTACATCACGCGCGTGGTCCGCATAGACAGGGAGAAAGGGTTCATCAACCTCAGCCTGAAGCGCGTGAGCAAGTTCGACCAGCGCGAGAAAACCGAGACTGACAGGAAGAACAAGCGCATAACCGGCATGCTCATGCAGATTGGCAAGCGCGTCGGCAAGGACGACAAGGCCGCCGAAGATGCCATCATCCCGAAGCTCGCGGCGCTGAACAGGTTCGACGACGCGTACGAGGCGCTCGAGGAAACGGCCGACAATCCTACCATTGCGGACGAAGCCGGAATCGAAGCGCCGTGGAAGGACGCGCTGATGGAAGTGCTGCGCAGGAACTTCCAGGAGAAGGAGGTAGATATCAAAGCGACCGTGGAGATGAGCAGCACGGCCGCGGATGGCGTGAAGCAGATAAGCAAGGCGCTGTCCGAGTTCGAAAAGTCCAGCGGGGCTGTCGTGAAGTACATATCCGCGCCGAAGTACATGGTCGGGCTTCGCACGAAAACTCCGAAGGAAGGCAAGAGGAAGCTCGAGGAGGCGCTCGCCGCGGCCGTGAAGGAGATGGAGAAGCTGGGCGGCAAGGCGGGTTACGAGATCGAAAAGTGAAGCCGGCGTCTGTATGAAGCTGAAAAAGTGCGGCAGTTGCGGAACGTACACCATGAAGGCGGCGTGTCCGAAGTGCGGCTGTGCTGCGAAAAGCCCGCTCCCGCCGCCGTTCTCGCCCGAGGACAAATACGGCAAGTACAGGCGCATGGCGAAGTTCGGTGCGGCCGCTGCAGCTGCGGCGGCCGGGGCTGGGTAAAATATAATTAATCCCGAGTGCAATTATTAGACAGGCGTGGCGAATGACAACGAAGATAACAGAACTGCAGAGGCCGAAGCTGAAGAACCCGATACTGGTTGTGGGATTGCCCGGCGTGGGCAACGTCGGCCGCATAGCCGCTGGCTATCTGATCGAGGAGCTGAAGGCGACGAAGTTCGCGGAGCTGCACAGCTCGCACTTCATGCCTTTCGTGCTGCTGCAGAAGGGCGCGGCAGTGCACGTGCTGAACAACGAGTTCTACTACTGGCGCGCGGAGAAGGCCGGGCAGAGGGATCTGATAGTCATTGTAGGCGACTCGCAGAGCGTCGATCCTGAGGGACATTATGAGATTGCGGAAACGATACTCCCGTATGTTAAGTCGCTCGGAGTGACGGACGTTTTCACGCTCGCCGGCCTCGGAGTCGGGCAGAAGAAGGCGGCGCCGAAGGTCGTTGGCGTTGTCAACGACATGTCCGTCATTAAAAAATACAAGGACGCGGGCATGGACTTCGGCGCTGGCGACCGGGTGGGCACGATCGTGGGCGCAGCCGGGCTGCTCATCGGGCTTGGCAAACAGTACGGAATGGACGGCGTGTGCGTGCTTGGAGAAACGTCGGGCGTGCCGCTGATACCCGACCCGAAGGCCGCGGAGGCGGTGCTGCGCGTGCTCGTGCGCATACTCAAAGTGAAGGTGGACACCAGCCGCATACAGAAGAAGGTGAAGGAGATGGAGGCCTTTGTCAAGCGCGTCGAGACCGTGCAGCAGAACGCCATAGTGCAGATGCTCAAGCAGCAGATGCCCGAGGCCTCGAAGAAGGACGAGAAAGATTTGACGTACATAGGATGAATGTCGTTAAACCCGTAAGGCAGGGCTAGCCTCCTGGCAAGCTGCCGACCGCTGCAGGGGTCGTCGTGGCAACGATGCTGGGTTGCGCGAACTGCGCGCCACTAAACAGCAACTTCAGCATGTTTATCAAGCCAGACAGCATGTCTATGATCGTCTGCACCGCTCCTTTCGTCTCGCTGACCTCCTTGTGTATCTCCTCGAGCTTCCTCATCATATCCTCGTTGCTCACCGAAGCCACATCAGAGCCCAGGCAGGCGACCTTCCTCGTGCAAGTCGCTACGCAGCTGTCCAAGTCGAACGCGGCGGCAGTGCCCATGCTTGCAGACTCTTCCACGGCCGAGGCTTTGCTCTTGCAATCCGTGAGGCAATTCTTGTCCACAACCTCCTCGTAACATTGCTCCACTGGCTTGGAAATGCTGCACACTTTTTGGAAGCAGTCGGGTCCGCACGAAACTTCTGTGCACACCGGCAGCTCTGTGCCGACGACCGGAGGCACTATGACTTTGTACTCGTATCCTTCTGTGTAGTTGATCAGAACGGACTGCTCGACTTTTGCAGTGTCGTAAGAAGTCTGGCTTGCTGCTATCTCTAGCATATAAACGCCAGCCGGACATTCGTACTTGTTCAAGTTGACAGAAGTGCTGTAACGCCTTATATAATCGTCATAGCCGAACGAGACCCTCTTGACGCAGCCTACGTTTTCAAGCGGATGCAGATAGCCCATTATGTTGACGTACGGCACAACTGCTCCTGTGTTGTCTTTCACTTCAGCGTATATGAATAAGTTCGCATTGTCGGCACTGCTGCCTATCTTGAAGCCTGTCTCCATAAGCAGTTTGGCCAGAGCGACATTGAAGTCCTCTTCCACAAGCGTCTCGGCATAACCAGGCACGCTCACAGTCAGCTTCAGCCCGTATTTGCCGGTCGGGCACCACGTGGGTATGGACGAATCGTCGACATAATACTTCTGTATCCAACTGCCTTTGTAGTATATCGGTCCTTCTGGGTGGAAGTATATCTTGCATATCTTCGGCTCGTACCTTACTGATTCGGCCGCGCTCTTTTCGATATACACAGAGCTGGCTGCCTGAGCAGGTTCGCCTGTTAAAACTGAAAGTGCTTCTGCCACGCGGCCGGCTATCCATGCTACGCCTCCTGTTACTCCTGCGCCTCCTTCTGCCGCACTGGTCGCTTCAGAGCTTGTGCTTTCCGGCTCCTCGTACGGCCCTAACGGGAACATCTCGCCGCCGATGTACGCGTTGCCGACCACCGAGCCGTTCGGATAGGTGACAAGGACTTTGATGTATATGCGGCTGCCCGGGCTGTAGCTGCTTTGGTCGAAGAATACGCGGACAGTAAGCTTCTCTTTCTGTATGTCCACGCTCTTTTCGATGTATACGATCTCGCCTTTCTCTATCCTCACACGCAGCTTATACTTTCCTATAGCCATCCATTCGCTGACCTTCCATTCTTCTATCTCATAGTACCCGGCTTTGTACTTCGTAGTCAAAAATGCATATTTCGAGCCTTTCTCGTCCATCAGATCGAGCTCGACTTTAGCGTCCACGACAGCATTGCCGTTCTTGTCGAAGACCTTTATCCTCCCGCGCAGCGAATCGCCTAGCGTGAGCACGTTCTTCTCCAGACTCATGTCGGCGCTCAAGCCGCGCCTTCCCACGGTCACGACAACAGAGTCGCTCGCTTCCTGTTCCTTCCATCTCGCAGTGACGACGAACTTGTACGAACCTTCCATGCTCTGCGAAACATACTCACCGGGCTCGGCCTTGGCCGGAGTCGGCTCGGCATACTTCGCACTGGTGATGTAGTACGTATAATAGTAAACTCCTTTCGACGACATCCACGGGTATATCTGCGAGACAAGCTCGCCCGTATCAGCGCTTCTCATCTCGCCGCTTACGCTGTCCGGTTCCACGTAGTTGCCTGTGTTGTCCACGAAGGTTATCGTGAGCTTTATCGAATCGCCGGCATAATACTCGCTCCTGTCAGCGCTTATCTTCATGTTAAGGGTCGGCTTGAGGAGCGAGAACTTTTCCTCCGCAGTCACGGACTCGTACCCGCTCGCTTTAGCTGTGACTTTAAGCGTATACTCTCCGGCGGGCATGCTTTCGCTGATGTAGTGCCATGCCTTGTAGCAGTCGCAGAGCGTTGAATAGAAGAAGCTTATGCTCGTGTTCCACGAACCGGTTGTAGAAGTGAGCCAGCCGGCCACGGTCGCATCGGTGACTATCTTGCCGGTCGGGTCTGTCACCTTCACCCTGGGGTTGAAGCTGTCTTTCGGGTAGTAAGTCTTCTTGTCCAGCGTTATCGCGGCCGACAGCTGCGACACCTCGCTTTTCACGGTCACCGCTGCGCCGGTGCCAAGGTTGCCCGCGGCGTCCCAGCATCTGAAATAAACGCTATAGCTCCCCTTCGCCAGCCCGCTTGCCAAGGTCACGCTCGCCACGCCATTGGAGATGGCAGCCTGGTAGGCAGAGCCGTCGACCGACATGTTGCAGCCTGTCACGGCGACGTTGTCGAAAACCGTCGCGACGAAAGTGACGGACTTCAGCTGAAATACGGAAGTAGGCGACACGGAGCCGACAGTCGGCGCGGTCGTATCCGGCGGGGTCGTGGTCGTCGTTGATGTCGTTGTCGTACTGCTCGTTGTTGTGGTTGCGTTTGGAAGTGTGGTCGTCGTGCTCGTTGTTGTGGTTGCGTTTGGAAGTGTGGTCGTCGTGCTCGTAGTCGTGGTCGTATCCGGCGGAATCGTGGTGGTCGTTGTCGGCACAGTCGTAGTCGTTTCGTTGGTCTCGTTCACTGCTAAAACAGCGGACGGCAGGGTCGCGGCCGACACGATAACGTAAGAAAGCGCAAAGAGCGACAGTAGGACCAGAGCCTTTCTAATCGTCTTCATCAATTAGTATTTTCTTTTCTGCCGGTATAAAAGTTACGCCGTGCGCCGTCGCATTCGTCGTGCGTTTTGTGGTTTTAAGCAGGCAGTCAAGGATTTAAACTGTTCCCGACCGCACATTTATAAAACCATAACAACAAATAAAGAACTAACAATCGCAGAGCGTAACGGTGCAAACATACATGGCGACAGAGTTTCTGGTTCCGAGCCAGACGTACCTCGCATCCGGCATACACATAGGCATGAAGCAGAAATCGCAGCACATGCGGCGCTTCGTGTACAAGATCCGGCCGGACGGCCTGGCTGTCATGAACCTGCAGATGATAGACGAGAAGATACGCGTAGCCGCTGCGTTCCTGGCGCGCGCGAAGAACATAATGGTCGTCAGCAGGAAGAACATCGCGCAAACTGCGATCGAGAAGTTCGGCGAGGCGATCGGGGCGAAGGTGATCAAGGGAAGGTTCATGCCCGGCACTCTCACGAACCCGCGCGACAAGGACTTCTTCGAGGCCGACGCTGTCGTGATCGTGGATCCGCTGTACGACCACCAGGTCATGGACGAGGCGGCCACGGCGCGCGTGCCCATGGTCGCGGTGTGCGGCACTTCGAACGAGACGAACGACGTAGACGTCATCATCCCCGCGAACAACAAGAGCGTGAAATCGATAGCGGTTTTGTTCTGGGTGCTGGCGCGCGAGATACTGAAGAACCGCGGCCAGCTGCAGACAGACGATGCGTTCGCATACAAGATATCGGACTTCATCAAGGAGGGCGCGTTCGACGAGTCCGGACCAGCTGCGTATGCTGCCGAGCAGCAGGCCGAGCGGTCGCCGAGGCGCGGAAGGCGTCCAGAGAGAAGAAAATGAGCGCAGTTGCATGCAAAGTCTTCCGTTTTTGTCACGCGTTCCGAGTTTATCCCGACCGAGCGCTCGATTCGCTCATCACGACCGAGCAGTCATTTCACATCTGCATGACATAGGTCGCAACATCAAAATTAATATTTAAACGGACAGTAAATTTCTATTCGCGCTGCGCACGCAGCCGCGACGGATGGCATCCAAATGTCGACGATTTCTAAGGTCAAGAAGCGCGACGGACGCATAGTCGATTTCGACGAGAGCAAGATCGCGCTCGCGATATGGAAGTCGGCCGAATCCGTGGGTGGGAAGGACCGCAAGCGCTCGGAGGAGCTGGCCGGCATGGTGACGAAGCTCCTGGAGCAGAAGTTCGGCGGCGAGAACATACCGAGCGTCGAGGACGTGCAGGACGGCGTGGAAAAAGTCCTCATCGAGGAAGGGCATGCGGCCGTTGCAAAAGCGTACATCCTTTACCGCCAGAAGCGCGCCGAGGTCAGGCAGATGAAATCCATGCTCGGCGTGAACGACGAGCTCAAGCTGAGCATGAACGCCATCAAGGTCATGGCCAGCCGATACCTGTGCCGCGACGAGGACCGCAACATAATCGAGAGCACTGCGCAGCTGTTCAGGCGCGTGGCGCGCGCAATCGCGGAGCCTGAAGCGGCGTACGGCGGGGAGGAACGCGTGAAGCAGTACGAGGAAGCGTTCTACAAAATGATGGTGAGCCGGGAGTTCATGCCGAACAGCCCGACGCTCATGAACGCAGGCACAGACCTCGGCCAGCTGAGCGCGTGCTTCGTCCTGCCCGTGCCCGATTCCATACCAAGCATCTTCGATTCCATCAAGTACACGGCAATCATCCACAAGTCCGGGGGCGGCACCGGCTTCTCGTTCTCGCGGCTGAGGCCGAAAGGCGACGTTGTGCGAAGCACGGGCGGTATCGCATCGGGCCCGCTTTCGTTCATGCAGGTCTTTAATGCAGCAACGGAGGTGATCAAGCAGGGTGGAAAGCGCCGCGGCGCGAACATGGGCATGCTGCGCGTCGACCATCCGGACATACTCGAGTTCATCACCGCGAAAGAGCGAGAGGGCATACTCAGCAACTTCAACATCTCCGTTGCAGTCACGGACAAGTTCATGCGCGCGGTCGAAAGCAACGGCGAGTACGACCTGGTGAACCCGCGCAACAAAAAGCCGAACAAGAGCATGCCAGCGCGCGCCGTGTTCAACCTCATGGTGATGATGGCTTGGAAGAACGGCGAGCCTGGCGTTGTTTTCATAGACAAGATAAACGCGGCTAATCCGACGCCCGCGCTCGGCGAGATCGAGTCCACCAACCCATGCGGAGAGCAGCCACTTTTGCCTTACGAGTCGTGCAACCTCGGCTCCATCAATCTGGAGCGGATGATGACCGACGGAGAAATCGACTGGGACAAGCTGCGCAACACGATCCGGCTGGCCGTGCGATTCCTGGACAACGTCGTGGACGTGAACAAGTATCCGATTCCGGAGATAGAGAAGATGACGATGACGAACCGCAAGATCGGCTTGGGCGTCATGGGATTCGCGGACATGCTCATCAAGATGGGCATACCTTACAACTCGGAGGAGGCGATACGCGTTTCCGAGAAGGTCATGAAGTTCATACATGAAGAGTCCAAGAAGATGTCCGAGGAGCTCGGAGCAGAGAAGGGCGATTTCGAGGGATTCGACAAGAGCGTGTGGGCGAAGCGGTACAAGCACATGCGCAACGCGACCACGACCACCGTTGCACCAACGGGCACCATAAGCGTCATAGCGGACTGCTCGTCGGGCATCGAGCCCATCTTCGCCGTGGCGTACACGCGCGACGTCAGCGAGAGCCTGGGGCACGAGCTCGTCGAGATAAACCCCATGTTCGAGACCGCCATGATAGAGCGCGGCTTGTACAACGAGGAGCTGGTGAAGAAGGTTTCGCAGGTCGGCAGCGTGCAGAGCATACACGAGGTGCCGGAGGAAGTGCGCCGCCTGTTCGTCGCCGCGCTCGAGATAGAGCCGGAGTGGCACGTGCGCATACAGGCCGCGTTCCAGAAATACACCGACAACGCCGTTTCGAAGACGATCAACTTCTCGAACTGGGCCACGCCCCACGACGTGGAGAAGGCGTTCATGCTCGCGTGGAAGCTGAACTGCAAGGGCATAACCGTCTACCGCTACGGCAGCCGCGAGAAGCAGATACTCAAGGTCGTCGAGAAGCAGAGCTCGCCGTTTTCGAACGAGAACGGCGATGCTGGCACGTACGGCCACGCCAGCCCGAGCTTGTACTATGGTGCAGACAACTATCCCAGCAGCTGTCCCACGTGCGCCATCTAAAACCGCAGGTAATCCTTTTATTCTGAATTTTACATCTGTTTGAGTATGAACGTCGTCTTCGCAGCGCTGGGCGTGCTGGACATTTTCGCCGCGTATCTTCT
>Ga0315281_10008748_pt1 | contig 14124 bp, 14 predicted proteins | sample YL17G07_0_MG_FD_204540 | JGI IMG/M metagenome (GOLD analysis project Ga0315281, IMG submission 204540) | Sediment microbial communities from Yellowstone Lake, YNP, Wyoming, USA - YL17G07_0 | ecosystem: Environmental > Aquatic > Freshwater > Lake > Sediment | place: USA: Wyoming | collected...
CATCCTCTCGAACGAAGCCAACATCAAAGACGAGATCCGGCGCGAGACCGGGGAGATCGCGGCAAAATTCGGTGATGCCCGGAGAACCGAGATCGCGATCGATACCAGCGATCTCTCCAATGAGGACCTGATCGAGGACAAGACGGTCCTCGTATCGATCACCACGGCCAATTATATCAAGCGAATGGATATCGATACCTACCGTAAACAGCGGCGGGGCGGCCACGGGATCACGGGCATGACCACCAAAGAGGATGATGGAGTAGACTCGGTGTTTGTCGCCGAGATGAAAGACTACCTGCTCTGCTTTACCAATATCGGCCGCGTCTACTGGCTCAAGGTCTACCAGATCCCCGAAAGTTCCCGGATTGCAAAAGGCAAACCGATTGTCAACCTCCTCAACTTAAAAGACGAGATCGTAACCAAAGTCATACCGATCCGGGTCTTCAGGGAAGACCGGTTCATGCTGTTTGCAACCCGGTACGGACAGGTCATCAAGATCCCCCAGACGGAGTTTTCCAACCCGCGGTCTGTCGGGACCAATGCGATCCGGCTCAAGGAGAACGACCAGCTGGTCGATGTCATCGCAACCGATGGTACCAGAGAGATCGTCTTATCGACACGGTTCGGTTACAGTCTCCGGTTCCATGAAGAGACCGTTCGTACGGTCATGCGCAATGCTTCCGGTGTGCGGGGGATGAAACTCCGGGGCGAGGATACCATCGTGGCACTCACTTTGGTCGAGAAAGACCACCTCCTCACTATCTCAGACGTTGGTTTTGGGAAGAGGACGGAATTTGATGACTTCCGCGGGCATGGCAGGGGCACCATGGGTGTCAAAAACATGCAGCTCGAACGTGAAGCAATCGTAATCGAGTCGCGTGCCGTGCTGGATACCGATGAGATCATCGTCATGACCACATCAGGCGTTGTCATCCGTATGCCCGTCAGTGAGATCCGGATCATAGGGCGGGGAACAAAAGGTGTCCGGACTATACGCCTTGATGAAAAAGACCGGGTTGTGGGTGTCGCCATTGTCCAGCCTGAGGTCGGGAACGGGGAGAACGGTCCGGATGTGGCTGCAGATCCGGCTAACCTTGAAACGAATGGATTATAAAAAAATCTGCTCTGTAGAAATCCTCAAAAAACCCGAACGCTCACGGGGGGTTTCACCCCCCTGCCACTGTGGCTCCACCAAAAATACGATAACCCCGAACAGGTAATACAGCACTATCGCAAAGCGCAGGGGCGGTTAGGGGGGACAGGCACTGTCCCCTCCACTTCATTCTTAATGCTTTAATCAATGGTAAAAACGATGATTTCTACAGAGCAAAAAAATCCATTAATCCATATCTTTTATTAATCGCATCTCCAATCTGCTTTCAGGAAAAATGGGGGCAACGGCGGGCTCCATGCACCCCAGACACTCACCGGTTCCGTCCACCTCACACCAGGTTACCATCACATCGTAGTGAAGATGTTCGAAAATACCGGACAGGCTGTTGCCCGGCTTGAGTATGAATCGCCAGGCATGGCCCGCCAGGACGTTGCTGATGTCTGGCATAGGTGAGTAAGTAAAAAAAACCATTTTTAAAAAGATACTATTCCGTAATGCATTACCGCACCGTTGAGGGATACCCATACATTTTTCCCAGCCTGCACACAAGTAAAAATCACAGGCACGAATTCACCATGGCAGAACAACGGGAGCAGGCACTATCAGAAACTCTTGCTGTAGTATTTATTGCGATTCTGGTGATTATTGCCACACTTTTACTCATCGCATCGCTGACCGGTGTGATGACGAAAATGCTCCAGAAACCAGCACTAATCGTTGTGCAGGCAAACCAGTATAACACAACTGACGGGAAACACATCATCAGCCTCTTTCACCAGCAGGGAGATCCCGTCATCTTAAACGGCACATCGCAAAGCGACGGTGTCTCGATCATCTCATTTTCGTTAATAAAACCGCCACCGTCAAACGAGGTTGTGGGGGTAAGAAGTTCCACATTCATACAAAAGAGTGCATGGCGAGCCGGAGATACTATTTACATCTATTATGACGGCAGCAGTTACTTGGTTTCAGATACGGTCCCAACAGTAGTTACCGATCTTGATTCGGGAACATGGACTGTGAAGGTCATCGATAACAAAGTACAAGTGCTGCTGCACACCCTGCCCGTGACGATCAAGTGAACATAACCAAACGATCCTTAAATGGGCTGGCAGAACAATCTGGGGTTATTGTGCAGACTGATGGTCGTCCGTTGGTTATCGTTTCTGCGTTGAGAGAAGCACCACGATCACGCACAGGATCGCAGAGACAGTCATAATCCGGCTGATCGAGACCGCAAGCAGCGTCGGATCCGCAGTAATTACATCCCCGCTATATCCTGCGGCAACCGAGCAGAGGCTGCGCTGCTGGGTGAGGAAATGATTTTGTTATCGGGCGCAGAGGATCTGTTGGGATGCATGTATGTTTACCAGCACCATTCGAGTGAGAACGCAATGCGAAGGCGATGTGATCGATCTTACGGATCAGGTAAAAAAGATAGTCAGAGAGAGCGGAATCAAAAACGGCCTGGTCCATCTTTTTGTGCAGCACTCGACGGCGGCGCTGACCACGATCGAGTTCGAACCCGGGGTGCTTGAAGATCTCAAACGTGCCCTGTCCGTCCTCGCACCGGACACCGCACATTATGCCCATGATACCCGCTGGGGCGACGGTAACGGGCGCTCGCATGTGAAGGCGGCGCTGGTGGGACCGTCGCTCATGGTCCCGGTTTCAGAGGGAATCCTGATGTGCGGCACATGGCAGCAGATCGTGTTGCTGGAACTGGATGTGAACGCCGGGCGGGAGCGGATGGTGCTCTGCACAATCGGGGGGGAGTAGCACAGGTTCCCTGATCCCCGGCATTACTGCCTGCTCATAAGCAGGATAGCTAAATCCCCCCTCCCTGCCAAAATCAGACTTTTTATTCTTTTAAGATCCGTAAGAGTGCCACAGCAACGAGAATATAACCAACTATCCTCAGCAGGACAAATGCTATTTCCGGAAACAGGCTGAGGCCCAGCAGGGTGTCGAGGTGCGATAACCCAAACATCCCAAATGCAATACCGATAAGAAGCGCATCGATATTATCCCGTTTACGGTATACAAGGCATCCCAGTATCAGGATTATCGAACATAAAAGGAGATTTACAATCACTACAGGATCAGGAACTAACACCATAGGAACAGATCACCTTTTTTCTATTATTTTGAAAAGAATATAAATCCCTCCACCATTTGACAAGAATCGCTACCGGAAAAAACCATGTTTCGGCACTCAACATTTTTCACGCGTCCTTTTATTACAGCCAGTACCAATCATTGTTATCGTTATGGAGATTCATCACCGGATCACCGGCAAATGCGCTGAGCTGGACATCCCGCTTGTGGGCTTTGCATCTGCACAAAGCTGGGACACGCCCCTGTTCGAACCGTGGGTTCCACCGGAGTTCCGGCCACGGGCGATCTGGCCCGAAGTAAAAACCGTCATCGTCATCGGCATTCCTGTCAGCCTTCCGATAATCGAGACTGCACCCTCCATCTGGTACCATGAACTGTACCGGACCGTCAATACCCTGTTAGACACCAGTGCGTTCCGTATTGCAACATTCTTAAACGCCCAGGGATTTCCCTCGATCTGTCTCCCAAGGGATGGTTACGGGTCGATCGGTGTGCTTAAGGAAAAACCGGTTACCTTCTTTTCCCATCGCCATGCAGCATATCTCTCCGGGCTTGGAACTTTCGGTATCAACAATATGCTGCTGACACCGCAGTTTGGGCCAAGAGTCCGGTTCACCTCCATCTTCACCTCCGCAGAGATCGTTCCAGGCCCCGTCATGGAAGAAGACCTGTGCATAAAATGCATGCGGTGTGTCGATGTCTGCCCGGTCAAAGCGATCCCAGGTACGGATTATCCTGACGGAATTACCGGCAAGCATACGTGTGCCACGCGATCCGAAGCGCTGCTCAAACGGTTTATTTCACCCTGCGGACTCTGCATCAAAGTCTGCCCAGTGGGCAAGGACCGTACACTGTTCCACAGGGAGGATATGAGCATATACGATGAGGACAAAAAAGAGTTCACCTCCTATCACGCGGCATGGAAACATGTGAGATCCTACGGCGGGAGATGAAAGGTAAATACCAAACCGTGCAATTACGCGAGTCGGGTGTATTTAAGCCATACTTATTTATGCTCTGGAGAAATCATCGTTTTTACCATTGATTAAAAGGTTTAAGATTTATGTGGAGGGGACAAAAGCCTGTCCCCCTAACCGCCCCTGCGCTTTGCAATAGTGCTGTATTACCTGTCCGGGGGTTATCGTATTTTTGGTGGAGCCACAGTGGCAGGGGGGTGAAACCCCCCGTGAGCGTTCGGGTTTTTTTAAGGATTTCTACAGAGCCCTTATTTATAGTCAAAAACCTCACTTTTAATACGGGTTTAATCATTTTGACCGCAATAACACCTGTTTTCCTAGATTCTGCCAATTTTTGCCAATTTAACTAATATGATTCGTATCAAACCAAAGGTTCTTGACTATAAATACAATTAAAGTAAAAATCCCGCTATGAAAAAGATCACAATTCTTTTACTTATCTTGGTGATAGCTGCAGTCATGATGGCCGGCTGCACAACGCCCCAGCCCGCACCACAGCCTGCGCCTGCTACGCTGCCCCCAACCGTGGTTGTAATTACCCCTGCACCACCCGCAGTTCCCGCTCAACTGGCGGGTAACTGGGTTGTCACAACAATGGGAATCCAGGACGGCACGACAGTCATCAGGCCGTATTCAACCGACATTACCCTGGCCTTCTTTGCCGACGGAACCGTAGCCGGTAATGGCGGGTGCAACAACTACAAAGGACCCTTTACCCTGAGCAGCGAGACAACACCGAAGGGCAAAGGCATCTCCATCGGACCACTTGCTTCTACGAAAATGTTCTGCCAGGCATACTCCAGTCAGGAGACCATGTACCTGAACATCCTGCAGAAAGCAATGGCATACAATGTGGATGGAAACCAGCTCTCGATCACCGCGACCACCGGAGATGTCCTGATATACCAGACTCCCGCATCGCTCGTGACACCGGTGCAGTACCCCCACCCGGGATAATTTTTCCTTTTTTTCCATCGCAATTTCCGGAACAGTCCGGCTATTCATCCATTGCCCGCCATCCCGCAGATCATCGATCGGTTTTCCCAATTTTCCTGCCCAGTTATAAATAATCCTTAAAAAGAATGAATCATGATGAAGACCGTCTTTGCTTACATCGGCAGCCCGCACCGTGAGCGCTCGAACACGTACATGCTGACAAAGATGATGCTCGACGCGCTCGTGGCAAAGGACAGCACCATACACTACGAGATCCTGACACCGGCAGACGTGAAGATCAGTTACTGCATAGGGTGCTGGACGTGCATGATGAAAGGGGTCTGCCCGCTCGATGAGCACGACGATATGATGAAAATCCGGAAGAAGATGCAGGACGCGGATTTCATCGTGTTCGGATCGCCGGTGTATACGATGAATGTGTCGGGACAGATGAAGACCTTCTTTGACCGCCTGCCGGCATGGCTCCATACGATGCGGCTTGCGGGAAAAGCCGGAGTTACGGTGGTGACAACTGCGGGTAACGGGATGCCGGAGGTGCAGGACTTTTTGGGTATGATGATGGTCTCGTTAGGGATCAAATGTGTCGGACAGCTGGGCACCTATGGTTATCTTCCGGGTATGCTGCTCAACCGGGAACAGGCAAAACGGGATGCTCTTGCAATGGCAGATACGATCTATCCTTATATGACAGGTGAAGTTCAGGTCACTTCTGACAAGGAACTCGAAGCGGTTTTTGGGATCATGAAAGAGAAGATCACGCATGCGGGGGGCGATGTCCTCAGTGCTGATCTTGAATTCTGGAAATCCAATGGTATGACGGATATCGAATCGTTTGATGCACTCTTAAAAAGGATTGAGATTAAAAACAACAAGCAATCCTGATGATGGCGCTATACCCGTCACGTTTTTATCGTCAGCTATAACTTTTTCGCACCCCCAGTACCTTACAGTTTAGTGCAGGCACACCCATGGATCCCGAACACCCCCCGCTTATGAGGATCATAAAAGAAGAGCTGATCGATTACCAGATCCGTTCCCGGTTTTACCACCCAGCGTATGTAAAAAGGCTGGGTCTTACGGGTACCGAACGGGTACTCGAGTTCGGGAGCGGCGGGGGGTGCCTGTCCCGTGCACTTGCCCGCACGCTCAGCCCGGAGGGATCGTTATCCTGCGTGGAAATTTCCCCGTACTGGGTAGAGAAAGCCCGGCGAAGGCTGAAGGTTTTTACCAATATCGAATACCTGCAGGGCGATATCACACGGATGCCAATTCCCGAAAATCATTTCGATACCGTCATCATCCACTTTGTCCTCCATGATATCGAGCCGTCAGCCAGAATTGATGTGGTGAGTGCGCTCGCAAAATGCCTGCGGCCGGAAGGTACCCTGTTCATCCGTGAACCGGCAAAACCTGAGCACGGGATGCCCCTGTCAGAGATACGGGCACTGATGCGGGATGCCGGGCTCCGGGAGATTCACACCGGCTGCACCAGATCGTGGCTACGGACATGGATCTGCGACGGGACGTTCAAGAAGAGCTGGTGAGATCGGGTAATGTTCCGGGACTATAAGGGGATGTTCCTGCACTCGCAGATCCGGGCAGGTTTTGCGTTATGACAGAGATTGATGCATAAACGTGCAGTTATGAGAGAGGCACGAAATGCAGGTACCCCGGGGACGGGACTCCAGCCCCCTTGGGAATAAAACACCCGTCAGTCCTGTGTTTCCACTGGTAAAACAGATTACAAAAAAAAGAATCAGGAAAAAATCCTGTATCAGTCGAGCGGGATCGTCTCGAGCTGCGACACCAGCTCCCAGATCCGTGTCCTTGCATGGATCGGCATATTGGGATCATTGGAGATCTCATCAACTTTTGATATGGCTTCGGCTGCGCGAAGACCCATCGCCTTGGAATTGTTCATAAGCAGCGTCCGGGTCTCGTCTGCTACGCGCCGGATATTTCTGGGGATCGAGCTGTCCTCCTGAATGTGCTGCAGCATCAGGATACAGTTTTCCATTGTTTTTTCAGGGTTTGGCATGGGAACACCTACCTGTGTACCTGTAGTTAATATGCCGAACCGGCATATATAGGTTAAATATCAAAACGACGGTGAATATATGCCAGTGCGCAAAGAAGATGAAATAATGGCTGAATACCTCCTCAAAGGGGGTAAAATGCTCGAAAAGACCTGCAAAACCTGCGGGTGCCCGCTCTTTGAAGTCAAGGGAAAAACGTTCTGTGTTGTCTGTGCGGAGAATGAGACCGCTGCGCCCGAAAGCGCGGAACCTGCGGCACCGGTTGCACCGGCACATCACGAACACGGCAATGTATGTGGCTGCGGTGAAGACCATGGTGAGCCCTGCGATGGAGGGCTGGCCGATGAACTCGCGATGACCATCGTTTCCCTCTGCGAGCGCGTCCAGAACGAGAAGGACCCGGAGAACGTACTTTTTCTTATGAACGCCGTAAAGGCCGGAACAGAATCGCTTGAGATTTTGTGCAGGCTGTAAATTTCCCATAATCATTTTTGATCACATTTTTCCCGGAACCAAATGGACCCCGGGGTTCTGTTCAGCTCCCCTTCCTGCTCCATAGTACCAGAATCAGCCCCTTCAGAGTGACACATGAGATGAGCGGGGGTAGGGGACTTTTTTTATATCAGAGACCGGCATTTTTTTCAATCATGATTCATACCCTATCGGTCCATCAGTCATAGCTCGCCCGTGATGAGGTGACGTTAACGGGAACCACTTAACCATGGTCAAAAAAGGCTCTTTAGGGGCCGGGACAACCGGCAGAGGGATCAGGTCACTGCTTTTACAAACGTGTCGAAACCGACCCGCTCAATGGTTGCTCCCAGGCGTTCGGGGAATTTGCCCTGCTCCCGGTAGAACGCGATGATCTTCCTTGCCAGGGCGATGGCCTGATCCGCGGTCAGGTTTTCTGCGAGAACCCGGCCCTGTTTCGGCGTGCCCCCGCCTTTGCCTCCGGCGACTGCCGTGAACCCGGTATCGGTGCCGAAGAACCCGATGTCTTTCATCCAGGAATCGCTGCAGCAGTTTGCGCATCCCGAGACGCCCATCTTGAACTTGGCAGGCGCAGGTTTGCCATAGAACTCCTTATCAAGGGCAAATCCCAGCCCCGGGCTGTCCTGTTTGGCCTTCTTGCAGGCCCGCGTGCCCGGGCAGATCTGGATACTCCGTATGGTCAGTCCAATCGCCTTGGACTGGTCGGTGAACTCGGCCCAGGCTTTGTCAAGGTCGTCTTCCTTTATGCCGATGATGGCAATGCGCTGGGCACCGGTGAGCTTGACGAATTTTGCGCCGTATTTCTCCGCCACGTCTGCAATCTTCCTCAACAGGGCCGGGTCGGCAAAGCCGCCGGGGATGTGGGGCGAGATGGAGAACGTCTCGAGATCTCTCTGGATGATTGCTCCTTTTTCCGGGATGTTTGTCTTTGTCATGAGGTTCACATTCCTATGTAATTGAAGTTCTATGAATTGTTCAATACAAACACTTTACGGTTTGCAATTGTGATGAACCCGGTGTCCGGGGGGAGGACAAACAACCATTTAACCCGCCATACCTGACACTGATCCATGGATCGGAGAGAACATGTCCATATCGTCAGTGCCGGTGAGAAGATCCACATCGCCTACCCGGCAATGTTCCGGGAACTCCCGGCAATCTCCCGGACCATTGTTTTTACCGACAGCACCGTCCACGATGGATCACCGGATCCGATAATTGAGAAGAACCGGCTCGCGGTGAGGAATGCGGTCTCGGCAGTGCCGTGAGAATTGCAAGTTTCACCCGGAAACCGAAACGGGTTTTGGTCGGGACTGTGATATTATGGTGTCCCTTCGGGGATAATAAGGGTAGACGGGCGGGAGAGATCCTCACCCGGAACTGTTTTTATTTTTGATATTGATGAGAAGACGCTGATGGGAATGTGGGGAAGTGCTTGGTATGCGGGATTGCAAAAGCGATATGGCTCGACTGCGAGGCGGGAGTGAAACTATGCGAGCATTGTTACGGGAGAGGGATGAGGGAGAATGCCCGGGGGGCCGGTGCGGTGTGGGTTGTACCTAGACAAAGTTGAGTTTCGAAACCGAACCCTCGCACTCACGAAGTGGGTTATAGGTATCTCGTAAAAATGCCCCTATTCTAAATGTTATATTGCCTACTTGCAAAATTGTTTGAGTAACGGCGTGTAGTTTAAAGCGTTACAATTAAATTGATTTGAAATAACGATAGCAAAATCTAAAATATAAAAAATTCATATATTATTTTGATAGATTATGGTTGATTTTGCATTTGAATTTTTTAAGGTATTAATTACTCAACCGGGGAATCTAATTGCCTCTTTTGTGGCAGCGTTTATTTTGAGTATAATTTTTGGATCTCTTTTGGCAGTTATTTTAAAATACATTTTCAAAAAATCTTCAATTTTGGGATATCCTGTCGATGGTTGGTTAATATGTGGATTTATCGTGTTATGTTTCTTTGATTTTATCGAGATAATTAAAGTAGTATCTGGAGCTTCCCAAGATTTGTCTTACGATATTCCGATGATAATGTCGTTTTCCTTTTTATTAATTATATACGGGGTAATATTAATAATAAAAAGATAATTTATTACTAACTTTTCACCCACATATCCATTGATCCAACCTCTCCCTGACGTGCTTATTGAGAGTAAATGGCTTGTCACTTTCAGCATTATTCTTCATATAATTCAAGCCACCTTTAGAGAATCCGCGTTTTTGCCATTCCGAATACGGGATAGCGAGAATCTTCTTTCTAATCTCATCCACATCCTGACAATATTTTCAGTTAATCGGATATGAAATAACAAAACAGATTACTTACCCGTACACCCTCCGGCACAGATCAAACACCCTCTGCGCCGTCTTCTCCCCAATCCCCTTCACCGCAGCCAGCTCCTCCACCGAAGCATTCACAATCCCCTGGATCGACCCGAAGTGAGTTAATAACAACCGGGCGTTCCGGAGACCAATCTCCGGAAACGCCGAGATAATATACTCCTGCTCCTCGTGTTGGGAGTGGTGGGACTTGTGCGGGTGTACCTTGCGCTCGCCCCGCTCCCCGTCCTCGCGTTTCGAGAGGACAAAGAGCATCTGGGCGGTGTCCTGCTCATCGCGGGTGAAGAGGATCGAGACGCCCATGTCCACCGTGAGTGCGGCAAGCACGCCCTTGATCGCGTTCGGGTGCATGTCGCGCTGGGTGTAGAGATCCCCGCCCTCGATGATCATCACCGGGCGGGTGGCTGATTCCGCCATCGCCTTCACCTGTCCGAGCAGATCACGGTTGATCAGGGTATCGACAAAGTCCCGTGCAGTCTTGCGCTCGACAAGGATGCGGTCGCCAATCGCATAATCCCCGTGGGGGAGGCGTTCGATCCGGATCACGGCACCCATGTTGGAGAGGACTTCTACCACCTTTGACGAGGTCTCGCGGTCGTCGATGATGATCTTCGGCCCCTGCGGGGTGAATGCATCGATCGTCTCCTGCTCTGCGACAAGCGGTTGCTGGGGCGTGGCGGGGGAATAGCCGCCCATCGTGCGCATGCTCTTGTGCATCTGTTTTTCTTTGGACGCACTGACGTGACGGAAGACCTCGTCCGAAGTCCCTTTCGTCACCATAACCACGATCTTTCCCGCCCGGGATCTGCCGGTTCGTCCCCGGCGCTGGATTGACCGGATCTCTGAAGGGACTGCCTCGTAGAATATGACCATATCCGTGGAAGGTACATCGAGTCCTTCCTCACCCACCGAGGTTGCAATCAGGACCCTGAACTCCCCTTCGCGGAACCGGGTCAGGGCCGCGATCTGCTTCTTCTGCGACAGCCCTTTCTCGGCATCCTTCGTTGCCTGCCCCACGAACCGCTCGCAGGAGATGCCATTCTTTGTGAGATACTCAACAAGGAGCTGCACGGTGTCGCGGTACGTGGCAAAGAGGATGATCCGGCTGTCGGGGTGAGACTCCAGCTGTTCACGGACAAGCCCGAGCGCAATTTCGGGTTTCGGGTGCAGTTCCCGGGTCCACCCGAGCGTACGATCGAAGAGTTCCGTAAATACCGGGTCTTTTACCAGCCGCTGGCTGGCCTTGCTCCCCCCCGCTCCCGTGCCTTCTGCCACCAGCTTTGCAAGATACCCCTTGAGTACTTCACTGCCCTGCGATTCTGCCATGGTGATGGCATGGCGGAGTTTCATCAGTTCTGCGTACACCGATGCAGCCGAGTAGGCGGTCGGGTCCTGGTTCTGGATCCGCTGCTGTATCTGGGCATTGATCGCATTGAGTTCCTTCATCGAGAGCTTCTCACGTTTGGGCACCGTGAAGTGCAGCGATCCAAGGAGTGCAAGCCGGTCCTCGATAAGGGCATTCAGGGAGCTGACAGCCGCTTTGATGTCGGGAGGCAGGTCGATCGAGAGGTACTCTACCTCCCGCTCGAACACATACGGGCGGACATCCGGATCATTCTCTGTCCGGTTCTCGATGTGGGCAATACCGAGGTTGGAGCAGACATCCTGCACCTTCTCCTGCACGCCGCCGGGGGATGCGGTCATCGCGAGGAGGAGCGGTTTATCTGCGGTGCCCATATACCGCTGGGCTAAAAAGACATATGCATAGTTGCCCACTGCCCGGTGGCACTCATCCACGATCAGCAGCGTGACATCCGAAAGCGTATAGCGACCGGCAAGGAGATCGTTTTTCACCACCTGCGGGGTGGCAAGAATTACCGTAGCCCGGTTCCAGTCCTCCGTGCGCTCTGACGGCGGGGCTTCGCCGGTGAACATCACAAACGGAGAGGCAGAACTGCCTTCCTGAGGTTTTACAACGAGATATTTTTCAAAATAACGGAGGTGCTGCTCTACGAGCGGTTTTGTCGGGGCGAGCATCAGGATCCTGCCCCCCTCGTTATAGAGCCGGGATGCGGCAACGAGCAGGGCAACTGCCGTCTTTCCCAGCCCGGTGGGCAGGATCACCATCGTGTTGGCATCCAGCGCCCGCATCGCAATCGAGAGCTGGTACTCCCGCGATTCGATGCTGTCCGGCTTGATCAAAGGATGACTGATGCTGCTCATGGGGGGATTTGTTACCAGTTTATGATTCCAGCGATCCGAACTTCAGGCTTCCGTCCACTAAAGCACAGACCGTGGACGGGACCTTGTCGATGGCGATCCGCACCTGTTTCATGCTGTCCCGGTCCCGGATAGTAACCGTCCGGTCCTCTTTCGTGTCGTAATCGACCGTGATTGCAAACGGTGTGCCGATCTCGTCCTGCCGCCGGTAGCGCCTGCCAATCGCCCCGCTGTCATCGTATTCGGCAAGGATGCCGGCCTTGTGGAGCGTGCGGGTGATCTCATGGGCGATCGTATCCAGTTCGTCACGGGTCATGAGCGGGAAAACCGCGACCTGTACGGGTGCAACATTGGGAGAAAGGCGCATCACCGTGCGGGCTTCACCGTCCGCAGTGTCTTCATCATACGCCTGTTCGAGCACCGCATAACACATGCGGTCGATACCATACGAGGGTTCGATGACGTGCGGTACGATATCTTCGCCACGGATATCAATAATTTCATCGCGGACTTCAAACAGGTCAGCGGGAATGTGGATCTTTTCGCCATCTACTTCCACATCAGCGCCCTCTGCGGTTGGTGTCGCATTTCCAAGTGCCTCAAAGATCGCCTTTGCTTTGGTGCGGTACTGCTTGCCCAGCACACTCATGTTCGGGATGATCCGCCTGCGTGCCACTTTCTTTGGCTCATCATACTGGATGAAGACGGTCATCGCAGTCCCGCTCTGCCGGGCATGGGCTTTCAAGTCGTAATCCGTGCGGTCGGCAAGCCCTACGGTCTCGACCCAGCCGAACCGCTCGGACCGTATCTCTGCATCCCAGCAGTCAGTGGCATAATGAGCCCGCTCATCGGGAAGGTGCTGACGGAAGCGGAGCCGCTCGGGCTTGATACCGATGGTGACGAGGAGATGGTGAGTGAGGGCTACATAGTAGGCAAGGTATTCATTGGCGATTACCCCCTTGTCCACGGCTTCCCGCATGGACAGGGAAACTGCATCCTCGCATCTCTTCTGCTGGACATGGGTGAGGAGCGGCATCGTATAGTCCGCATAGCGCCTGAAGGAGGGGTGGTGGTTCTTCTCGTCCGGGTGCACAAAGATCTCGGCTTCTGCCTGCGTGAACTCGCGGAGCCGGATCATCCCCTGCCGGGGCGATATCTCGTTCCGGTAGGATTTGCCGATCTGCACTGCACCAAATGGCAGCTTGTCCCGGTAGAAACGGAGCAGGCGGGAGAAATCCACAAACATCCCCTGTGCCGTCTCGGGGCGCAGGTAGCCGACACGCTGTGAACCGGGGCCTATCATGGTCTGGAACATAAGGTTGAAGTTAAAGACCTCTACCTTACCGAGCACCTCTTCGCAGGCAGCACACGAACAAGAGGCTATTGCCGCTGCGAGATCTTCGTTTATCATGACAGAGGCGTTCTTTATCCCGCCGGCTTCTGCCACATGGTCCGCCCTGAGGAACTCCTTGCAGTGCGGGCACTGGCACATCTTGTCAGAAAAACCCTTCACATGCCCCGAAGCGATGAAAACTGCTTCCTCTGCAATTGTCGGGCACTCGATCTCGTAGTAGCCTTCCTGGATGACGTAAAAATCCCGCCAGATATTCTCGACCCGCCGCTTCATCATCGCGCCCAGCGGGCCATAATCGATGAAACCCGCAACTGCCCCGTAGCACTCGGACGTGGGCCAGATGAACCCGCGGCGTTTGGCAAGATCCATCACTTTTTCAAACACGTCGCTCATGGTGATCCCTGATCAATATCTCACTAGCATTGCACGAATGACGACAAAAAGACTCTCATCCACTTCCCGGGCGTATCTGCGCACAGCTGGTATGATGATCGAA
>Ga0315281_10008749_pt1 | contig 14124 bp, 14 predicted proteins | sample YL17G07_0_MG_FD_204540 | JGI IMG/M metagenome (GOLD analysis project Ga0315281, IMG submission 204540) | Sediment microbial communities from Yellowstone Lake, YNP, Wyoming, USA - YL17G07_0 | ecosystem: Environmental > Aquatic > Freshwater > Lake > Sediment | place: USA: Wyoming | collected...
GATGCGTTCGCCGTGCGGATGGGACATGACGATCACGAACTGGCCGGGCCGCGCCGCCTTGGCCATCAGTGGATGGCGTACTTCCAGCAGGTAAGTGACGTCCGAGAAGTCTTCCCGCGCCACGATCTCGAAATTTGACATGTTCCGCATCTCTCTCCCCGAAGCTATGCCTTGCTGCGGTGCACGGTTTGATCTAACGCAAACGGGCGAAAAATCATTCCGCCAGCATTGCATTGAAATGAGCAAGATCATGCCGGATCGGGCGGCGAGAAAGCGCCCGGCGGCGAAGGTGCAACGCCAGGCCGCCGCGTCGGTTCTCGCGATCAGCAACGCGCCGGCTGCGGTGCAGGTTGCGCTGGCCCGTCACGGCACGCACGAGGACAGCACCCGCGCCCCGCTGCCGCTGGACTATCCCTACCCCGCGCGCATGCGGGCACGGGAGTACGAAACGCTCAAGAACGCCCTGCAGATCGAGCTGCTCAAGGTGCAGAAGTGGGCCAGGGATACAGGCCAGCGTATCGTCACGCTGTTCGAAGGGCGCGATGCCGCGGGCAAGGGCGGCACGATCAAGCGCTTCATGGAACACCTCAACCCGCGCCTCGCCCGGGTGATCGCCCTCGACAAGCCCTCGGAAGCCGAGCGCGGGCAGTGGTATTTCCAGCGCTACATCCAGCATTTTCCGACCCACGGCGAGATGGTTTTCTTCGACCGATCCTGGTACAACCGCGCCGGCGTCGAGCGGGTCATGGGCTTCTGCACGCCGCAGGAGTACGTCGAGTTCCTGCGCCAGTGTCCGGAATTCGAGCGCATGCTGGTCAACAGCGGCGTGCGGCTGGTCAAGTACTGGTTTTCGGTCAGCCGGCAGGAGCAGATGCGGCGTTTCATATCGCGCCGCGACGATCCGCTCAAGCAATGGAAGCTCTCCCCGCTCGACATCCGGTCCCTCGACCGCTGGGACGATTACAGCGAGTCCAAGACGGCGATGTTTTTCCACACCGACACGGGCGACGCGCCCTGGGTGGTGATCAAGTCCGATGACAAGAAGCGGGCGCGCATCAACTGCATCCGCCATTTCCTCTCGTTGCTCGAATATCCGGACAAGGACCTCCAGGTCGCTTGTGCCCCGGATTCTCTGCTGGTCGGTCCCGCAGCCAAGGTCATCGAGGAGGCCGAACGGGTGCTTCCGCTAATCGAGAAACAGATGCTCCTGGCACGGCGCGAGGCAAAAAATGGATGAGCCTCTTGCCCTGCGTTTCGCGGTTGCGCTGGGCCTGGGCATACTGATCGGCTTGGAGCGCGAGCGCGCCAAGGGCGAGGAAGGCGGCGCCGGCGTGCGCACCTTCGCGCTGATCGCGCTCGCCGGCGCGATCGCGGGATACCTGGACCAGAGCCTCGGGCTGGGCTGGTTCGCGCTCGCCATTTTCGTTGCGGTCTGCGCGCTCCTCATCAGCCTGTACGTGCTGACCTCCCTGCACGGCGATACCGGGATTACGACCGAGATTTCGGCGTTGCTTGCGTTCCTGCTCGGCCTGCTGTGCGCGCATGGGCAGCTGCAGGTCGCGGCGTGGGTGGCGGTCGCGATGGCGCTGATGCTCGCGCTCAAAGACTGGCTGCACCGGTTGGCGCGGAAGATCGACACCTCGGACGTCGAGGCAACGCTCAAGTTCGCGATCGTCACGCTCATCATCCTGCCGCTGGTGCCCGACCAGAACTACGGTCCCGCGCCGCTCGACGTGCTGAACCCCTACAAGGTCTGGCTCATGGTGGTGCTCATTTCGGGGCTGAACTTCATGAGCTACCTGCTGATCAAGATCGTCGGCGCCGAACACGGCATCGGCATCGCCGGCCTGCTCGGCGGCCTGGCCTCGAGCACGGCGGTGACGCTCGGCTTTTCGCAGCGCAGCCGGCAGCCCGGCGCCGATGCCTCTGCGCTCGCGCTGGGCATCCTGCTCGCGTGGACGGTGATGTTCTTTCGCGTCGTCGTCATGACCGGGCTGATCAGCGGCCCGCTTGGATTGCGCCTTGCCGTGGCGATGGGCGCGCTTTGCGCGGTGAGCCTCGGCGCGTGTTTCTGGTTATGGCGCCGGCGCCCGGCGAAAGAGCGGGGCGAGGTCGAGCCCGGGCAGAACCCGTTTGAACTGGACGAGGCGATCAAGTTCGGGCTGTTGTTCGGCGTGGTCGTATTCGTCGCCAAGGCCGCGCAGGTGTATCTGGGCGAGGCCGGGCTCTACCTTGCCGCCGGGATCGCCGGCATGAGCGATGTCGACGCCATTACCCTCGCGATGGCGGACCTGGCACGCAACGACGCGCAGAACCTGAATGTCGCGGCGCGCGCCATTGTCATTGCGGCACTGGCCAATACGCTGGTAAAGAGCGGGCTCGCTGCGGGCCTGGGCTCGCCGGAGCTGCGGCGCCTCACGCTGCCGATCTCCGGGATGCTGTTTGTTGCGGGCGCAATTGCGGCCGCCCTGATCTGAGTTGTGCGCCTAGGCCGGGCTTCCGCGCAAGGCGATATAGCGGTTCATCCAGGTGGCGGTCGAGGTGACGCCGCCGAAGGTAAACAGATGCACGCCGACCACGTTGCAGTCTGCATGCACCGCGCAGTAGTGGGCGAGAGCGGCAAGCTGGTCGGCCGGGTCGGTGTGGGTGACGAGGCGAACGGCATTCATCCCCTGCGAGCGCAACGCCCGCAGTGAGGCACTCACCCCGCAGCGCTGCGCGAAACGCAGCAGCGCGACCGGATTGGTCGGACCGGCAAGGCCGACATAGACCGGCACCGAGGGAGCGGTGCGCGCAAGTCCCGCGCAATATTCGATCACGCGTGCCGGGGCGAACGAGAATTGGGTGACGATGTAGGCGCCCAGGCCCTGATCGGCCGCGAGCGACAGCTTCTCGGCGAAGGCGCGTTCCAGAGCAGCGCTCGGGATGCGCGGGTGGCCTTCGGGGTAACCGGGCAGGCCGATTTCGCGCAGGCCGGAGGCGGCGAGCAGGCCCTCCCGTATCAGTGCCGCGCCGTCAGCGTAGGCGCCGAGGGCTTTGGATTCATCGCCGCCCAGAATCAGCGCCTTGCGAACCCCCGCTTCGCTTACGGCGCGGGTGAGGAAGCTCTGGAGCTCGGCGCGATCCTTGATGCGGCGCGCGGCGATGTGCGGTATCGGCTCCAGGCCCGCCTCGCGCACCGCGATCAGAGTGGGCAGCGTGTCGAGCAGCCGGTGGCGCGGCAGGTGGTTGATGTAGACCGGCGTTCCCGCCGGCAGCAGCGCGGCGATATCGCGCGCGTCCTGCGGCCGGTGCGCGCCCATTTCGAGCGAACCGCCGGAAACGAGTTCCGCAGCGATATCCGAGGATTCAACCGCGCTTGCGGGAGACGACATAGGATTCATCCAGGAACCAGAGGCCGCCATGCGCCTGCAGCACTTCGCGCGTGGCATCGAGGTATTTGCGTTCACCCACCACGTGGGCGAGGCGTTCATCGTCGATCTGCGCCACGTACACCGCGGCGTTCCAGGCGGCGAACAGCGTCGAGGTGCCGATGCTTTCCGCGATCTCGGTGGGCAGCGTGTGCATGTCGTAGCGGAATACCGCGCGCGCATCGGAATAGGAATTGAAATTGAAATGCCGCGCTTCCTTGCCGAGCTCCGTGCGCACCGCGCGCAGCAGATCGTGCCGGCCGGTGACGAAAGGGTTTTCCTCCGGCCAGATCTTGCGCACGATTTCCAGGCCCGGATCGCGGCCGCAGGAATGGATACCGAGCAGCCGGCCCCCCGGACCGAGCGCGCGGGCGAGCGGCCCGATGACCCGGGACGCCTTGAACCCCACCGGCACGCGCGCGCGATAAGGCTGCGAAGCGATCACCAGGTCGTAGTCGGCGCGTGCCTTGCCCTGTTTCGGAATCGTCTCATCGAGCATGAAGCGGAAATCGTCCCGGTAAAGCACCAGCGCCACCGGGCGCTCGTAGATGGGATTGCCCGTCTTCGCGCTGTGGCGCGCCTGCCAGTTTTTCGCGAGGAAGGGTTCCAGCGCCGCAATCTGCTCGCTGAACTCGTGCGCGGTGGTGCCCGTGAGGCCGACTTCCTGCCACACCAGCGAAGTCGCGGCGCCGACTGACTTGGGCGCCAGCCACGGCGCTTCCGTGTAGTACATGTTGGTGACCACCATCACGGTCGCCGGATGCTCGTAGAAGCGGTCGGGCATCTTGTCGAGCGACAGGCGTACGTCCTCTAGGCTGATCTCCTTGCCGACGAAATAAAACGGCCGCGTCGGGAAGCGCCGGTGCATTTCGCGCATCACGCGTGAGAGCACCGAGCCGTCGCCCATGCCAGCGTCGAACACGCGGATCGCCGGCGGGCGCGGATGGATGTGCGCGAGCTCCATGCCGACGCGCCGCGCTACCGTTTCCTTCTCGCCGCAGGTATTGACGAACAGCAGGTATTTCTGCCGGTTGTCGAAGAAGCGGAAGTTGCGTGAAGGAGCGCCGTCGCGCCGGGGCGCATCTGCATCGGGCGTGCGCAGCGGGGTGGCGTGTCCGGCGACGCGGATCAACCGGCGCAATTCAGGCGGCGCGGCGGGCGCGCTCGCGCCGTGGCGTTCGAGGAAAATGGTGACGCGATCGAGCGTCTCCGGCGTAATGCGCGCCCCGTCGCGCAAGCGCGCCACGAACTTTCCATCATTGACCGCGCGGCGGCCGAACGTGGATTCGGCGATGCCGTTGTGCCGGCAGAAATCCGAGATGCTCTCGAGCAGTGTGCTGCCTTGCTCCGCGATCGCTTCCATGCGGCAGAGACAGTACGGCCGAGATAGTGGGAACACAACCACAAACCTGTGTGGTAAATTGGTGGGAAGCTGCCCATCTTTCAGAATCAAGGGCTTACCACATCCTGACCTCAGCCTCGGTTCATGAGGCGGGTCGGCGCAGTCTTGCCAGCTGTCCCGGTTTCGTTCATTATTGCATTACAAATGTAATACAAAGGGTGCCCATGAAAACTGCTGCCATTCCCGCGGTCCGCGTTTCACCTGAACTGCGTCAAGCCGCTGAGGAGGTTCTCCAGTCCGGCGAGACCTTGTCCGGATTCGTCGAGGATGCGGTCCGCCGCAATGTGGAGTTCCGCCATGCCCAGAAGGCTTTCATCGAGCGCGGATTGGCATCGGCCCGAGCCGCCAGAAAGTCGGGCGAATATGTCTCGGCAGCCGCGGTACTGGGCAAGCTCGCGCGGCGGTTGGACAAGGCGCGCAAGGGCCGCACCGGCCGGGCAGGGGCCAAAGCGGCGGCATGAACCGGTTCAAGGTTCGCTTCACTGCGGAAGCGGAAGCGGACCTGCTGCGCCTGTTCGATTTCCTTCTTGCACAGGACGCCGCAGCAGCCGAAAAAGCCCGGGCGGCGATCGCGAAGGCGATCGAACTGCTCGAGGTGTTTCCGTTTTCGTGCCGCAAGGCATTGGGCGGTGACGGCAACCCGTTCCTGCGCGAACTCATCATTCCCTTCGGCGGGTCCGGCTATGTCGCGCTGTTCGAGATCGAGAACCGGGAGACCGTCACTCTCCTCGCCGTCCGCCACCAGAGGGAAGAGGACTACCACTGATGCGCCGGCGCGCGCTCTTCGCGCACCACGCAGCGGCCAAAGACATCGCGCGCTGCGGGTACGTAGCCCGGGTCCCGGTTGTTTTCATGCCGCTTGCTTGAGCAGCGGCCAGCGCACGTCGATCTCATCCCATGGCACGAACACCCGGCCGGCATCGTCCTTTGCGATCACCGTCCATTCCATCAAAGCCGTGACATCCTTGTGCACGTTGCGGTAGTGGCGTTCGAGGTGCTTGGCCAGGGCGTAGATCGTCAGCGGCCCGGACGCCTTCAGGAACTCCACCAGTTCCCAGCGCTTCGGGGTGAACACCTCACCGAACTGCGCCATCGTGCGAAAGCCGACGCCGAAATAGGGCGTTACCGACCGGCCGGACTTCGCTTTGGTCAGCGCCTCGCCAAAGCGCGTAAGACTTTTTTCCACGCTTCCCCCGACTCTCACTTTCAGCACGCTCATGATTCAGTCTCCTTCACATCTCGCAGAAAATCACGCAGCAGCGCCGGCACGTCTTTGAACGTATAGCGCATCTCCGCGCCCCGGATGTGCCGGTGATTCCCTTGCCGCGCATCCTATCGCGTATAAAGCCCTATACGCAGAAACACGACGAAGTTGCATTCATCCCGATCGGGCTAGAATCCTCCGCATGGCGCAAGAATCCAAGCATGGCCTCGCCCGGGGTCTGACCAACTACGGCGATCCGGCGTTCTCGCTGTATCTCCGGCGCTCGTTCGCCAAGAGCATGGGTTATTCGGGCGAGATGCTGGCGCGCCCGGTGGTCGGCATTGCCGATTCGAGGAGCGGCTTCAACAATTGCCACCGCCATTTCCCGGAACTGATCGAGGCGGTGAAGCGCGGCGTGATCGCCGCGGGCGGGCTGCCGATCGAGTTTCCGACCACCTCCCTGGGCGAGGTGTTCCTCAGCCCGACCTCGATGATGTTCCGCAACCTGATGGCGATGGATGTGGAGGAAATGGTCCGCGCGCAGCCGATGGACGCGGTGGTGCTGGTGGGCGGTTGCGACAAGACCGTGCCGGCGCAACTGATGGGCGCGGCGAGCGCCGACGTTCCCGCGGTGCAGTTGCTGGCGGGGCCGATGATGCCGACCTCCTACCGCGGCGAGCGCCTGGGCGCCTGTACCGATTGCCGGCGTTTCTGGGCCATGCATCGGGCGGGGAAAGTGAATTCTTCTGAAATCGAATCCATTGAAGGGAATCTGGCGACAACCGCTGGAACCTGTGCGGTGATGGGCACGGCATCCACGATGGCCGCGCTTGCCGAGGCGCTGGGCATGGCGCTGCCGGGCAGCGCGGCGATCCCCGCGGTGCACGCGGACCGCCTGCGCGCCGGGGAAGCGAGCGGCCGGCGCGCGGTGGAGCTGGTGACGCATCCCATCCGTCCGTCGCAGATCATCACGCAGAAATCCGTGGAGAACGCGATCCGTGTATTGCTCGCGATCGGCGGTTCGACCAACGCCATCGTGCATCTCACCGCCATTGCCGGGCGGGTCGGGGTGAAAATCGATCTGCACCGCCTGAATGAAGTATCCGATTCGACGCCGGTGCTGGTGGACCTGAAGCCGACGGGGCAGTTCTACATGTCGGATCTCTATGCCGCTGGGGGCGTCGGCGCGGTGCTGAGGGAATTGAAGCCATTGCTGCACCTGGATTGCATGACGGTCACCGGCGAGACACTCGGTGAGCGACTCGCGCACGAAGAAGGCGCCTGGGTGGATCGCGCCGTGGTGCGGCCGTTTTCGGATCCATTGGCGAAGGAGGGCGGGCTGGTGGCGTTGTTTGGTTCGCTGGCGCCCAATGGCGCGATCCTCAAACGCTCGGCGGCCGACGCCAGCCTCTTTGAGCGCGAGGGCAGGGCGGTGGTGTTCGCCTCGCTCGATGATCTCGCGGCGCGAGTAGACGATCCCGCGCTCGACATCACGCCGGAGGATTTCATGGTGCTGCAGAACGCCGGACCGAAATCCGGCTACGCGATGCCCGAGGCGGGCTACCTGCCGATCCCGCAGAAACTTGCGCGCGCGGGATTGAAGGACATGGTGCGGATTTCGGACGCGAGGATGAGCGGCACGGCCTACGGCACCATCGTACTGCACGTGTCGCCGGAGGCCGCCGTCGGCGGACCGCTCGCGCTGGTGCGCAATGGCGACAGGATCAGGCTTTCAGTCAAGGAACGGATGATTGATTTGCTTGTTCCTGAAATTGAATTGTCAAAAAGAAAAAATGCGTGGCAACCGCCGGTAACGTCGCCTGCGCGCGGTTACGCCAAACTCTACATGGATCACGTGCTGCAGGCCGAGTACGGTTGCGATTTTGATTTCCTGCGTAAGGTCTGACTACTTCGGGTAGTCGTACTTCAGTTCGAATTCACCCTCGTTGTCGATTACGAGCCGCGCCGTTTTCCAGCCGCGGCGCTCGGGCGGCAGCGCATCGTTCAGCCCGGTGATGCGCCGCGAGATCTCCTGCGCGTTGCAGGGTACGACCGGTTCGCCCTCGTCATCGCCCAACGAGTTCGTGGCGTAGAACTTCGCCTCGTACCGGCGCGCTTTGCCACCGTCGGCCTCCAGGTCGGTGACCACCACCCAGGTGCGCTTCCAGTCCTGCGGCAGGCCGGGCGCGAGGCAGGAAAAAATCTGCTCCACCAGCTTTCCGTCCAGCTTGGGCGCGGCGAACGGCGCCGGCGCGATGGCCGCGATCGCGCGTGGCGCGACCGGAGCGGGGGCGGCAACGGGAGCGGGTGTGATTGCAGGAGCGGGTATCGCGACGGGCGCGGGCTTGGGCGCGGGAATAGCGATCGGCGCGGGAGCGGGGGCCGGTGGCGGCACGGCCACGGGAGCAGGCGTCGGGATCGCAACGGGTGCAGGCGGAGGGGCGGGTGCGGGTACGGGAACGGCGAGCGGCGCAGGCGGAGGGGCAGGTGCGGGTACCGGAACGGCGATCGGCGCAGGCGGAGGGGCGGGTGCGGGTATCGGAACGGCGACTGGCGCAGGCGGAGGGGCGGGCGCGGGTACTGGAACGGCGACCGGCGCGGGCGTCGCGGGAATAGGCGTCACCACGGGCGCAGGCACTGCAACCGGCGGTGCAACAGCGGGCGCAGGTACCGCTGAAGGCTCGGGAGGCGGAGGTGAGGGCGGCGCGCCGAGCACCGGCGTGGGCGGCCCGTAGATCATCATGCTGGGATTGCCAGGCTCCGCGGTGCCCGCGGGTCTTCCGCTCTCGGTATCCGGGATCGGATCGGTGCGCACCGGCATCCGCCGGCGCTGGGCATCGGCGTCGGTCACGGCGGCGAGCGCGGCCAGCAATACCAAGCCGGATACCATGCTTCTCATGAGGTTTTGCGATGCCATAAAGGATTCAACGATACCACCGGTAAGCGGACCCTATTTTCCGAGCGGCACCCGTTCCAATGGCGCCCCTGTTCCAATCAGGTAGGCTACGCCCGATGGCTGAACTCGAGGCTTTCTCCGATTCCTACGCCGAGGCGCGCCGCAAGTTCGTCGAGGCCGCGCGCCGGGCCGGGGCCAAGCTGACGAGCTACCAGCATCCGGCGGAGCGGGGGCCCGGCGGCGAGGCGCTGTACCTTGACGTGTCGGTGCTGGGACCGGGAGACGCAGCGCACGCATTCGTCGTCGGCAGCGGCACGCATGGCATCGAGGGCTATTCCGGTTCGGCCGCGCAGCGTGCCTGGTTGCGCAGCAGGCCGCGCCTGCCCAAGGATACCGCGGTGGTTTTTTTTCATGCCCAGAATCCATGGGGCTTCGCGCACAAGACGCGTACCACCGAAGAGAACGTCGACCTGAACCGGAATTTCATCGACTTCTCGAAGCCGCTGCCGGCGAACCCGGGTTACGACGAGCTGCACCCGGTTATCGCGATCAAGGACTGGAACGAGGAATCGATCGCGGGGGCGTTCGCCAGGCTGGACGAATATCGCGAAAGAGTCGGTGAGAAGGCGTTCTCGGACGCGTTCAACGGCGGGCAGTACGAGCATCAGGACGGGATCTTCTACGGCGGGGCGCGGCCGCAGTGGGCGAACAGCGCGTTCCGCGCGGCGGTGGAAACCCACTTGGGACGGGCGGGCAAAGTCTCGTTCATGGACCTGCATACGGGCATCGGCCCATGGTGCGAGCACATCTACCTTTGCTTCCATGCGGAAGGTTCGCCCGCGCGAGAGCGCGCCCGCGCCTGGTGGGGCGAGCGCGCCGTCAACTTGCAGGGCGTGACGCACAAGAAGCTCGCGACCTACAGCGGCACGATCATCGACGCTTTCGCCGAGATGCTGCCCACGGCGGAGGTCACCAGCATCGTGGTCGAATTCGGCACGCTGCCGCGCCGCGGCATGCAGCGCGCAGGCCTGGCGCAGCGCTGGATGCGCTTCGAAGGTCCGCGCGATCCCGTGCTCGCCGCCAAAGTGCGGCGCGAATACGAAGCCGCCTTCTATCCGGCCGATCCGCAGTGGCGCAGGGCGGTGCTGGAGCAATCCCGGGAGTTCATCGACCGGGGGGTCGCCGGGATCAGTTCGACCTGAGGAAGTCGCGCAGCGCGCGGGTGAAACCTTCGGGCTGTTCGAGATTCGCGAGGTGCGCCGCCTGCGGCAGCACCACCAGTTTGGAGCCCGGCGCGTTGTCGTGGATCTCCTTCGCCATCGACACCGGCGTGCCCGGGTCATCGGCGCCGACGATGACGAGGATCGGGCATTTGATCTCCTTCAAGCGCGCGCTCAGGTTGATCTTCGGGATCGCGTGGCTGCAGCCGACGTAGCCGGCCACCGGCGTGGCGAGAATCAGTTTGCGGATGGCCTCCACGGCCGCGGGGTTCTTGTTGCGGAAAGGCCCGGTGAACCAGCGCTCCAGCGTTGGCTGGGCGAGCGGCTGCATGCCTTTCTCCTCCACCGTCCGGATGCGCTCGGTCCATAGTGGCCCGGCCTCCGCGGGATAGCGGCTGGTCGTGTCGGCGAGCGCCAGGGTCTGGAATACGCCGGGATACTTGAGCGCGAAGGTTTGACCGATCATCCCGCCCATGGAAAGTCCGCAGTAATGCGTTTTTTCTATTTTCAATTCCTGCAGAAGAAAGAACAGATCATCTGCCAGCAGTTCCAGCGTGTACGCGCCCTTGGTCGCTTCGCTCGCGCCGTGACCGCGCGTGTCGTAGGCGAGGATCCGGTACTCGCCCTTGAGCGCCGCGATCTGCGGGTCCCACATGCGCGCGCTGCAAGCGAGCGAGTGGCTGAGCACCAGCCACGGCGCGCCTTCCCTGCCGTGCAGTTCGTAGTTGACCTCGATGCCGTTCGCGCGTGTTTTCATGTTTTCGCCACCACCAGGGGAATATTCATTTCGTCCTCGCTCGTGCCGCCGTGATTGCCGATGTGCAGGTGCCGCGGCTCGCCCGCCACCCAGTCTTTTACCGTGCCGCGGCCCTTCATGACCAGCGTCACGTCGCCGATTCGCTCCGCGAAATGCGGATGCGCGCGCCCGGCGCCGAACCAGCCCTCGTCCGTCAGCTCCCGGCTCGGCCGGACGTCCGCGCGATCACCGAGAAGCTGTCTTGCTCTTTCAAGAAAGCTTCTCTCTTCATGTACATGGCAAAAAGCAACACGCCGCTCGCCGCAGAGCGGGAAGCGCAGCAGGGCGCAGAGCTCGGCGGGCAGTTCCACCGCTTCCTCTGGCGGGCTGTCGATGAAGCCGTGATCAGCCGTCAGGACGACGAGCGTATCGGTTCCGCGCAGGCGCGCCAGCATTTCGCCGAACATCGCATCCAGCTGCGCGAAATGCGCGCGCACTTCGGCGCTCGCGACGCCGTGCCGGTGCGCGAGCGCATCGAACTGCGGCCAGTAGGCGTAGACCAGCTTGCGCTCCGGACCCGAGATCACCGCGTCAAGTGTCTGGTCCAGAAAGCCCGCAAGATTGTCGTAGGCGCGGCGCTCGGCGCCGCCGCAATGGTGCCGGTTGTACTGCGAGTCGATGATCGGCCGGTAGGAAACCACGATGCTGCGTGCGGCCAGAGTGTCGAACAGCGAGCGCTCAACGAAGATCCGCTCTGGCGCCACGCCGAGCGAGGCCTTCTCGCCACGCCGCTGGAAGGGCAGCGCTGCGCCGACGCACGCCGCCTCGGAGAAGTAGTTGAACCAGCCCGTGAGGCCGTGCTCCAGCGGCGTTGCGCCGGTGAACGAAGTCGTGATCGCGCTCGCCGTGGTCGACGGAAACACGGCACTGATCGCGCCGCGGCGGTGCCGGGCGATCTGCCCGCCGGCGCCGTTGGCCTGCAGGTAGTTGTCGCCGAGGCCGTCGACGATGAGGAAAACGACGTTCCTCGCGGACCGGACTTCATCAACGGGAAGGCAAACCAGGGGCAAATGCCGAGGCGCTCCGCCGCAAGCCTCGACGAGGGAGGCAACGAGATTGACGAAACCGCCACCGGCATAGTCGGGCCTGACCATCAACCCGATGCTAGCGGATTTTCAGTGCAGGGCGACGGAGTTCGTCAGCAGTGCATCGTAGTTGCCGAGGAATTCGTCCACCGACTCGACACTCGGCTCGCCGGCGGCGAATCCGGCCATCGAGGCGCGGAACTTGACTTCGACCGCGCCTTCGAGAAACCCGGCCCGGCCCCTGGCCTTGTCCACCAGTTCTATGCCGTGGCGGCCGGGAAACTCGATCACGTAGTAACACTGGCTGTTGTAGATCACGTTCATGGCTACCTCCGCGGGCAGCAAAGCAGCTAAGCCGATTGTCTCCTGTCCCTGGAAACGCGCGGCGCCGCAGATCAGTTGACGGGCGCCGACGGTCGGTTTTGCCTGTTTTGCGCGTGATAAAATGCACGTCCATAACCCCGGGAAAAGCCGCCATGCGCATGGAAGTGCACCTGCACGCCGACATCCCGATGCTGGAAGGCGTGTCGAAAAAGCAGATCGAGCTGGCGCTCGCGCCGCTGCTCGAGTACCTCGATGCGGAGGGACTCGCCGACGTCAAGAGCCTCGAGCCCGACGAGCCCGGCCTGCGCTTCGACGAGAAAGAACTGATGTTCCTGATGTGCTGGACCGGCGAAATCGGCCGCAGCTTCCATCCCGCGCTCGATTCGGCGCTCGAGAACCTCGGGCCGCTGTGCTTCGAGGCGGTCGAAGTGGAGCTCACGCTGTACCTGGATAACGGCGAACAGGAGTCGCGCCTGCTGTTCGTCGGCCCGACGGCGCACGCGATCCATGAAGCGCAGCGCCGTTGCATGATCGAGGATGTCTCCGCGCTGCTCGCGCGCCAGTTCAGCAAGGAGCGCGTCGCCGAAGTGGCCGCGGTGGTGGATGCTCTGTTCGAGCAGGACTGGAAGGAGCACGCCGCGGACGCGAAGAAGCCCGAGCGCGCCTTCGAGACCGCGACGCGCCCTTCGCGCAAGCACCTGCACTGAGGCATGGCGGTGGCGGGATCCGCTTTTGACCGGACGCCCTATGTCCGGTCCTAAATATCCGGGCTTCGATACGCTGGCGTTGCACGCCGGGCAGTCGCCCGACCCGGCGACCGGCGCTCGCGCGGTGCCGATCTACCAGACCACTTCATACGTCTTTCGCGACACCGCGCATGCGGCGTCGCTGTTCAACATGGAGCGCGCGGGGCATGTTTACTCGCGCATCTCGAATCCCACCGTGGCGGTGCTGGAGGAGCGCATGGCCGCGCTCGAGGGCGGCGTCGGCGCGATCGCGACCGCGAGCGGGCAGGCGGCGCTGCACCTGGCGATCGCAACGCTCATGGACGCGGGCAGCCACGTCGTGGCCTCGGCCGCGCTCTACGGCGGCTCGCACAACCTGCTCGGCTACACCCTGAAGCGGTTTGGCATTGACACGACTTTCGTCAGCCCGCGCGACCTCGACGCCTGGAAAAGCTCCATCAATAAAAAGACGAGGCTTCTGTTCGGCGAAACCCTCGGCAATCCCGGCCTCGACGTGCTCGACATTCCGGCGGTGGCGGCAATCGCCCATGAGGCGGGCGCGCCCTTGCTGGTGGATGCGACCTTCACCACGCCCTGGCTGATGAAGCCTTTCGAGTTCGGCGCGGACCTGCTGTATCACTCGGCGACCAAGTTTCTCGGCGGCCACGGCATCGCGATCGGCGGCGTGCTGGTGGACTCGGGCCGTTTCGACTGGGAGAAGAGCGGCAAATTTCCGCAGCTCACCGCGCCCTACGCGGGTTTCCACAACATGGACTTCGAGGAGGAATCCGGCACGCGCGCCTTCCTGCTGCGCGCGCGGCGCGAAGGATTGCGCGATTTCGGCGCCTGCATGGCGCCGATGACCGCGTTCCATATCCTGCAGGGCATCGAGACGCTGCATTTGCGCATGCCGCGGCACGTGGAGAGCACGCGGAAGGTCGTTGCCTTTCTTGCCTCGAACTCCTCCGTTGAAAAAGTTCTTTATCCGGAAATGCCCGATCATCCGGACCATGTCCTTGCGAAAAAGCTCCTGCCAAAAGGTTGTGGCGCGGTGTTCTCCTTCGACATCAAGGGCGGACGGGAAGCGGGGCGGCGCTTCATCGAGTCCCTGCGTGTGTTCTC
>Ga0315281_10008750_pt1 | contig 14120 bp, 11 predicted proteins | sample YL17G07_0_MG_FD_204540 | JGI IMG/M metagenome (GOLD analysis project Ga0315281, IMG submission 204540) | Sediment microbial communities from Yellowstone Lake, YNP, Wyoming, USA - YL17G07_0 | ecosystem: Environmental > Aquatic > Freshwater > Lake > Sediment | place: USA: Wyoming | collected...
CATGAACTGCGCGTGCGCCTGCGACTGGTTCCATCCGCCCATGATCCCGAACGCCATGCGCGTCTCGCCCTTTTGCGCGAACGCCGGAATGATCGTGTGCAGCGGCCTCTTCCGCCCGGCCAGCGCGTTCGGCGATTTCTCGTCCAGCGTAAAGAGCGCCCCGCGATTCTGCAGCGCGAATCCCGTCCCCGGCGCCACGATCCCCGATCCGAAATATTCGTAATTGCTCTGGATCAGCGACACCATGTTCCCCTCGCCGTCCACCACGCTCAGGTACGTCGTGTCGCTTCCCTTGGGCATCGCTCCGGCCGTCACGTCGCAGTTCGCGTGCTCCGCGTCAATCTTCTTCGCCCGCTCCGCCGCCCACTCTTTCGAAAGCAGCGTGGCCACCGGCAGCTTCTGCCCGTGCGGCTCTCCGATGTAGCGCACCAGGTCCGCGTACGCCAGCTTCTTCGCCTCGATCATCGTGTGCAGCGCCTTCGCCGAGCCGAACCCGTACTCCCCCAGCGGAAATTTCTCCATGATGTTCAGCATCTCCAGCGCCGCCAGCCCCTGCCCGTTCGGCGGCAACTCGTACACCGTCCATCCGCGGTAGGTCGTCGAAAGCGGCTCCACCCATTCGGTGTCGTATTCCGCCAGGTCTTCCGCGCTCATCGTCCCGCCCTTGCTCTTCATCGTCTCCAATATCTTTTTCGCGATCTCACCCTTGTAGAACGCCGCGCTCCCCTCCTCCGCGATTTCCCGCAGCGACTTCGCCAGTCCCGCGTTGTGAAACACTTCTCCGATTCGCGGCGTGCGCCCCTCGATCAAATACGCCCCCGAGGCCCCTTCATCCTTCTTCAAAAGATCAACCGTCTCCGCCCAATACCCCGCCACCTGCTCCGTCACCGGATAGCCGTCCTGTGCCGTGCGAATCGCCGCCTGCAAATCTTCGCCCAGTTTTTTCCGCCCAAACCTGTCCGCCAGGTTCTGCCAGCCCTTCACCACTCCCGGCACGGTTATCGCCTGCACCCCGAACAGCGGCATCTCCTTCAATCCCTGCTTGCGCAACAGCTCGATGCTGATTCCCTTCGGCGCCCATCCGCTGGCGTTCAATCCGTACAGCTTCCCCGTCTTCGCGTCGTAATAAATCACAAAGAGGTCGCCGCCGATTCCATTCATCATCGGCGCCACCACTCCCATCATTGCGTTCGCCGCAATGGCCGCGTCCACCGCGTTCCCCCCGCGCTCCAGCATGCGCACCCCCGCCTGCGCCGCCAGCGGCGATTCCGCCGCCACAATCCCGTGCCTGGTCATCACCATCGACCGTCCCTGCTCGCGATCCTGCCCCTTCGCCATCGGTATCACCGCCATTCCCGCCGCCAGAATTAGTCCTGCCACCAATTTCATCCTCTTCACCATTCGGTCCTCGCTCCTGATTTAATTTTCCCTGTTCACTTCGTCCGCTCTCCCCTTACCGCTTCAGGAGCGCTTCCCAATTCGTCACCAGCACCAGCGGCTCGTTCGTCCGCTCCCCCGCGTCCACATACACGAACTTCTGCCCGTCCGCGCTGACGTCCACGAGGTGCCACGCCGTGCGCTGCAAGTTCATCCGGAACAGCTTGCGCGGCGCTCCAAACTCCATGCCCGTTCCTTTCGGCTTCACTTCCGTTGCCGTCATGCTGTAAACCGGCACCAGACTCACGTAATACAGCTCTTTCCCGTCCGCTTTCCAGGCCGGATAGTCGCCTCCCTCCGTGGACACTTGCCACTTCCCTCCCGCTTTGGGAAATGTCGTCACGTACACTTCCGGCCGGCCCGTCTCCAGCGAAACATACGCCAGCCACTTCCCGTCGGGAGAAAGCCTCCCGCGCTGTGAAGACTTTTCGTCCGGCAGCGCCGGATAAACCTTGCGCTCTCCCTGCAACTCCATGACCATCATATTCGCCGATCCCATTCCGTAAAAATTCTCGAAGATCAGATACTTGCCATCCCGCGACCAGTCGCTCGGAAACTTCAGCACCAGCGCCTCGTTGCCCGCCTCCACCAGCACTTCTTCTCCCCCGGACCCATCCGCATTGCGCTCCCGGATATCAAATCGCGCATTTAACCACGATTCATACGCGATTTTCTTTCCATCCGGCGACCAGATGGGCACTCCGTGCTGAATTTCGTTCTGCGAAAAAGTCAATCGCGAGAGACTTCCTCCATGCGAAAAACTTCCGGTCCAGATTCCCCTTCCATTGCTATTGCTGATGTCCATCGCCACGCGGTCTCCGTCCGGCGCAAGACGCAGGCTATTTACCCCTCCCGTCGCCGAAATCCGTCCGTGTTCCTTCCCCGTCCGGTCCACCCACACCACGCTCGCCTGATGAGCCACCGCCTGCGCATAGATCAGCGTATTGCCGGAAACCGAGAAGACTCCTCGCTCCAGCGGCGCTTCGAAGATGACCTGCGGCGCCACGGCGACGGCGTCCCCCTCCACCTTCAAACTTCCTGGATCGAATCGCTGCGCCAGCAGAGTTCCCTCCCGCACGTAATATAGGTATCCCCCGGCGTACTGCGCATTCGATCCTTCGGGCAAAATCTTCTTCTGCGTCTTGCCCTCCAGCGAGGCTGCATAGATCCCTCTCTCCTCGCTGGTCGGTCCTAGCGGATTTCCCGAGGTGTATAGAAAATATTTTCCTCCGGGAAGGAATTCCGGCCAGCGGTGCGAGAATTCATTGGCGCTCTTGGGGGATGTAATTCTCTCCGGCATCCCTCCCGATTCCGACACCCGGTAGATCCCCTCCGCGATATTCGGCGTGAACAAAATGACCCCGGCGCTGTTCCACGTCCCTCCCCGCGCATTCGCCGCATCGCAGACCGTCAGCGGCGAGCCGCCCCCCTCCTCCACCTTCTTCAGCTTTCCATTCGCAAAAAATCCCACGTACTTCCCGTCCGGCGACCAGAACGGATACGATGCTCCCTCCGTTCCAGCCAGTCGTCTCGCCGCCAGCGCATCCAGCGGCCTCACCCACAGCGCCCGCCCTTCCTGCTTCTCCGCTCCCACAAAAACAACCTTGCGCCCGTCCGGCGACAGCGCCAGCCCCGCCCCTTGCTGCCCTTCCAAACTGAAATCCGCTCCCGCCGGCGGCAGCAGGTGCGTCATCACCGCCCATTTCGCCGCTCCTGGCCGCAATGTCATCGTTCCCAAAATTCCCGCCGCCACCAGCGCCAGCCCCGCCACCGCCCACGCCACCTTCTCCCGCATCTTCCGCCGTGACGACACCGGCGCGGGCACCCCGCTCTGCGACCCTCCCTCCGCGATCGCCCGCAACTGCAGCTTTATATCGTGCGCCGTCTGCCACCGTTCGTCCGCGTCCTTCACCAGGCACCCGCGCACCAGCCGCTCCAGCGCTGGCGGCGTCATCGGCTCCAGCGCCGCCATCGGCGCAGGCTCCGCCGACAGAATCGCCGCGATCAGGCTCGCCCGCGTCTTACCCGCGAACGCCGGCCGCGCCGTGGCCATCTCGTAGAGCAGCGCTCCCAGCGCGAAAATGTCCGTCCGCGCATCCGCCTCCTCGCCCTGCAACTGTTCCGGCGCCATGTACTGAAACGTCCCCAGCACCGTCCCCTGCTCGGTCAGCTTCGTCGGCGCCGATGTCAGCGTCGCCAGCGTGTCTTTCTCCGATGATTCCCCGCCGCTCCATTTCGCCAGTCCAAAATCCAGCAGCTTCACTCCCGCTTTCGTCAGCATCACGTTGGCCGGCTTCAGGTCCCGGTGCACCACTCCCTTGCGATGCGCCTTGTCCAGCGCGTCCGCCATTTCCATCCCATACCGCAGCACCAGCTCCGCCGCCAGCGGCCCCTTCTCCAGCCGCTTCTCCAGCGTCTCCCCCTCCACAAACTCCATCACCAGATATTCGGTTCCATCCTGATTGCCCACGTCATAGAGCGCGCAGATATTCGGATGATTCAGGCTGGATACCACTTTCGCTTCGCGTTCAAACCTCTGCCGCCTCTCCGCGTCGTCCGCCATTCCTCCCGGCAGCACCTTCACCGCCACGCTCCGCTCCAGCCGCGTATCCCGCGCGCGATACACCTCGCCCATCCCGCCCGCTCCCGCCGCCGCGGTGATCTCGTAGGGCCCCAGCCGTGTTCCCGGTGTCAGTGTCATGTCCCGCGCATTATATCCGCACCGCCCCATTTCAAGTACAGTTTTGCCGCACCCTCTCCCCTCCAAAGCAAAAAGCGCCGAAACCCTCGCGGGCCCCGGCGCTCTTGCACTTCTTTATCTTTATTTCCTACTCCCGCGACAACTCCACCCGCCGGTTCTTCGCCCGTCCTTCCATCGTCGCGTTCGTATCCGCCGGCGATGACGCCCCATACCCGCCCGTCGTCAGATGGTTCGCCGGTATGTGATACCCGTCCACCAGCGCCTTCTTCACCGCCGCCGCCCGCTCCTCCGACAGCGTCTGGTTCGACGCGTTCCCGCCCACGTTATCCGTGTGCCCGTCCACCCGCAGCACCCAGTCCGCATGCCCCTTCATCACTCCGGCAATCTCATCCAGCGTCGGCTTCGATTGCGGCCGGATCTTCGCGCTCGCAAAATCGAAATAGATGCCGTAGACCTTCACCTTTTCCTTCTTCTCCAGCTGCTGCTCCATCTCCTTGCCCGCATCCGAATTCTCGTAATGGATATTCACCACCTGCAACCGGTCCTCGTCTCCGATCTGCCACGCCAGCGCCAGCGGATTGTCCGGATTATCCAGAATGTAGAACTCCGCGTCCGGGCTGTCCTCCGACGTGCATTTCGCCCGCACCGCCGGCAGCTCCACCGCCTTGTCGTCCAGCAGCACCGGAAACGCCGAATCCTTATCCCCTACGCGCTTCAGCGTGCATTCCGTCTTCGACATCTTCTCGATGTCCTTCTGCGCCTTGTCCATTTCCGCGCGGTTCTGCGCGTTCCCGCCCATCCCTCGGGTCATGGCCGTGATCCCGCTCAGCATTCCTCCCAGCCCTCCCATCAGCCCCATCTTCTGGTACTTGAACGTCGTTTCCCCCTTGCTCTTCAACTCGCTCAACACCGCCGCCGACACCCCGATCGCCGTGGACCCCGGCATCGTCTGCGGCGCTTGCGCGCCAAACAATTCCTGATACTCATGCGCATTCTGCAAATCCTCGCGCAGAATCTTCCGCATCGCATTCGTGGATTGCTTCGCCGCCTTCTTCCCGCCATTCTTCGGCTCGCCCCCAAACGGATTCGCCCGCTCCGGCACTTTATCCGCCGTATATTCCATCGTCACGCTGTCCCCGTTCATCTCCTTGATCTGCTTGATCGACTGGTAGTCTCCATTCTCCTGCGCGATCGCCGTGATCACCGTCAAACCCTTGCGCAGCGGCACCGGCCCTCGCCCGCCCCAATCGCTTCCCCCGCTCTTCCCGCCTCCTTCCGGCGCTGCTCCGCCTCTGCCCACCGTCGCTGCGGATGAATCCGACCATTCCTTGAACTCCGGAAACTTCATCTCCGGTTTTCCCTCCTCGCCCCCTTCTTCCTTCCCCGCTTTCGCCGCCTTTGCTCCCAGCGCCTCCGCCATCTTTTCCATGTCATTCGTCTTCAGCGCGCTCTGCACCTCATCCACTTTCTTCTTCGCGCGATACCCCACGTACACCACTCCCGCAATCACAATGATCGCCAGCAGCGCAAACACTCCCAGCCCGATCATCAGCGCCGGCCCGCACCCGCTCTTCTTCCCTCCCGCCGCCGCTCCGCCACCAGCCGAACTCGCCGCCGCCGCCGGCGCCGCCGCGGGCGCCGCTCCGCTACCCGCCGCCGCTCCCAGCGCGTTTCCGCACTTCGGGCAAAACCGCACTCCTTCTTCCGCTTTCGCTCCGCATTTCTGGCAAAACATGGGCAGGACCTCGCTGAATGGGATTTTCGCTACGTAGATTCACTTTATACAGCTTCTTCCCCTCCTTGCCCACAACTCTCTCGCCCCCTGCCTCCTATCTCTCACCTGCCCGGATTCCCCTCCTCCTATCCCCATTTCTCCTCCTCCGCATCCGGAACCTAGTACAATCTTTCTTTGCGCCTCGCACTCCCGCGCATTTCGCCTTATCCTGATTGCAACGATGAGCCACAAGCCCAAGCACAGCGAACTCGACTCCCGCATCGACGCCCTCCTTGCCGGACGCAACGCCGACCCCTTCGCACTCCTCGGCCCTCATCCCGCTCCTCACCTCGCTCCTCACTCCTGGACCATCCGTTTCTTTCTTCCCTGGGCCTCTCAAGCCTCCGTCCTCCTCGACGGCTCCGCTCAACCCATCCCCGCACGCCGCCTCCGCCCCGCGGGCGTCTTCGAAGCCGTCCTCCCCTCCGTCCCTCCCTCTGGCTTGACTCCTTCCTCCTACCGCATCCTCTATCAATCCACCTGCGGCGAAAATTGCGAACTCCACGACCCCTACTCTTTCCCATCTCTCCTCGGCGACCTCGATCTCCATCTCATCGGGGAAGGCCGCCACTACGACACCTACGAAAAGCTCGGCGCTCATCTCCACACTCTCGACGGCGTCCCCGGCGTTCACTTCGCCGTCTGGGCGCCCAGTGCCCGCCGCGTGAGCGTCGTCGGCGACTTCAACCGCTGGGACGGCCGCGTCCATCCCATGCGCCCCCGCGGCTCCTCCGGCATCTGGGAACTCTTCGTCCCCGGCCTCGCCGAAGGCGCCATCTACAAATTTGAACTCATCTCCCCAACGGACCAGCTTCTTCCCCTCAAGGCCGACCCCTACGCTTTCCGCTCCGAACTCCGCCCCCATTCCGGCTCCGTCGTCGCCCGCCTCGACTCCCACTCCTGGTCCGACTCCGCCTGGCTCGCCCAGCGCTCCTCAAAAAACTGGATCGAGTCCCCCATCTCCATCTACGAAGTTCATCTCGGCTCCTGGCGCCGCGTCTCCCGCGAACACAATCGCTGGCTCACCTACCGCGAACTCGCCGCACAGCTCATTCCCTACGTCCTCGAGATGGGCTATACCCATATCGAACTTCTCCCCGTCATGGAGCATCCCTTCGACGCCTCCTGGGGCTACCAAACCCTCGGCTATTTCTCCGCCACCTCCCGCTACGGCTCCCCCTCCGACTTCATGTTCTTCGTCGACGCCTGCCACGCCGCCGGCATCGGCGTCCTTCTCGACTGGACTCCCGCTCATTTCCCCCGCGACGATCACGGCCTGGCCCGCTTCGACGGCACTCACCTCTACGAGCACGAAGACCCCCGCAAGGGCGCCCATCCCGACTGGGGCACCCTCATCTACAATTACGGCCGCAACGAAGTTCAGAACTACCTCATCTCCAGCGCCCTCTTCTGGCTCGACAAGTACCACATCGACGGCCTCCGCGTGGACGCCGTCGCTTCCATGCTCTATCTCGACTATTCCCGCGCCCCCGCCGAATGGCTCCCCAACGCCTTCGGCGGCCGCGAAAATCTCGAAGCCATCTCTTTTCTAAAACACCTCAACGAAGTCGCCCACTCCCGCTTTCCCGGCGTCCTCACCATCGCCGAAGAGTCCACCTCCTTCCCCGGCGTTTCCCGCCCCACCAACCTCGGCGGCCTCGGCTTCTCCTTCAAATGGAACATGGGCTGGATGAACGACACCCTCGAATACTTCTCCACCGACCCCGTCCACCGCAAATTCCACCAGAACAAACTCACCTTCTCCCTCCTCTACGCCTTCTCTGAAAATTTCCTCCTGCCCTTCTCCCACGACGAAGTCGTCCACGGCAAACGCTCCCTCCTCCATAAAATGCCCGGCGACATGTGGCAGCAGTTCGCCGGCCTGCGCCTCCTTCTCGCCTGGCAGTTCGCCCACCCCGGCAAAAAACTCCTTTTCATGGGCGGCGAAATCGCCCAGCGCTCCGAATGGTCCGAAACCGCTCCCCTCGAATGGGATCTCCTCCGCCACCATAGCCATCTCGGCATGCAGCATCTCGCCGCCGCTCTCAACCGTCTCTATGCCTCCGAGCCCGCTCTCCATCAACTCGATTCCGATTGGGCCGGCTTTCAGTGGATGGACTGCTCCGACGCCGATCACAGCGTTCTCTCCTTCCTCCGCCGCGGCCGCGACCCCCGCGACCTCATCCTCGTCATCCTCAATTGCACTCCCGTCATCCGCCGCCATTACCGCGTCGGCGTTCCCCTCGAAGGCTTCTACCGCGAACTTCTCAACACCGATTCCTCCCATTACGGCGGCTCCGACGCCGGCAACTCCGGCGGCCTCCACTCCTCCCCCGTCCCCTGGATGAATCAGCCCTTCTCCCTCGAACTCACCTTCCCCCCTCTCGCCGCCGTCTTCTTCAAATGGCAACCCTGACCTCCCGCCTGGATTCGCCGCTCAAACCCGCAACTTTCTTTTCTTGTCCCGCGATGCACATTCCCAATACAATTGGCCCCTGAGATCCAGCCGCTGTCCGGGAGGTTCCCACCGTGAACAATTTCAAAACGAAACTTTCCATCCTGCTCTGCCTGCTTTTCCTGGCCGCCTCGGCGCACCCGCAAGATCTGCCCGCCGCTAAACCAGAATCCGTCGGAATGTCTTCCGAGCGCCTCGAAAGAATCGCCTCCACCGTTCAGCGCTCCATCAATGACCAGCGCATCGCCGGCGCCGTTACCCTCGTGGCCCGCCGCGGCCATATCGTCTGGCTCAAAGCCCAGGGCTCGGCCGACCGCGAAGCTGGAAAGCCCATGCGCACCGACTCTCTGTTCCGCATTTGCTCCATGACCAAGCCCATCACCAGCTTGGCCGTCATGATCCTCTATGAAGAGGGCCGCTTTCTTCTCAGCGATCCCGTCTCGAAATACCTGCCGGAATTCAAAAATTCCAAAATCCTGGTCAAGCCGGCCTCCGGCGCTCCCTATTCCATCCCCGCCACAAAGGAGATCACCATCCGGGATCTCTTGCGCCACACCTCGGGAATCACCTACCACTGGAACTCGGATCTTGGCCCGGCCTACAAAACCGCAGGCGTCGCCCACGGCCTTCTTCCCTTCGACGGCACCAATGAGGACAGCGTGAATCGTCTGGCGGCCCTCCCCCTCCTCTTCAACCCGGGCGATCGTTGGGAGTACAGCCTCGGCGTGGACGTTCTCGGCCGCTTGGTGGAAGTCGTCTCCGGCAAGCCCCTCGACGAGTTCTTCCGCACTCGCATCTTCGAACCCCTCGGCATGAAGGACACCTATTTCTATCCCCCGGACAACAAACTGGAAAGACTCGCCGCGGCCTACACCTATTATTCGGGCAAAGGCCTCGCGCGCTTCCCCGATACTCCGATTGCCGAGGACTCCTTCGTCTATTCCGCCGATTATCCCTACCGCGGCCCCAAAAAACTCTTCTCCGGTGGCGCCGGTCTTGTTTCCACCGCCGAGGACTACGCGCGCTTCTGCCAAATGATGCTGGACGGCGGCAAGGCGGGGGGCCTGCGCCTGATGAGCCGCAAGTCCGTCGAACTCATGACCCACGACCAATTGGGATCGATCAAGCCTGACCAGGACTTTGGTCTCGGCTTCGAGGTCATGGGTCTCAAAGCCCCGCTCCCGGAACTCGGTTCTCCGGGTGAATACCATTGGGGCGGCTTCTTCTACACCGCTTTCTCCATTGACCCCAAAGAACAGATGATCGTCATCTTCATGGGGCAGCTGCATCCGACAGGAAACCTTACCCTCGACAAACAGGTGCACGCCCTGGCCAATCAGGCCATCATCGACTGATTTTTCTTGTGCCTTCTGATTGCTTACCGCTTCCGGAGGGAACTTTCGGCGATTGCCGTGCTCAACCCTTCATCTTCAAATAGAATCCATACAGCACTAGCCCGAGCCCCAGCAAAAACAGTCCCGGAACCAGATACTGGAACACCACCGGATCAATCTCCACCGGCAGCGTGAATCCGCTGTACCCGCCCGCGTAGTACTGCACCACTCCCGCCAGCAGCATATACAGCAGCCCGCGCCGGATCTTCGGTCCCCCCTCCGTCGGAACATCCACCGCCGCCTGCAACACACTTCTGTCCGGCAGCGACTCCTTGCAATACATGCACTGTGTCGAACGCGCGGGAACATATTTCCCGCAATGAATACACTGCCTCTGTGCTGCCGCGTCTTGTTTCGCCAATTTCCCCCCTTGCCAAAAACGTTTTTCCCCGGCCCCTTGCTGATTACCGTCCCTTACCGCCCCGCCGCTCTCCCCAGGCCATCCAAATGCGGCGTCCGGTTGATCTCCGGATAAAAATGCGCGAAGCACTCCCGGCACAGCCCCTGCAACACTCGCCCCGCCGGCGCGCTCAAATACTCCGGCACCCAATCCCACACCGTCCGCCCCAACCCCGCGCACCGCGCGCGCCGGCAATGGCAGCACATCGTCAGCGTCCCGCTCTCCGTCACGTACAGCGACTTCATCGCCGGCATCGCCGGACGCTCCGTTCCGTGCGCCGTCTCCCTCTCCATCCGGCTCTCCAGCAGCAGCCCATCCTCCGCCGTGCGCTTTGCCTTCATCCGGTACATCCTCAGTTTTTCCGCCGAAGACAACTCGAAGTCATGCTCCCACTCCTGCCCCTGCTTCTTCACCTCGGAAAATTTCCGCGAATAAAACGGCCGCAGCGGCTCCGCCACCCGGTCCAGAATCGCCGCGCCGCTCAACTCTTCCCGGCTCACCGCCCCGCCGATCTTCTCCCGCTCTTGCCGCCCCCAGGCCTCGTTGCAATACTCAATCCGCAAATCCGCATTCAGCAGGCAAATGCCCGCCTCGGCCTTCTCCGCTTCCGCCAGCGTCCACCCCGCTCGCGCCAGCCTCTCTCCCACTTCTGCTCCATACGGCGGCATCTTGCTTCCTCCTGTCACTCCGGAGAACCTTCCCCCGCAATCCGATTTCCCGTTTTTTTTCTCTCACTCATCCTACCGGATTCCTCTTCGCCCGGCGTTTTTCCTCTTCTCCCCTTTCCCTTTTCGTTACGCCCTACTTCCTCGCTTCCTCCATCGTCGTCACCACTTCCGGAATATCAATTCGAATCAGCGCTCCCTCTCCCGCTCGACTGCTGATCGTCAGCTGAAAATCCGTTCCATAGAGCACCTGCAGCCGTTCCCGCACGTTGCTCAGCCCGATCCCTCCCCCGTCCGCCCGCGAAATCTTCTCCTCGGAAAATCCCACCCCGTTGTCTTCGATCTCGATGCGCAGCCGCCCCTCTCTCTTCTCCGTTCGCAGCTGGATCTTTCCCCCGTCCAGCTTCGGCGCCAGCCCGTGCTTCAGGCAGTTCTCCACGATGGGCTGCAACAGCATGCTGGGTACGAACGCCTCCAGCGTGTCCTCCCCGAACTCCTTCACGATTTCCAGATTGTCCTGCCCGAACCGCGCCACCTCAATGTCCAGATAATCGTCGATAAATTGCAGTTCCTCCCGCAGCGGCACGAACGTCTCGTGCTTCCGCAGCAGCCTCCTCAGAATATTTCCCAGCTTCAGCACCACCACCCTCGCCATGTCCGGATCAAAACGGATCAGCGCCGATACCGTATTCAGCGTGTTAAACAAAAAATGCGGATTGATCTGCCGCGACAGCGCATCCATCCGCGCCTCCAGCAGCAGTTGCTGGTGCCTCTCCAGGTTCATCTCGATCCGCGTGTTGTTCCATATCTTCAGCGGGATCGCCACCGCCATCAGCGTCGTTAGCACGCCCAGCCCCAGCGCCCATTCCTTGCTGTACCCGATCGCAAACAGCCACGTCGGCTTGGTCGCCCGCACCAGCGCCACCCGCCCGATCTCCAGCAGTACGCAGCTGAACAGCGGCAGCATCTCCCACGAAATCACCGCCTGCCGCAGCAGCCGCACCGTCGCCCGCGGGATATTCAAAAACGTGAACGGCCCGAAATTCCAGATATCCTCTTTGTTCGGAATCGCCTGCCGGATCAATCCCCCGATCAGTCCCGCCGACGACGCCACCGGCATCGACAGCCACTCATGGTTCATAAACGCCGGCAGGCTGATGATCGCTCCGCCAATCGGCCCCACCACCCGCCCTCCCAGCAATCCAAGCAAAAACGACCCTTCCAGCATCAAATCCGCGAACCGGTAGGGAAATCCGGAAAGCCGCAGCGCCACCCCGATCACCAGCGGCGGCGTGATGAACAGCATCATCTTCAGTTTCTGGTCGGAATCGCGCTCTTCGGTGAACAGCACTTTGCGGAACACCGTCCACCGCGCCAGCAGCGCCGCAAACGCCGACGCCGTCCCCAGCTTCAGCAGCAGGATAAACAGCAGCTCCTTAATCGACGAAAGTGTTTCCATCTTGCCGGCCGGACGCCCCTCTCCCGCCTACGCTAGCCAATCCTCCGCGTCATGTAAAGCTCCCCCTCCGCCCCTGTTCCCCGCCCGCCATCGCTCCCTCTTCCCCGTTTCCCGACCCTGCTATACTGGTTCTTTCCTATGCGCGCCAAATCTCAATCCCAAAAACATTCCAAAAATCACTCCGCACCCCGTCTGGTGGCCTCCGCCTCTCTCCCCACTCAATGGGGCCGCTTCACCATCTGCGGCTTCTCCGGCCGCGGCCCACAGGAAGAAGCCGTCGCCCTCGTCCGCGGCAACCTCCGCTCCGGCCCCGCACCCCTCGTGCGCATCCATTCCCAATGCTTCACCGGTGACGTGCTCAGCTCCCAGCGCTGCGATTGCCGCGCCCAGCTCGAACTCTCCCTCCGCAAAATCGGCAAGGCCGCCAGCGGCATTCTCGTCTATCTCCCCCAGGAAGGCCGCGGCATCGGCCTCATGAATAAACTCCGCGCCTATCAATTGCAGGACAAGGGCCTGGACACCGTCGAAGCCAACGAATCCCTCGGCTTTGCCGCCGACTCCCGCGAATACCGCTTCTCCGCCGAAATCCTCAAAAAACTCGGCGCCCGCAAAATCCGCCTGCTCTCCAATAATCCCGAAAAAGTGAACCAGCTCGAAGCCGCCGGCGTTCGCGTCGTCGAACGCGTCCCCTGCCAGCCCGCCGTCTCCAAAGGCTCCCGCTCCTATCTCAAAACCAAAAAAGCCAAAATGGGCCATCTGCTCGAAAACCTATAGTTGATCACTAAAAAGTTCCAGTGGGTGTCATTCCGAGGAGCCGCAGGCGACGAGGAATCTACTTTTTCTGCTTTTTCTTCTCTTTCTGCTTTTCTTTCTTCGTTATCCAGCAACCTGTCTAAAACCCTTCCCTACCCCCCGCCCACAAACTGCACAATCTCGTAGCCATCCCCCGCCGCAATCCGCGTCTCCGCCCACGCCCCCCGCGGCAATATCTCCCGATTGCGCTCAATCGCCACGCGCCCGCCCTCCAGCCCCAGCTCCCGCAGCAGGTCCACCACCGTGGTCCCCTCGATCACCTGCCGCCCTTCTCCATTCACCGTAATGCTCAGCGCCGTAATCATCTTTCTCTCTTCCCGCTCAGGATTTCGCCTTCGCCCGCAACAAAAACCGCCTCTGCGCCGCCCCCGCCCGGATCACCAGCGCCGCCTCCCCCCCACCCAGCGCCGGCATCGCAAACTCAATCGCCGCCGTGCCGTCCCCGCCGCTCTTCCCCGCGGCCTTCGTCGCCACCGCCGCCCCTTCAATCTCCGCCTCGATCTCCACTCCCGTCACCGGCGCCTGCGATTCTTTCTCCAGCAGCCGCACCTCGATATGCGCGTGTCCCCTCACCAGCCATCCCTTCGGATTCAGAAAATCCAGCTGCCACTCCGCCGCCGCCTTCGCCGCCGGCCGCCCATCCAGCGCCACCTTCCCCGCCCGCACCTCATCCACCACCGCATGATGCTGCTCATCCACGCGCTTCTGCAGCTCCGCCTCGTTCTCCACCGTGATCGGCAGCATCTCCTCAAACCCCACCGAGCGCCGGTGCAGCACCCTCCCCTTCAGAAAAACCAGCGAATCGATGAACGGATGCCCCGATTTCCGCGCCTCCGTCTGCACGTGGTACGTGACCCCTTCCAGCACGGCGTTACTGTTGTGTCCAGTGACCATCGCCAGAAAAAATCCCTCCGCTCCGTTCGCGGCCAACCTCGCCCGAATCAGCGATTTGACCCTCCGCCGTTCTGACGCTATTATACCTCTTCGCCATGGATACCTCGTACCTTCAAGCCTACGCTCCG
>Ga0315281_10008751_pt1 | contig 14120 bp, 10 predicted proteins | sample YL17G07_0_MG_FD_204540 | JGI IMG/M metagenome (GOLD analysis project Ga0315281, IMG submission 204540) | Sediment microbial communities from Yellowstone Lake, YNP, Wyoming, USA - YL17G07_0 | ecosystem: Environmental > Aquatic > Freshwater > Lake > Sediment | place: USA: Wyoming | collected...
CTTCAGCACTAAAGTATAAAAGAATGAAGATTCTCGGTATTGAAACATCGTGTGATGAAACCGCTGCCGCGGTGGTCGAAAACGGCACCAAAGTGCTCAGCAATGTCATTGCCTCTTCGCTGGATCTGCATATAGCAACGGGCGGAGTGGTGCCCGAGGTGGCCGCACGGGAACACCTGCGTCAGATATCCCCGGTCATCGATCAGGCCATGAAGGATTCCAATTGTAAGTGGTCGGATATCGACGCCATTGCGGTAACCTACGCCCCGGGCCTGATGGCCTCGCTTTTAGTAGGCGTCAATACCGCTCAGGCTTTGGCCTACATTCAGAAAAAACCCCTGATTCCCACGCATCACATTGCGGGGCATATTTACGGCAATTTTCTGGAGCGCGATGAGATTCAGTTTCCCATTGTTGTCCTCACGGTTTCGGGCGGACACAACGAACTGGTGCTCATGAAAGGTCACCACGATTTTGAACCCATAGGTGAAACGCTCGACGATGCGGCAGGGGAGGCCTTCGATAAAGTCGCGCGCCTGCTCGGCCTCGGTTATCCGGGAGGTCCCATCATTTCCAAAAGGGCGGAAAGCGGCAATCCCAAGGCCTTCAAATTTCCGCGCCCGATGCTGAGCGGAAAGAACGAATACAATTTTTCATTCTCCGGCCTCAAATCGGCAGTAAGGAGAGAGGTCGCTCGATTGTCCGAAAGCGAGGATGGCCATCCTCGCCCATCCGAAAGCGAGGTGGCGCCACCTCGCCTTTCGGACAAAATCATCAACGACCTTGCCGCCTCCTTCCAAGCCGCCGTCATCGACGTTCTTGCTGACAAGCTGATCAAGGCAGCGTTGAAATACGGCGTCAAAGAAGTCCATCTGGCAGGAGGCGTTTCCGCCAACAAACTGCTTCGGTCCGAAGTCCGCCGAAAACTCCCTTCCGCGATTGATCTGAAATATCCCGTTTCCTTCACCTACTGCACCGATAACGCCGCCATGATAGCGGGCGCCGCTTATTTTATGCCGCCTAAAAAACGGGATGCCAAAAGGGTGGAGGTTTTTTCTCAGAGGGCACTCATGTAACGTTATAGCGTTACAACGTAACAACGTTTAGGGTATAATTAGGCAGAAATACAAATGAAAAAAACCGACTATCTCATCATTGGTTCAGGAATCGCGGGTCTGACATCGGCTTATTTGCTGAGCAAGCTGGGTTCCGTTCTTGTGATATCCAAGGGAAAAATGAAGATGTCCAACACCTACTGGGCGCAGGGCGGTGTGGCAGCGGTGCTTGAAAAAGGCGATACCTTCACGAATCATATCAACGATACTCTTTCGGCTGGCGCGGGGCACTGCAACGAGGCCGCGGTACGGTACATGGTGGAAAACGGGCCCAAAGCGTACCGATTTCTAAAATCCATCGGCGTTGATTTTGAAGAAAAACCGTATCTGGAAGCGGGTCATTCCCGCCCCCGTGTGTGGCGCTCCAGCGATTTCTGCGGACAGGACATTCTGGATCAGCTTCTCAAAGTCTGCAAAAAAGAGGCCAACATCACGATCGAAGAAGACGCCGATGCCTGTGAACTGATTGTCCATGAAAAAGAATGCCGAGGCGCTTTCATCCGTTATGGGGAAGCGACCGTTACCGAATCGGTTCTGGCAAAAAACGTCATACTTGCAAGCGGCGGTTGCGGTCACTTGTTTGGCAAAACGACAAATACTAAGGGGTCGGCAGGCGACGGTCTCGCCTTGGCGGTGAATGCAGGTCTTGAACTGGCGGACATGGAATTCATTCAGTTCCACCCAACGGCTTTTGATAAAGACATCGACGGGCGGTATTTCCTCCTTTCCGAAGCGCTTCGCGGTTTTGGAGCAAAGGTGGTCGATCACCGTGGCGAACCTTTCTTAGACAGATTTGATAAACGGGGTGAGCTGGCTCCTCGGGATCTACTATCCCGCGCTGTTTACTTCGAGAAAAACAACGGACCGGTGTACTTGGACATGCGCCATTTTGAGGAAAAAGAAATCCGCAACACCTTCCCAAACATCTACAAACGGATGAAAGAATATGGCTTCGATCTTTCCAAAAATCTGGTTCCCATCACGCCCGTCGCCCACTATGCCTGCGGAGGAATACCGGTCGATTTAAAGGGCGCAACGCAGTTACCGGGGCTTTATGCCGTGGGCGAGGTAGCCCGAACGGGTGTTCATGGAGCCAATCGGCTCGCTTCCAATTCCCTTTTGGAGGCGGTGGTGTTCTCGAAAGCTTTGGCAGACACGCTGGAAAAAGCCCGACCGCTGGACGAAGCCTACAACGTGGAAATAAAAGAGCTGGAAGCTGAAAAGGTGATTGTGGAGGAGCTGAATCAGGTGAAGGCCTATGCAGCCAGGATCGGACAGATCATGTGGGAAAATGTGGGCATCGTGAGGACCCGCGAAGGACTTGAAAAAGCCAAAAAAGAAATCATTTCCATCCCCGCGCGGGATTACCGCATTCAGCATCGTCAGCTCGTGTGCTTCAAGATCATTGAGGCTTGTCTGGCCCGACCGCTCAGTCTGGGGTGTCACTACGTTACTGAGGATATAGTTTAGATAGTAAACCCCTTTCCCTCCTTGTCAGGGGGAATGTTAAAAAACAAACATAAAAAAACACCCCCTTGCCTGCCCGCCGTAGCCGTTAGGCGCAGGAGGGTTAAAAGGGGGTCAGGGGGATTTAAAAACAAAAACAAAAATACGCTAATCTCAAGTCAGAAATAGAATGCCATTCGAAATCAAATCAATCATCGTCTTCCTTGTCGCGGCCATTCCTGCCCTGATTTGGCTCTATCTTTTTCTTAAGCGTCATCACGAAAACAAGTGGCTGGTGGTTTTGACATTTCTCGGTGGAATGCTGGCCGCAAAACTCATTCTCATCTATCAGGGTTACTGGAACGAAACCGCCAATCTGATTTTTGTTAAAGTCAGTCTGGTGGATTTCCGAAGCAACATCGAATCCCTAATCGTCAACGGATTGCTGGCAACGTTTGTTACCTTTCTTGGCGTGGGTGCCATGGAGGAATTTTTAAAGTTCTGGATCATGAAGGTCATCAATTCCAACTTTTTCAATTCCATCGACGATGTGATTGAGCTGGCCATTGTCAGCGCACTGGGTTTCGCCTTTTTTGAAAACATGATTTACCTTTCGGTGCAGTGGAGTCAGCTTTCTGTCGGAACGTTCTTTGTACTGGCGCTGTTCCGCGTCACCATCGTTACCATGGTGCACATGCTGTGCTCAGGGGTGCTGGGTTACTACTTCGGAATGGCCTTCTTTGCTTCTCCCATGCTCAAAATCCAATACGTAAAAAACGAGCGTCATCCCGTTCTGGATTTCCTGAAAAAAGTCCTTCGATTTCACCGTTCACAGGTGTACCACGATGAAATGCTGGCCATAGGCCTGTTATCGGCCATGGTGCTTCATGCCATCTATGATTTTGTCCTCACTATCCAGATGAAGGTTCTGGGGATTCCTTTGCATATTCCCGTTATGCTCATCTATTTCTTCGGAGGCTTCTGGTATTTGAACCGGCTATTCCAGCAGAAAGATCTCAACCTCAAATTGGGGCTGGTCGGAACCCGCATCATGCCTAAGGAAGATTTTGTAAAACTTCTGGATCAGGTGCAGGAGATTAAAGAAAAAATGCAGGCGGAGGTCACTAACTCGTAACTTCCATGCGATGGTTCCAAAGTAAAACAGAGGAGCGGATGGGGGAGTTGAGCATCCTCGCTAGCGCCATCATCTTCGCGTTCTTTCCGGTCATCATCAAATTGGGTGTCGGAATCCAGCCTGTCTTTTATGCGGCCGTCAGCACGCTTATTACCGGCGTCCTGATGCTCGCCATAGTATCCAGAAACAATAATTTAAGAGAACTGAAGAACAAGAAGGCGTGGAGTTCTATCCTCATAGTGACCTTGTTCGTTGTCGTGATTCCATACCTGCTCATTTATCGGGGTATTCAGATGACAACAGGCGTGAATGCATCCATCCTCAACCAATGTGAAATCTTCTTTGCCCTCATCTACGGCTGGATTATAGGCGAGGCGCTCACCCGTCATACTTTCTTCGGAGCTATACTTATTGTGATAGGAACTGTCCTTACGGTATTCAGAGGTTTTCTGGATTTCAATCAGGGCGATCTGCTCATCATTCTGGCAACCGCTTCGTATCCTTTTGCCAATATTTATGCCAAAAAGGCTTTAAAAATGGTTTCCCCTACAACGCTGGTGCTGGCACGCTCCCTCATCGGTGGCGGAGTCTTACTCGTCATCAGCCTTTTTGTGGAATCACAGGAAATGGCCGTGAAAAACCTTTCGGTTTACTGGTATTTGTTTTTGCTGAACGGTCTCCTTGTCTCCGGTTTTTCCAAAGTGCTGTGGTATGAGGGGCTAAAAAGGCTGGATGTGAGCAAGGCTACCATTCTTGTTATGCCTTACCCCGCTTTTGGTGTTCTTTATTCCACGGTGATTCTACGCGAAACGCTGTCGCTTTATCAGCTTTTGGGAATGCTGATCATTATTTTCGGCTTCTTTGAAGTGGTCCATCAAAGGGAAGTTCCCCTGCATCACCTGCGCTAATGGGCGCTGCGCATGTATTAAAAAATTGCCCGCCCGGCGGTCGGACGGGAAGATTGTAAATTACAAAATTAATTTTGAATTTTCTAATTTTGAATTTTGTAATCAAGTCCTGCCAGTTTGCCATTTGGCTACTCTCTGGCTATAATCGTTCCCACCTAGACCTTTTATCATGGCGGCATCAAAAGACAAACAGGAGGATTTTCTGAAGATGGAAGTGGATGAACAGGTAAAACTGATCCATGCCGCTTTATCGGAAGAAGTCTACGAGGCCCTGCAGATGGATGGGGGAGGGATGCAGATCATGGATATTGAGGGTCCCAATGTGCTCATCAACTACTATGGAGCCTGCGGAGGATGTCCTATTTCCGAATCCGGAACGCTGGTGTTCATTCAAAGGACCCTTCAGGAAAAGGTGGATCCGCGAATTCAGGTGAGAGTCGTTTAAACAAGTGCTACAGTGCTTCAGTTTACCAGTGCTGCAGAACTGCAGCACTTCAGCACTGAATTTTCGCTATTTTCTAAATGCCGCTTCCACTTCTTCCTGCTTAGCTGCATGCTCCGGCGCAACACTGGAACCGTAGTCTGATGTAGAACGATTCTTGTCAGCTAAATCCTGAGCGATGTTACGCTTCTTGCCCATACGCCCCATGAAGCCGAAAGTCAGCGTAGCAAGGACAAGCAAGCCAATCAGAGGCCAAAGAACAATAGCCCAGGGGAAGGCTGGCGTGTTCACTCGGAAGTAAACGTCCACACTGTCTGACCTAAGCTTATTCCCGCTCTCATCGGCCTTAACCGCATAAAGGCTGACTTTATGGCCGGTATTAGCAGCTAAGGTCTTAGGAGCTTGAATGGCGAACGATCCTTCATCGCTATCGGCAATCACCGAGCTGGAAAGCACCAAGCTTTCCCAGACGGCGTAAACCTGTGAACCGAATTCCGTGCTTCCCTCAATGGTAGGCTGATCATCGGTGATCTGGATTTCATAGCTTCCGTCGGCCTGCGCGATGGCGTTCTTAATGAAGATTCCGTTACCCAGTGCCACAGGGCTCCCTGTCACAGGAACTCCGCCGATGGACTGAGGAACAGGGGTAGCAGCGAGCGATTCGGTATCGATGAAAATACGGATAGGTAAAGAAGAAATCTTCGTTCCGTCATCCATTTGGCTGGTGGCAATCAGGTCAAACCATCGCCCATCTGTATCGGGGGTAACAACGGCTTCAATCGAAAAATAAAGACCGCCCAAATCGGTTGGGCTGTCGGCCAGGCTGGAGCTTTGACCCAGATGAACCGCATTAGAAGAAAGTCCATTGAGTTCAATCAGATTAGCCTCCAGAAAACTCAGGTTGGGGGTTTCACCTGCCTGCGCCAGCTTAATAGCATCGACATCGATGTCGGAAGCCGCTTTTCCAAGGGTTAACATATCGTACTCATTTGCATAGGCAATGGCCGCTGCTCTCGCCAATTCCAAATCCCCCGTTCCGTTCTTCGGATTGGAAATTAGGTTAGCAAGAGACGCGGTCAGGTTAGTTAACGCACCGCTTTCAGAAGGAACGGCCACGACGACGACCGTATTCGTACCTTCAGGGGTGATACCATTTATTTCAAGATTATTCACAATCCATCCCGCTTTGGGGTTAGTGATTGTCACTTGTTTCTCCACCACGTTGGCTATGTATTCGGTCGAACAGTCACCGGAATTGAGCGGATTTTTGTTGGTCAGCTCATTCACTTCCCGTCCATCGGTGCAACCATCAGAATCCGTATCGGTATCGCTTGGGTCGGTTCCGATAAAACATTCGGTTCGATCGGAAAGTCCATCTGAATCCGAATCTTCCGAGCCATCAGGGTAGGTAGTAGCACAGTCCGTAGCTTCGGCCTGAGTAGCAGGGATGGCAGCATCATAAGATTCAACCTCAACAGTCTCCTTCAATACTAGGGCGGACGCACTGGTAACCTCGTCTCGAACCTGCTCGTCAGGCATCGATTCCGCGGTTACATAAACGGGAACTTCAACCACTGTTGTTGCGCCTTCTTCCGGTGCCGAAGGATTCAGTTGTGGACAGTCCGCGGGCACTTCCACAATCTTTTCCACTTCCACTGTCGTACCTTCAGCGGCATCAAATACACAGGTAGCACTGCAACCGTCTTTGCTTACGTTGTTGCCGTCATCGCATGCTTCTACGCCAAAGTAAGTGTAGCCATCACCGCAGTAAGCAGCAGAACACGATCCTGGGCATGCATCATCGTTTCCACCTCCGTCATCACACGATTCACCTGCATCCACAATGCCGTTACCACAGCCAGGCGATTCCACATTGAAAGATTTCGTCTGAGTTAAGCAGTTCGCAGGGGTATTGTTGTCACAAACATTGTTAATCGCCACGCTTACGGTGCTACCGTAAACAAAGTCCACAGGGGGGTTGTAAGTGATCTGATAGGAGCCACTGTTTTCCTGAGAGGAGTAATTGCCCGAGCTAATGGTTGAGCCATTCACCGAAAAATTCAGCGTGCTGATGTTTACCCCCGTTCGGTTGTCTGAAAGAATGAAAGTGATGTCTGAATCGGCCGGATTGTAATTGGAGTTGGCCGTAGGACTGGTCAGATTAAAATTCGGCGCCTGAGTGTCCGGAGTGCAGAAACCTCCGCTTATATCGGAATTGTATCGGTCTGCCACGGGCAAAACGATTCCGGTACTGCTGGAATACACATTTACATAGCTGGTGTCCGCAATGCTGATTCCCGCACCCGCAAAACCAAGCGTCAGCGAAGTCGTCGATAAATCCGGAGTCAGACTGAACGTGCCAAAAGTACCCGTTCCCTTATAAGAACCGGAACCGATGTTTCTTGCACCGCTGAGTTTGAGCTGACCTGCATTAAGCTCCTTATTTGCCTGAAGGGGGAACTGAGCCCCCAAAGAGGCCGAATTCAAAGTCGCGGAACCGGTAATATTCACCACCGAGTCAATAGCCAAAACGTCGTTGCCGCCCGTATCAAAAGTGATACCAATGTTGCTGGGGCATCCTTTAATCAGACCGCTTCCAGATAAACCCAGAGTGGCTGTAACAGCGGCATGGGCCGGCAGGGTCAGCAGGCTTATGGTGCCGGAAAACAGCAATAGAGCCGACATCAGCAGAGCGGTTTTTCGCGTCATCGTTTTAATCATATATTTTGGTTTTGAGTGCTTCATGGTGGTGAAGAAAGTTAGAGTGCTTTATGTATTAAATTAATAAGATTCGCCCGAATGCAGATAATTTCCCAGAATCATTGAAATATCAGGGGCATTTACTGATCCGTCTTTGTTTAAATCCGAAGAGGCGGTACTGGTCGCGTACTCATAGATGACCTTGGCAATATCAAGTGCGTTGATCACATCGTCCCCTGTTATATCACCGGCCGTCAGGACATTGAAATTCAGATTTGCCACATCCGCCGAAGTCTGGACGTTCAGATTTCTCAAAATCTTAAGCAGATAGCCCTGGCCCTTCAAACCGATATGATAATTTCCCTGGGGAATATTGGCCACATCAAACGGCCCCTGACCCTGCGCATTCATGGCAAAGTCGTCTGTACCGGTCACCGCACTCGAGGCAGTGGAATACATCTGGAGCTGGGCATCCATACTGAAATTTCTGGATTCTGACCTTCCCTCGGGGGTGGCACTGGCGGTTCCGGAAACCGAGAAGCAGGCCGTGCATTCCGCGCCTCCGCAGTCCACACCCGTCTCATCAGAATTCTTAATGCCATCCTCGCAATGATTTAAGGCACAGGCAGAACAATCGTTTCCGCCGCAATCCACATCGGTTTCATCCGCATCCTTGGTGCTGTTACTGCAATGAGGAACACATGCATTGCAGGTAGAACCGCCGCAGTCTATCGCGGTTTCATCGCTATCTTTGATTCCGTTCTCACAGTGGGAGATCGTATACTGTACCGTGACTGTCAGAGGATCACTCTGGGCGCTGGTATTCGTATGTTTATCCAAATAAGTGGCGTAAACGGTAATGGTATCGCCGTCTTTTGCATCAGGAGAAGCCGTGATCTGATAGGTGCCATTGCTGCCGGGGCTGACCGCTCCCGGACCGGATACATAATAAGTAACGTTGCCGTATCGGTTCAGAACGGCACTGGAATCATCTAAAGGAGTAGGACAATAAGGCGGTCGGCAGGAAGTGACATTTTCAGAAGCGCGCGGAGCCTGATAATAAGCCGTAGGATAAACCTCGAACTGAGCTCCCGGAAGCACCACATCCACATTGGAAGTCAGAGTCAGGCTGGTAATAGGCTGAGTGGGCGAAGGCTGAACAGGAACCGTCGGCTCAGGCTCACTTGTCTCAAGCTGGCAGGTGGATGAACATCCATCACCATTAATAAGGTCCGAGTCATCACACTCCTCACTGCCTTCCAGATTTCCGTTGCCGCAAACGGCACCGGAAGGAATCGAGCCGCTGCAACCGACTGCCACACAATTGTTGCAGCTGGTCACAGTTCCGCTAGCATAGCCAAGATCCTGACAGGTCACCCCTCCTAAATTGGATCCGTCACATTCCTCCGCACCATCAACAATGCCATTGTTATTGCAGACAAGAGGTTGAGCCCCACCCGTGCACCCCTGTGCGACACAGCCGACACATCCTGTGATTGAACCGCCTGTATAACCCAGTTCCTGACAGGTGAGTCCTCCTAAGTTCGATCCGTCACATTCCTCCCCCGCTAAATCAATAATTCCGTTAAAGTTACATTCTCCTGCTGCAGGAGCAAGAGCACAGCCGGAAGTATTCAGCATACAAGTTGGAGAACAGGACAAAGTTCCTCCGCCAAGATTAAGTGTGGAGCAGGTCTCATCATTTAAATTGCCGTCATCACATTGCTCGCCCGAATCCACCACACCGTTGCCACATGCCTGAAGCGGGTCAGCCAAAGAAAGATCGATGGTGAGTAGCATTCCAGTCGAATCCCGAATTTCTACCGACTGATTCTGATTGATTACCTGAGAGGTTGAAAAGTTGAGAGCGACAGGGCCATCCTTTAATAGTGTAATTGGAATACCAGCAAGGTAAGTCTGATCAGTCTGCGGATTGGTCGGTGAAGATGCCGCCAGAATCTTAACCTCTCCGGTAGAAGACAAATCGATGCAGGTACTAAAAGCGTTACATACTGATCCACCGTTTTTTTCAAATTTGAGCGGTCCTACACTGATGGATTCGGTATCGTAAGGAAGGTGGATTTCAGCTCCGAGGAGTCCAGTGCCTTCATTCTGTCCGTCGATACAAATCCAGAGGGTAAAGTTATCACCCGTCGTCAGAGCAGTGAGGGGCGTAGTACAATCACTGCTATCGGAAAAGAAGAAAGTCGGAGTGTCTGCACTGACCGGCTCGTTTCTCTGTATGCCCAAATAACCCATCGTTAAAAGCGAAACAACACCTAGGAGAACGAGTAGGGGGTTGAGAACGGTTTGGGAAAATTCCTTATTCATCGATGGTATTTTTATTATTTTTTGTGTGAGTCCTTTTTAAGCTAATCTAAGCCAAAACAACATGTATCGAAAACACTATACCATATATACAAAAAAAATAAAAAGAGAAAATTCAGCTTTTTTTGCCTTGCCTAAGACCGAATCGCTTTCATCATATCCACCCGTTTCTGAATCAGTTCTTTGGTTCCGATGTCCCGTCTGAAAAACACAGGTCCCTGAACCGATTCAACGCCTTTCTGAGCCAGCTTTTCGGCCTCCTCAATCGTATCTCCCACGGCCACAAAAGCGGCCGCGCGGGATCCTGTCATCACGAGCTTGCCATCATCTTCGTTCACCGCAGCCAGATAAACATGACAGCCTACGGGGAGTTTTCCGATTTTAATTTCATCACCCTTTTTAGGATTCGAGGGATAACCCTCGGGAACCACATACTTACAAACCGTCGCCTTCGCAGCAAAACGGATATCCATTTTATCCAGCGTCCCGTCAATCATCGCCTGAAAAATGTCCACCAGATCCGTCTCTAAAATGCTCAGGGCGTTCATGGCTTCTGGGTCACCAAAGCGGGCATTGTATTCAATCAATCGGGTTCCCTTCTTGGTCGCAATGAATCCGCCATACATAATCCCTTTAAACGGTGCGCCGAGTTCTTCTTTTAGGGCGGCCGCCACCTTCACGGTAATTTCATGAGCTTCGGAAAGGTCATCCGCTTTCAAAAACGGCAGATTTTCAGGATAATTATACGTTCCCATACCACCTGTATTCGGGCCTTTATCCCCATCGAAAGCGCGCTTATGATCCTGAATCGGGGGCATATCTACGACATGTTCGCCATCCACAAAACTCATCAGGCTGAACTCCTGTCCGACAAATTTTTCTTCCAGAATCACGTAGGGGTCGGTCTTTAAAAAATGCTTCGCGGCCTCCACACCTTCCTCCAAGGTTACAAAGTGATCGCCCTGCACCAGCACGCCTTTTCCGCCATGCAGTCCGTCGGCTTTCACCACCATTTCTCCGAGCTCTTTAGCGTACTCCAGCATTCCATCGGATGACTCGAAAACCCTGAAATTCGGATTCCCCGCAATCCCGTATTTTTCCAAAAGCCCCCTCGTAAAACTCTTGGAGCTTTCCAGCTGACCGAGTTCCCGTGTGGGACTGGCCGACTCAATTCCAATCTCCCTAAGAATATCCACCGCTCCCGCGGCAATCGGATTTTCAGGTCCAATCACGGCAAAATCAGGGCGATACTTCTCGGCAAATTCTTTCAGCTGCGGCATGTCCGCAAGATCCCCGACATGATAAACGGTCGCCAAATCGCGGATTCCCGGATTCATGGCTCCTGCATAAACAAAAAGCTCATCCGATTTGGGCGACTGTCGTAGCTTTTCAGCGATGATGTGTTCGCGGGCTCCATTGCCGACGAGAAGGATTTTCATAATATTAACGTTGTAACGCAATAACGTTGTAATGCTGTAATACCTCGCGGAATTTACAGTTCACAGTTCACAATTCTCAAATGTTTGTAAATTTAGAACTGTAAATTGTAAATTATAAATTAGGCTTTTTTCTTCAAAAATTCCGTACGCAGTACAATGGTTGTCTTTCCGAAACGACACTCCACCTGCTCAAGGTTATCGGTCAGTTTTATATTCTTGGCAACGGTACCTCGTTTATAAACCTCACTGCTTCCCCGAAGAGGCAGATCTTTGATCAGGAGTACGTCATCTCCATCCGCCAGAATATTTCCGTTGGAGTCCTTGGTGATGATTCCCTTGCCATGTTTTCCGTCGATACAGGGGCAGGGTTCGAGTATTTCATACTGCTTGTTGCATCCATCGGCCATACAGATTCCCTCTTCTTCCGAGCTTCCGCCGCAACTGCCGGTGCATATATAATGCTTCATTTTTAACTATTAACTTTTACTAAAGAAGTACTAAAGTGCTGAAGTGCCGAAGTGCTGCAGCACTGAAAAACTGAAGCACTACAGCACTATTCTAAAGGAGTGCCATCTGATCCTCATCCGTCGCTGCATCCGTCGTCTGGTAGGCAAATCGCTCCTGCTCAGCTCGCTGCAAAACTTCCTCCGTAATATTTCCAGCCGGATATTCGCCGCCCATACACGCCCAGTTAAAGTTCTTGATCTTTGGATTTCCTTCACGGGCAGCATCCAAAAGGTCTTCAATTTTCTGGTAATATAGCTTGTCCACGCCAATCGACTTCGCGATTTCAGGAATCGTCAGACGGTTGGCAATCAGCTCTGCACGCGTCGGCATATCAATTCCGTAAACATCAGGGTTCACAATTGGCGGTGCGGCGGAAGCAAAATAAACTTTCTTAGCTCCTGCTTCACGCACCATTTCCACAATCTTGCGGGAAGTGTTTCCTCGTACGATGCTATCATCCACCAGAAGTATGTTCTTTCCTTTAAATTCTAATGGGATTGGGTTCAGTTTGTATCGGATGGATTTCTTCCGTTGTTGCTGGTTCGGCATAATAAACGTTCGGCCGATATACCGATTTTTAACAAAGCCCTCGCGGTATTTCACGCCCAGCTCCTCACTAATCGTAATCGCAATCGGTCGGCTGGTTTCGGGAATCGGAATCACCACATCAATGTCCAGTTTGTCCGCCTTAATGTGTTTCGCCAGCTTCTGCCCCATGCGAAGCCGGGTCTTATAAACACTGATTCCGTCCATCAGGCTATCCGGTCTTGCCAGATACACGAATTCAAAAATACAGGGAGTCGGAGTGGATTTAGCACACTGATGCGTGTGCATCATATGATCCTTTTGGCTGATATAAACCGCTTCACCGGGAATGACATCCCGCAATATCTTAAAGCCCATGGTCTGCAGAGCTACACTTTCCGAGGCCACCATGTATTCGGTCTTGCCGCCAGGTACCTTTCTTTCTCCGATAATCAGAGGTCGAATGCCATTGGGGTCACGGAAGGCAAGAAGTCCATGATTAGCAATCATTGCCACCACCGCATAGCCACCTTCAATTCTCTTAAAGACACGAGTCATGGCGCTGAAGATTTCTTCGGGGAGCATTTCCTTTCGCTGAATCTTTTCCTCTAAAAGCTCAAAGGCCACAACATTCAGAAGCAATTCAGAATCCGAGGTGGTATTCAGGTGTCGTAGATTTTTATCCACCACTTCCTTTTTCAGAGCCGCATAGTTAGTCAGGTTTCCGTTGTGACCCAGAGCAATTCCGAAAGGGGCATTCACATAAAAGGGCTGAGCTTCTTCTTCGGTATAACAGCCAGCTGTCGGATACCGAACATGCCCCACCCCCATATTTCCCTTCAGGCGAATCATGTTCTTGGTACGGAAAACATCCCGAACCAGTCCATTCCCTTTCTTGATGTGGATCTGTTCACCATCTTCATCAAAGGTGGCAATGCCAGCCGCATCCTGACCACGGTGTTGCAGTACAACAAGTCCGTCGTATAAGTCCTGAACAACCGGATTGTTACATATCATTCCGACAATTCCGCACATACTTTAATAATTAAAAATTAAAAATTGAAAATTAAAAATTCTCGGCCTGACGTTCAGTAGCTCGTACGGTATTTAATATCAGCGCCGCCACCGTCATGGGGCCTACGCCTCCCGGAACAGGGGTGATATAGCTGGCCTTTTTGCTGACTTCTTCAAAATCGATGTCTCCGCATAGGGTTCCGTCTTCCACGCGATTGATACCGACATCAATCACCACCACACCCTCCTTCACCATATCTCCCCGTATCAGTTTTTCCTTGCCCACCGCCACAATCAAAATATCCGCCCTTTTGGTGTGAGCGGATAGATCTTTGGTATAAATATGACAGGTGGTTACGGTGGCATTGCGGTTCAGCATCATGATGCTGATAGGCTTGCCCACATGATTGCTGTGTCCCACCACGACCACTTCCTTTCCCTGAATGGGAATATTGTAATAATCCAGCAACTTCACTATTCCAAAAGGCGTCGCAGGAGGAAGATCCTCAAACTCGGGACTTAAAAACATCTTTCCTATGTTGTAGGCATGAAAACCATCCA
>Ga0315281_10008753_pt1 | contig 14118 bp, 15 predicted proteins | sample YL17G07_0_MG_FD_204540 | JGI IMG/M metagenome (GOLD analysis project Ga0315281, IMG submission 204540) | Sediment microbial communities from Yellowstone Lake, YNP, Wyoming, USA - YL17G07_0 | ecosystem: Environmental > Aquatic > Freshwater > Lake > Sediment | place: USA: Wyoming | collected...
GCTCATTGATCGGGACCCTTTCCTTGGGCATCTGGATGTATTCGCGGTCAGGATATGGCTCCTTCCCGACCAAGAACGGCTTGACCTTCTTGATGCGATCGAAGAAGTGCGTGTAATCCACCGCCAGATCCTTGACCACCTTCTGGTGGGGCAGAGGACTCAGCCTGATCTCGTCGAGATCGAGCGCGCTGACCTGTGTCTCGCATGCGAGCCTGATCTTGCCAGCAATCATCATCGCGCATGAACCGCACACGCCCGCCCTGCAGCAGAACCTGAAAGCGAGGGTGCCGTCCTGGTGGTTAAGTATCTCGAAGAGGGCGTCGAGGACCGTCATACCGGGCCTGGTCTTCACTCGGAAGTCCTGCCAGTAAGGGATTCTGTCAGCGGACGGGTCGAGCCGCTGCACCTTGATCGTCACCTCATCCTTCGCCATGTCAGTACCTCCTTGCTTCGGGTTTGTACTTCGTTATCTTGACAGCCGAGTAGGTAATGATCGGACCGCTCGGAGAGTACGTCGCGACCGTGTGCTTCAGGAAATTGACATCGTCCCTTTCCTTGAAGTCGAGCCTCGAGTGCGCACCCCTGCTCTCCTCCCTCCTCAGCGCGCCGGTGACTATAGCCTCGGCAACGTCCAGCATTCCTTCCAGCTCCTGTGCTCGGATCAGGTCCACGTTGTAGATCTTTCCCTTGTTCTGGATCGTTATTCGCTGGTAGCGCTCCTTCAGTTCCCGTATCTTCGCAAGCGCCTCCTCCATGGGCTTCTTGTCCCGGAAGATGCCAACCTTGGAGATCATCGTCTGTCTCATCTCCTCTCTTATGTCGGCATGGTTCTCGGGGCCGTTCCTGTCGAGTAGCCGCTGAATCCTCTCCTTGGCCTCCCTGAGGCATTTCTGAATGGCCGCCTCGCCTTCCTTCTGGGTCTTCTTGCTGAGGGCGTACTCGGCAGCGACAGCACCGGACCTCTTTCCGAAAACGACCGTATCTAGCAATGAATTGCCACCAAGCCTGTTCGCGCCGTGGACGCTCACGCAACCGCATTCACCCGCGGCATAGAGGCCCCTGAACTTCGTCGCACCATCGACGTCTGTGTCAATCCCGCCCATCGTGTAATGCTGTCCGGGCTGGATCGGTACGGGGTTGTCGATCGGGTCAACCCCGACGAAATTCATCGCGAGGTCCCTTATCCCGGGTAGCCTGTCGAGTATCTTCTCCCTGCCCAGGTGACGGAGGTCGAGGTAGACATAGTCCTTGCCGTCGATCCCCCGGCCCTCGTTGATCTCAGTCTGGATGGATCGTGAGACGATGTCCCTTGGACCGAGCTCCATTACCTTCGGGGCGTACTTCGACATGAATCTCTCGCCCAGGGAATTGATGAGATAGCCGCCTTCGCCTCTGGCGCCCTCAGTCATCAGAATGTTCGTACCGAACAGAGAAGTTGGGTGGAACTGGATGAATTCCATGTCCTTGATCGGGACGCCACGCCTGTATGCCGCTGCCAGGGCCGAGCCGGAGCTTATCACGGCGTTCGTGGACCTGCCATAGATCTGGCCGCTGCCTCCAGATGCGAATATCACGGCCTCTGCCATGAAGGGCTCGAGCTCGCCCGTCTTCATGTTCCAGCATATGACGCCCCTGCACGCGCCACCCTCCAGGACGACATCCACCAACACCCTGTCCTCGTAGAGAGGGACGTCCAGTTTCACTGAGCGCTCCCAGAGGGTATGCAGCATGTACAGCCCAGTCTTGTCAGTAGCGTAGCACGTCCTCGGATAACCGGCTCCTCCGAAGGGCCTCTGTGCGATCTTGCCCTCATCGGTCCTCGAGAACGGGCAGCCCCAGTGCTCCATCTCTATGATGCATGGGGCGGCCTCCTTGGTCATGAACTCTGCGGAATCCTGGTCCGCGAGGTAGTCGCTCCCCTTGACCGTGTCGAATGCGTGCTTCTCCCAAGTATCGTCCTTGGCCGCGGGGTTGTTGGCTAGCGGAGCGTTGACACCTCCCTGGGCCGCTCCCGAATGTGATCTGACCGGATGCACCTGCGATATGATTGCCGTGTCCACTTTAGGCGCTGACTCGACGGCAGCTCTCAATCCCGCCAATCCACCGCCGATCACCAGAACCTTGTGATAGTACATTCCTTCTCAGCCTCCTTATCCGTTGATGAAGGGCAAGAGAATCACGATGCCCCAGACGAGCATCGCCACCCCTAGCACCCAGAGACCCACATCGACCATCTTCTTCCTTTTCATGAAGCAGTCGAAGTCGAACATGACCGTCCTGGTGCCGTTCAGTCCGTGGAACAGGACGACGGCCAGCATGGAGTAATCCACGCCGATCCAGACGAGCTCTTTCAACCTAAGGTGGATGTTGAGTACGCTGAGCTCCGAGGTCGGTGCGCCCATCTGCCAGAAGTGATCGATGATTATGTGTGTCGCGAGCAGGACGATCAGCAGGACCGCGGAGACCCTTTGGAGGAACCACGGCCACGTGCCGGCCACCTTCGTCGTCGCCACTTTCGGTTCAGCCATCTAGCCACCTCCCATGAATATGTTATTGCGGAGTGCATAGAACCCGACAACGACCATGACCGCAGCGATGGCCATGCATATCCAGAAGATGAGCTTCTGCTTCTTGATGCCTACTCCTGCATCGAACAGGATCACTCTGAGGCCATTCATGCCGTGGTAGATGACGACCACCACGAGCAGGAAGTCCATAAGGACGAACAAGGGGCTCCTAGTGACGCCCATCAGGTCGTCGAAACTCTCGTGATTCAGCGATGCTGTTGTGATGAATGAAAGATGCATGAAAACATACACGACCAAGGCCACTCCTGTCAGCCTGTGGCCGATCCATGCCCACATTCCGGTCTTCATGTTCTTCGGCCAGAATTCACTGTTCTTGCCGAACAGCCATTTGAAGGTGCGCGCCCTTAGGTCATCATCGCCTATTTTCATCCAAACACCTAACCACGAAGTTCTAAGCCTGCTCCCGACTTCGAGGCCGGCGGCCTACCCCTAAAAGGGGTAGCCGGGACCCCGCGTCCCCAGGGCGCCTAGACTAGCAAGAATGTACTTAAGCATATCTCTTCGAACAGAATCGGTACGATTTTCCTATGCATCGGTTCAAAGTTGTGGTGTCAATCGTAGGTTGAATTTCGAATTTCGTTTCCGAATACTGAAAGTCGTTTCAAATGGACAAAATCGAGAAACGTCCCGCTTCGGTGCGAATTTCCATGCTGTAGGACCCCAACAGTAACAAGTAGTCTCAGAGGGATATCACGGCAGGGAAGATCATGGACCAGTACAAATGCAATGTGTGTGGCTACGTTTACGATCCGGCGATCGGGGACTCGACACAATCTGTGCCTCCCGGGACAGATTTCGACGATCTCCCGGACGACTGGACATGCCCAGAGTGCGGTGTGGGCAAAGAGGAATTCACGAAGCTCTGACCGGGAAGCTCATCTATGATTCTCAGACTCGCACTCATTGGCTTCGGGAACGTCGGCCAGGAGTTCGCTAGCCTGCTGATCAGAAAGAGGGATTGGCTGCTGAGGGAAAGGGGCCTCGATATCGAGGTCCTCGCCATTGCGACCAAAACAAGAGGTTCCTTGATCTCAAGCAGGGCACTGGATATGGAGCACGTTCTGGACCATCTGCATGCTGACGGAACCCTATCGGACTTTGGGCCCGAATCGACGACGCTAGCGCCCCTCCAGATCATCGACAAGACTGATGCGGACCTGATGATAGAGCTTACCCCACTCAACATCGATTCCGGCCAGCCAGCAATAGACCATATCAAGGCTGCGTTCGAGGTGGGGTTGGACGTGGTCACTGCGAACAAGGGCCCTATCGCGTACGCGTACAAGGACCTCAGAGCACTCGCTCGCTCCAAAGGTGTTCATTTCCGGTTCGAAGGGACCGTCATGGACGGCACGCCGGTGTTCAATCTTGTGGAGAAGACCCTTCCTGGCTGCCAGATCCTGGCAATCGAGGGGATACTGAACAGCACATCGAACTTCGTCCTGACTGAGATGTCACGCGGAAAGAGGATGGAAGATGCCATCAAGGAAGCCCAAGCAGGAGGATTTGCGGAGGCCGAGCCCTCTCTGGACATCGATGGGTGGGATGCGGCAGCGAAGATAACCGCCCTCGCGAACGTCCTGATGGAAGCTGGGTCCAACCCCAAGAAAGTAGATCGTGAGGGGATCCGAAACGTCTCGGATATCGACTTGAAGAACGCGAAGTCGGACGGCCTGAAGATCAAGCAGATTGCCAGAGCGACGAGGGAAGGGGATGAGGTCAGGCTTCAGGTGAAACCCGAGCTCGTCGACAGCAGCAGCCCATTCTGGTCGATCGACGGCACGTCGAGTGCTGTCAGATTCAAGACCGATCTCATGGGAGAGATCGCTGTGTCCGAGATCAACCCTAGCGTGACCCAGACAGCATACGCGATATTCTCCGACATCTTGCTGATAATGGAATCGATACGAGCTGGGACGCTCTAGATCGCTACATCACTTCGAGGCTGAACTCAGGGTCACCCATGTAGAATCCTGATTTCGTCCTGTAATCGTACTCCGCCTGCAGGATCGTCAGGTGCCCGGCCTCTTGGGCGACGAGCCAGTTGAAGATGTCTTTGGCATTCTTGTCTTGGAGGTCGCTGCCGGCCGCTCTGTAGTACTCGACCGATTTCTCCTCTACTTCCATGCCCAACTTGATGACGTCTAGCTCGCCTGCGTTGGGGTCAATCCCGATCTTCTTGATGTTCTTGTCCTGAAACACGGATATCTTGGAGGCGGGAGCTTCGCTTTTCAGATGCTTCAGCGAGAGCCAGACCTTGTCGTGAACGAACCTGTTAAGCTGGTCCTCCAGGATGTCGACGTGGACCTTCTCTTGCTTGACGAGGCTGAGGAACATCTCCTTGCCCCTCTGGTTCCTCATCTTCTCGGCACCCCTCTCGTAGAACTCCTTCCCTTGGAGTTCCATTTCGACAGCGTTCCTGAGGACCAAAGCCGGGTCGATTGATGTACCTGACATGTAACGCATCTCGGTCATCCAACGAATGCTCAACGATAAATCATTTTCTGACCCTCGCCCAAACCTTCCGCGGATCGCGGCTCACTGAGCAGTGGTTCCTCCATCTATCGAGAGGGCGGTCCCCGTCACAAATCGGGCTTCGTCGCTGGCCAGGAATAGAACCGCGCGCGCCACCTCTTGTGGTCGGCCGAGCCTGCCGATCGGATGCATCTCTACGGCATCTTCGAGATATGCCCTGCGATTTACAGAAGCGCGAGCTTCGCGTTCCAGCATCGAGGTGTCGATGACGCCCGGGTTCACGCAGTTGACCCTTATCCCCTCCTTGGCATGGTCGAGAGCCATGGCTTTCGTCATGATCGTGACCCCTCCCTTCGAGGCACAATAGGCTGGACATGACCTGTTCCCGACAAGCCCCGCATCCGAAGAGTTGTTTATGATCACTCCCGAGCACTGGCGCCTCATGTACGGTATGGCATACTTGGAGACGAGGAAGGTGCCTTTGAGATTGATGTCTACGACCCGGTCCCACTCCTTGTCTGTCGTGTCCTCCGCGAGCTTCTCGAGATACACCCCTGCGTTATTGAACACTATGTCGATCCTTCCGAAGCGGCGCACGGTGCGGTCGACCATCCTCTTGGCGTCTGATGGCTTCGAGACATCGCCCTGAACGAAGATGACAGGGCCGAGTCTCCTTAGTTTCGCAAGCGCCTTCTCGCCTCTCTCTCTCGACCTGCCAGTGATCGTCACATTGGCCCCTTCATTCAGAAACAGCTTCGCCGTTGCGAATCCCATTCCATCCGAGCCACCTGTTATGAGGGCCGTCTTGTCCTTGAGTTTCATCGTCTCATCGCTTCCCGAATCGGGAGATTGAGAATAAGAACCTTCGCAAGGCTAGGTTCTGTCAAAAATCGGGTGGTGAGGTCCTCGGGATGGGCCGAAGACGGATTCCCTGATACTACATGTAATCGGAGAACCCTAGTACACCTGGCGCCAGATCATGACCCAATGTGCAGCAGCAGAAAGTGTCCGACATGTGGGAGATCTGATTCCCGAATGGGCGCTCTGTTCGAGTGCGAATGCGGCTGGAATCTTGACAGGAATGTCAATGCCAGCATCGACCTGCTGCAGACAGCCGTCTCCAAGAGATTGGAGGTGGCAGGGGGCTTATGGTTCAGCCCCGGCGCGTTCCGGCATGACGCGATGATGGTCCTCTACGAGCCAGCGATGGCCGCACGATCTGAGCCGAACGGAATGAGTGAGGAGGCCGTGGTGCCATGATGGGCCCACCATCCGACTCTTTACAGAACCGCAAGGCCATGCATCTATTTCGTCGAAACCATGGGGAGGGCTACTCTGAAAACGCTGCCCTTTGACGGGTCTCCAGGCACGCGGTCCTCGACCCAAACCATCCCGTGATATGCCTCAACGAGTGCGCGCACCGTTGAGAGCCCTAGCCCGATTGAATGCGGCCTTTCGTCGCCAGTGATGAATCTGCCGAACACGACATTCTTCTTGGAATCGGGAATTCCTATGCCGTGGTCTGCTATCGAGACGCACCAGTACCGTCTGGGCTCCACCGTGAACTCGCCTATGGTCACGTCGACCTGGACGACCGCGTGAGGGTCGTAGGTGACTGCGTTTTCGAGAATGTTCGAGAATATCTCGTTTGCAAGTTCGTTGCCCATCACGAAGTAGCGGTGAGTGCCGAGCTTGAGATCGAATCGGACTGGCTTGTCCACGTTGTTCCGCGTGACCTCATCGACGCACTCCTTCAGGACCTCGCCCAGTTCAAGTGGCCCGAGGCTCTCAGCCCCCTCCTCCTCGATCTTGATCAGCTTGTTGGCTCTCTGGATGAGACCGCTGATCCCCCACGCGGAGGCAGACGCGCGCTCGAGATACGCAACGCCCCTTTCGTTTGGCCCCAGGCCGTCGATCGTCATCTGGAGATAGCTCGTCACGGCCTGATTGTAGTTGTTGATGTCGTGTGCGATTATGTCGCTCAGGAACCTCGACCTCTGGGCGATCTCGAACTGCCTCTGATACTGGGCTGCGTTCTCAATCGCCACGCCCGCTAGCTGCGAGAAGATCTGCATCGCCTCGATGGTAGCGCTATCTGGTATCTTGTCAGAGAGTGACTCGTTGACCTCGATGAATCCGATGGGGAGGCCGCGTCTGTTCATGAAGACGAATCTAAGATAGTCTAGCTCGTGCCAGATGCTCGGATCTACCCTCGGCGCATGTATCTGTGCAAGATTGGTGTAGAAAGGCTCCTCGCCTTTGATCAGATCCTCGGGAGTCTGCCGGACAAGGTAAACGTTCTCAGCGATCTTGTACCGCTGATCCATGTCCGCCTTCATCCGGTCTTGACTGTAGGTGAACTTCTTAATCTTCTTCTCCCGCTCACCCTCATAGCCGTGTGAGACCCGGACGCGGTAGATCTGCTCCGGTTCGTCAAGGACACCGATCACAAGCCTCCGCATCGCAAACAGCTCCGCGATGGTCGACGCGATCTTCTGGAGGACCACATCTGGACTCTCAACTGACATTATGTCCGAGAGAACGCCGAGCATCTCCCCTGCGAATCTGGGTGGCGTCGGGCAGGGCTTGAGTGCCGGCTTGTATCTTGGTTTCGAGGAGGAGTTCTGCATCATGCATCCCTTGCAGACCCTGCGGGTGTCCAGTGAGTGGAAATACTCCGGCCTATTATAACTTGTCGTGCTCGGCTGAAATGGTCAGGTCGCCCAGTCGAGTGCATGGAGAAGGAGGAATATGGTCGACCGGACAATCGCACCATCGATTGCGGAGCCGTTTTTCGGGTAGCAGATAAATATCGGTACGCTCATACTAAGACGGAGGATAGGAATGGCAGACGAGGTAGAGATAGGAAAGGTCATCGAGTTCTTCGCCAAGCCCTCTGTTGCGGCAATCGTCATAACTGCTGGTTCGCTCACCATCGGCGACACGATAAAGATCAAGGGCGCGACGACGGATTTCGAGCAGAAGATCGAATCGATGGAGATAGACAGAAAGCCGGTCACGACCGTGTCCGTAGGTCAGTCCGTCGGAATCAAGGTGAAGGAACGGGTTCGCCTGCACGACAAGGTCTTCAAGCTGCAATAGGATCGACGGGACCAAGTTCTAGGGATTCCCTCGTTGTTCCTTGACCAGACGGAGGGCGTCTTCGAGCAGGTCTTCGCCGCAGCCGGGCGGCCCACATATCGTGGCCTCGACCTCCTTGACCAGCTCATCGTGCTCCTCCCTGGATATGCGCATGGCCTGTCTCAGGCCCTCGAGTATCATGGCCTCCGGACCAGAAATGACCTTGTCGGCCAAAGCCACCTCAAGAGCGGTCCGATAGATTCTCCGGAATTCCATGTGATCCTGGGCCAGCTTCTTGATGATCTCGGCTTCCAACAGATGATGCTGCTCGTCCGAGATCTCGAGATGCTTCCGGAGCTCCTCCACCAAGAACCTCTCCGTCGCTGTGACTCTGCCATCCCGCCACGCAGTCTGGAGAACACGCCTATAGATCTCGGAGTCTTGTTCTTTCTCCTCCAGAGCCTCACGTTTCCTTGCCTCCACCGTCTCGAGACGCGACATGTCCAAGCCTTCGCCTTGAATCGCCTCCCTGACGATGTCACTGAGCGTTATGTGAACGGAGGTTGAATCGTCAATCTCGGAGACCCTCATCTTCCGTACGTCGCCAGCTATCCTGACAGGGACGATCACTGCACTAATCCTATTCCTCAAAGTGACGGCCCTTGAATGCCCGCACGGAGTCAGGTAATAGCCGTTCATTCTCTGCTTCATCCCCTGAACGTGGGCCTTCCTTTCAGAGATGACATCTTCCGCCATGAGGTCCTTCAGATACTGCGATAGGTGTTTGCGCTGTATCCCGGTTGCAAATGCAATCGATTGCTGGATGACATCGGGTGGCAGCTCGTATCTATCCTCCATGTTCTGGTAATCTGAGAGATACAGCAGAATTCTATCCTTGCTGGTCAGGGACGTGAGTTCATCGAGCCCCATGCGGAACTGGATTCTCCTAGGTTGTATATTGTGCTTCTTCATGGAATCAAGGCTAGAGGGTAAAGGAGTTAAGACCGGTGCACAATCCCCATTCGGAGCCGATGATCGACCGCAGAGCACTATGGTTCCTGTTCGTCCTCCTTATGGGAGCTTTCGCAGCCATAGGCTTGATGCTCATGGTGAGCAGCTAATTGAACCGGGGAAGATAGGGGTCTATTTGTTCTGATGATTCCGAAAGTCGTCATCATTGTGTTTTAATTCCCGCAATTATATAGATACCCATGTTTCCTGTGGACAAACGTCTTCAATACCGAACCAAGACGTTGCCAGTAATCGAATCATCGATATTCGAATTTCGTCGCAAGACGTTCGAAATATCCAATCCTACTAATTTTATAATAATATTTCGATTGCTCATAACTGTAACTGGGAAAGGCACTTATATGTCTCAGGCCTAGGATTGCAACGATAGGTATGTTCGCGCCAAGAAGTCAATCATCGGATTGTGCCCCAAGCGATAGTGGGCATGCGCGAACACCTAGCAAGTGATCGGCAAACAGACGCTAACGCGACTGTCGCCGAGATTTCACTTTTGAGGAGGTGGATGCAATGCGAATGTGGAATGCATACAAGAGAATGCACTTGGAGAAGTCCCTTCTGGCCGTCCCAAGGACGAACAGAGGGGCCCTCAGGTCCTACGTCGCCGGCAAGAAGGTGAGGTAGACGTAAGGACGCTGAAAACCCTTTACTTCTCGATTTTTCTTCACTGATGGGGGACTCTCAGACCTCGCACTAGAAGGGCGACCATCGACTCTCGCGCCAGCTCCTCCAACGTGCTTTGACGACCGCAGTAAGTGTGGACGGGTACTTGACGGGGTCCTTGAGCTTGAGGAACCATACCGAACACGCTGCACGGCCAAATGCAGACACCGCGTAGACCGCGCCCAGCCCGACGACCAAGTTGCCGTGGTAGTACTCGAGGAAGAGCAAGGCCATATAGCCCCCGATGACGGAGCCCACGAAAGTGGCGATGCCGATCAGAGTATTGTAGACCGCGAAATACTCGCCCTTCTTCTCCTCCGGAGCAACATCCATGATGTAGGAGAAGAAAGCCACGTTCGCCATTGCGGTGGCAAATCCCAGTGCGATGTTCAACAAATATATGTGCCAGATCTGTGTCGAGAGGGCCAGGACGACCGGGTAGGCGATGAACGCGAACCTGCTGATCAGTATCTGCGGCATGGGACCGATGAGGTCAAGGAGCTTGCCTACTTTGGTCTGGAAGAACAGGGCCGATCCCATCCCAGTAATCGTTATGATGCCTATCTCCCAAGCCGTGGCATTCAACACCTTCACATAGGTGACGTACAAGAGGGGCCAGATTATCGACATCATGAAGTTGAAGGTTGTATTGAGGACCACTAGGTTCCTGAAGTTCTTGTTCTCTTTGAGATCTGAGATGAATATGAACGATTTCAGGCTGAACTTGAAGAGCGTCTTGGGCGAGGCGTACATCCTCCGCTTCTGCTCCGCGATCTCGTAGAGTATCACGGAAGCCGTTATCCCGCTGATCCCGGCCAAGAAGAAGGGCACGGCGTAGGACTTGACTAGCGACGAATCGCGAATCAACAATCCACCTGCAGAAATCCCGATGATGTAGGCGAGTGTGGCGACAGCGAAGAATCTGCTCATCACCGAGCCTCTATTCTTGACTGTCGTGACGTCCCCGACAAGGGCCGTCCAAGTCGGGATCATCATCGATCCGATGAACATCTGGACGGCTACGAACATGATCAACTGCCACGCATTGAGAGACCCAATCATGAAGAAATACAGCGAGAAGGATAGAATCCCTCCAACGATGAGGAACGGAATCCTCCTGTGGAATAGATCGCTCATCTTACCCCAGGGGACCTGCATGACCGCGGGGAAAAGGTTGGTGAAGGCCTGAAGCCATCCGAGTTCCACCGTGGTGGCATTGAGTGCTTTCACCGCCAGAAGGGACACGTAGGGGTCGGCCAATCCCCTGCCGACGTTCACGCCCATCTGATTGGCGTACATGTGGGAGAAGATCTTTGCACGAGCGTGTTCCCCCTTCTTCCCAGTGGACGCATCCGCTGAAGTCATTTCACGTCCATCCCTTTCGACCGGAATCGAGCTGGAGTGGTATATTTCACTTTCGGAAACGATCGAGGGGGGGCCCTTCCACGCTCATTCCCTTATGCCAGATAAGCTAGAAGCTTAGTTCTTGCAGGATATCTGGAAATCATCCAAAAGACTATATATTAACATAATGGGATATGGGGGCAGGTGGGAAACTTGGTAAAGGCCTACTGTGTGAAGTGCAAGAAGTCCGTCGAGATGAAGGAGCCGAAGAAGGTAAAGCTGAAGAACGGCAAGCCAGCAACCAAGGGCACATGCCCGAAGTGCAGCACAAAGGTGTTCAGGATCGGCGGCTAAGCAAAACGATTTCGGAAACGGTTTCCAGAAGACCCCTCACGGGGTTCTTCAACTATCGGGTCTTCTGAGAGTATTTTATTCCACTTGCCTCAAGTAGCGCCCTCGATCTGAGAGTGCACGAATGGCCCTGATCGCGCGCCATATGCTCGGGTATGCAGGTATCTTGCGCTTGGCGAGCTCCTTCAAGATCGCATCTGTGCGCACGCCCGCAAAGGCGCTTACGACCAAAGGCGTCTTCCCTGATCCACTTCTCCTTTCCGCGACATCGATGAGCTTCCGCGTGATGTGGGGCGGCTGCATCTCCAGGGACATCATTATGCAGTCGACTCCGGGATCGTCCATCAAGACCCCGAGAACAGAGTCGTACATCTCATTCGTGACCCCCGAAGTCAAGTCGACAGGGTTCCGGACCGAGGAGAATCCTGGTACTATTGACTTGAGCTCATCTGTAGTCTTGCTCGACAGACGAGCCATGCTCAATCCAGCTCCGTGGTCCTTTGATTCCACGTAGTCAGTTGCAATGACTCCGAAACCACCGGCACTTGCGACTACGCATACGCGATTGCCCTGGATATGGTCCACCAAGGTCAACGCCTTTGCGACATCCAGAAGCTCCTCTTCATCATATGCTCTTGCGACTCCTGCTTGCCTGAGCACCCCGTCAACGACGGGATCGGAGGAGGAAAGCGCGCCCGTGTGAGACCTCGCAGCTGTCCCGCCGGTGCTGGTCCTACCCGATTTCAGGACCACGATCGGCTTCGTCTTGGCCACATTCCTTGCCGTGTCAAGGAATCTTTTCCCGTCGGAGAACGATTCCAGGTACAGTGCGATGCATTTCGTGCTCCCGTCATTGGAAAGATAGTCGAGCAGTTCGTTCTCCCTGATGTCGCACTTGTTGCCCAGCCCGACGCACGCGGATATCCCGACCCCCGCTGCCTCTGCCTTCTCCAAGAACGCCACCGAGACTGCCCCACTCTGTGAGACCATCGCGATGTTTCCCTTCTTGGGCCGTCTGCTTCGCTCAATTGGAATCAGCAAGCTGTCAAGGCCGATCGAAGGAACGAATACACCCATGGTGTTGGGACCCAATATCCGGGTTCTCGTCCCCTTTATCGCTTCCATCAACCGACCCTCAAGCACGCTTCCTTCCGGACCGGTCTCCCCGAACCCAGAGGACGTCACTATTACGACACGAACGCCCTTGAGCGCGCACTCGCGCACGCCCTTCTCCGACGCGGGCGCGGGAAGTGCCAAGATGGCCAGATCTACCTCACCAGGCACGTCCGATATCGAAGGATAGCATCGCAGTCCCAGGATCTCCTTCTCCTTGGGATTCACAGGATACAGAAGGAACCTGCCTTTCGAGAGGTTCTTGAGAACGACATGCCCCATCTTCTCGGGATGCGCCGATGCGCCCAGGACGGCCACCGATCTTGGCCTTAGGAGCGCGTCGAGGTCGTTCTTCATGCATCCATCATTAACTTGGGGAGTATTATCAGTTCTCCCGTCTGACGAGAAGATGACATCGAGCGGAAAGGAAAACGAGAAGTAAGATGTTTGAAAGGGTTTGCAGGCCAGGTCAGTAATACTTGGTCGATCTCGTGACCTGCTCGTCCACGTAGATCTTACGCTTGCCGAGCTCCTTGAAGAATGCCTCGGGCTCGACCGTCGCCTCCGCGGGGAACACTCCAGGCTCCTTGATCCTCTTCGTGTGCTGCCAGTGGGCGACGATTGCCGGGGGGACCGAGGTGTCCCTTGCTGAAGACACGCCTCTGTCCGGGTCATTCCACGTCACGATGAAGTATGTCACCGTCGCGGGCATGCTGTCCTTCCTCCCGACGCAGTCGATCCTGAACATGTCATACTCGAACTTCTCCTTCGGCGGCGCAGCCCTGCCTTCCGATATCCCCTTCTGGTACATCGACGTCAGATAGTCAAGCGGGGAGATCTTCGCGCCACCCACTTCGAGCGGGTTGGTGTCCGCGAACCCGAGCGCCCTCAATGTCAGGAAGGTGTTCATATCGATCGCTGGGAACCCGATCCTGAAGGTCACGTTCTTGGCATTCAGGTATTTGCCCATGGTCGCCGGCTCCGAGTGCTTGATGAAGTATGCCTTGACCTTCCCTATGGGCTCTGGCATGGTGACATCCGTCTCTCCGCCGAGGATCTTCTGCTTCGCGTACTTCCCATTGATCCATTGAACGGACTCCTGAGTGAATTCGTCCAGGACCGTCCTGATCGAGTAGCCTGGCCATCCAGCTTCCTTGACGGGCAGAGTGTTGCCCCAGGCGCACGTGATATCGATGGTCTCGACCGAATCAAGCTTCTTGGCGCCCGCGGCGCCTGCGATGTTCGTCATGCCGGGCGTGCTGCCCAGACCTATGGTCGCGTTTATTCCCGCATCCTTCCACTTCTTGTGGAGGTCGATCTGCTTCAGGCAGGTGTCGAAGAAACCGCCGAGATCTGTGTAGGTCGCTCCGCCCTTGAGGCAGGCGTCCATCACGCCGAGGTTGGTCTGATACCACGCGCAGTTGACCACCGACTCGACCTTCTCCCGCTTGATCGTTTCGAGGAGCTTCGATGA
>Ga0315281_10008754_pt1 | contig 14118 bp, 13 predicted proteins | sample YL17G07_0_MG_FD_204540 | JGI IMG/M metagenome (GOLD analysis project Ga0315281, IMG submission 204540) | Sediment microbial communities from Yellowstone Lake, YNP, Wyoming, USA - YL17G07_0 | ecosystem: Environmental > Aquatic > Freshwater > Lake > Sediment | place: USA: Wyoming | collected...
TCGGGATACGTTTCCTGGCGCTCGAAGCCACCTCCTCGCATGCGGCTGGGCAGATCTGGCGGCGATACCGCGAAGCCGGCGGGCACAGGACCCGGCTCGTCAGCGACTTCCTGATCGGTGCACACGCGCACCTGCAGGCAGATCAGTTGCTGACGCGCGACCGCGGGTTCTATCGGAACCACTTCAAGGATCTGCGGATCATCGAACCTGCGCAGAGCTAGGTGCCGGGCAGTGTCCGGAAGAAGCACGAACGCTCTCCGGTGTGGCAAGCTGCGCCTTCTTGGTGGATCTGCGCAAGTAGCACGTCGGCGTCGCAGTCGTAGCGGATCTCGGTCCAGTGCTGAGCGTGACCGCTGCTGTCGCCCTTGCGCCACAACTCCTGTCGCGAGCGGCTCCAGTAGACCATGCGCCCTTCGTCGAAAGTGCGCTGCAGAGCCTCGCGGTTCATCCACGCGAACATCAGGACTTCCCCGCTGTCGGCGTCCTGCGCGATCACAGGGATGAGTCCGTTCGCGTCGAACGTCAGGTCGTCAAGGGTGGCAACGGTCACGTCGCTCATGCGGTCATCCTCACCGGTATGCCTTGCTCAGCAAGATACGCTTTCACGTCGCTGATGGTCAGTTCTTCGAAGTGGAAGCGGCTCGCGGCGAGGACGGCGTCTGCTCGACCGGCTGTCAACGCTTCGGCGAAGTGGACGAGCTCGCCGGCGCCTCCACTCGCGACGAGCGGGACGTTCGTTGCGTCGGAAACAGCGCGGAGCAAGTCGCAGTCGTAGCCGGTGCCGGTGCCGTCTCGATCCATCGACGTCAGGAGTATCTCTCCGGCACCCCTCCGTTGGGTGGATTCCACGGCCCATCCGATCGCGTCCACGCCGGTGGGTGTGCGGCCTGCTTCGATCACGACCTCCCACCCGCTCCCGTCTGGGCGGTGCCTCACATCTATCGCCACGACCATGCACTGCGTTCCGAACAGGTCGGCGCATCGGGAGAGAAGATCGGGGTCGCGAACCGCCGCCGTATTCATCGACACCTTGTCGGCACCGGCGCGCAGCATCGCGCGAACGTCGTCTTCGGTTCTCACGCCACCACCAACCGTGAGGGGGATGAAGACCTGCTCGGCGGTTCGTGAGATGACCTCAAGTGTGGACGCTCGACCATCGACGGTGGCGGTGATGTCCAGGAACACGAGTTCGTCCGCACCTTCGCGGTCGTAGCGAGCCGCCAGTTCAACGGGGTCGCCGGCGTCGCGCAGGTCCACGAAGTTGGTGCCCTTCACCACACGCCCGGCGTCGACGTCCAGGCACGGGATCAGGCGCTTGGCCAAGGTCATAGCTCGACGACCTCGTGAAGATCCAAGGCTCCTTCGTAGATGGCTTTGCCCACGATGGCGCCCTCCACGCGGGTGGTTGCGAGTGCACGCAGGTCGTCGGCATCGGCGACGCCGCCGCTCGCGATGATGGGCCGGTCGGTCAGCTCGCACGCCCAGCGATAGAGCTCGATATCCGGACCTCGCATGGTTCCGTCCACGTTGATCTGCGTGATCATGAATCGGGGGACATCCGATGCGCTCAATCGCGCCAGGATCTCTTCGAGAGGGCCGGCGACTTCCTTCCAGCCGTGTGTCATCACTATCCGATCCTTGACGTCTAGGGAGACGATGACACGTGCGCCGAAGGTCCCCACCGCTTCGTCGAGCAGGCCCGGGTCAAGGGCCGCCGACGTCCCTATCACCGCCCGGGCGGCACCCGCCTCGATGACGCCGGCGATGGAACGCATGGACCGAAGGCCCCCGCCGGTTTCCACCGGAACGGGAACGGATCCGCAGATCCTGGCGATGATGTCCTTGTTTTCGCCGTCCCCCAACGCCGCGTCGAGATCCACCACGTGGATCATCTTCGCGCCTGCCTCGTGAAAGGCGACGGCGACGGCGACGGCGTCATCACCGTAGACGGTCGCAGCCGAAGGGTCGCCGTGAACGAGGCGTACGACCTTACCGCCGCGCAGGTCGATGGCCGGGATGGTGATCACGCGATGTCCTTCACGAAGGCCTCGTACAGCGCGAGGCCGGCATCGCCTGACTTCTCTGGGTGGAACTGTGTGGCGAAGAGCCGGTGGCGCGCGACCGCCGCCGAGAAACGGGCTCCATACACCGTCGTTCCGACGGTGTCGTCGCTCACTCCTGCAGCGTAGGAATGTACGAAGTACATCCGAGTTCCATCGGGGATGCCGCGGGTAAGCGGGTGATCGCGGACCCAAGCGACCTCGTTCCATCCCATGTGTGGGACCTTTCCTGTCGCAGGCAACTCGTTCACGCGGCCGAGAAGCACCGACAGGCCGGGCTCGTCTGGGTTCTCGTCGCTGCCTTCGAACAGGACCTGCAGGCCCAGGCACACGCCGAGCACCGGCTTGTCGGCACCGACCGCGCTGCGCACGGCGACGTCGAGGCCGGCTGCCTTGAGGTTGCGCATGCAGGCTCCGAACGCTCCGACGCCGGGGACGATCAAGGCATCGGCGCGAGCACACTCCGAGGGGTCGGATGTGACCGCGATCCTGCCACCCACCTTCTCGACGGCGCGGGCAACGGAACGCAGGTTCCCCATCCCGTAGTCGAGAACCGCTATCAAAGAGACCCCTTCGTGGAGGGGATGCCGCCGCCGGTCACGACGCATGCGTCACGCAACGCGTTTGCCATTCCCTTGAATGCCGCCTCCAGGACGTGGTGTGGGCTTCGACCGGCGACCAGTCGGACGTGCAGGGTCAGGCCTGCGTTCTGCGCGAACGCCTGCACGAAGTCCTCCGCCAAGCCGGTGTCGAACGTGCCGATCATCTCTGACGGTACCGGCACGTCCCAGACCAGGAAGGGCCTTCCGCTGATGTCCAGCGAGATCTCGACCAGCGATTCGTCCAGCGGAACCGAGGCTGAGGCGAAGCGACGGATGCCTGCCTTGTCGCCGAGCGCTTGGGACAGAGCCTGGCCCACGGCGATCCCCGTGTCCTCAACCGTGTGGTGGCCGTCTATCTCCAGGTCGCCCTTGCACACGACCGATAGGTCGAAGCCTCCGTGCTTGCCAAGCTGCTCGAGCATGTGGTCGAAGAACGGGAGGCCGGTTTCGGCGGAACCCTTCCCGGCGCCTTCTATGCGCAGTTCCACGCGCACGTCGGTTTCCTTGGTCTTGCGCTCGACGGTCGCCTCGCGTGTCATAGGACCTCCTTCATCGCGTTCAGGAAAGCTTCCGTTTCTTCCGGCGTACCGGCGTTCACTCTCAAGCACCCGGGGATGGTCTTCGTGAAGTCGCGTACCAGCACTCCCCTGTCGAGCAGACCCCGCCAGACGTCGGAAGCGTCCCGCTCTGTGCGGAACAGCACGAAGTTCGACTGCGAAGGGTATGCCGTCACCCCTGCGGTCTGCGAAAGGGCGACGAGGATCCGGTCGCGCTGTTCCCGCAGCGCATCGAGGATCGCGAGAGCGTCCTCGGAGTGCTGGAGTGCCGTAAGCCCGGCGGCCTGCGTGAGCGCAGACACGTGATACGGAAGGCGAACGCGTCGCAGGTCCTCTACGACGACCGGGTCGGCCAGGAGATATCCGAGCCTCGCGCCCGCGAGGGCGAAAGCCTTCGACATCGTGCGGACGACGACGACGTTGGGATGGGTGGCGACCAGACCGAGAGCCGAGTGGCCGCCGAACTCTATGTATGCCTCGTCAACGACGATCAGCGCTGTCTCCAGAGCCGAGGCAAGCTCCGCGACGACGCCGGGAGCCTGCGTGTTGCCGGTCGGGTTGTTGGGCGAACAGACGAACACGACGTCCGGTTGCTCGACCACGGCGGCGGCGATCTGCGTCGGGCCGATCGCCCACGGCTCGGCGACCTCGACCGAGACGGCGCCTGTGTGAGTCGCCCAAGAGAGGCGGGCGAAGAGCTCATATGTGGGTGGGAACACGACGGCGGCGCGACCGGGACCGCCGTATGCGAGTAGCAACTGTTGGATGACTTCGTTGGAGCCGTTGGCGGCCCAGGTTCCTTCGAAGGCGTGACCGGTGTGCGCCGCAAGAACTTCGCGCAGTTGCGTGGCCTCGCGATCCGGGTAGCGGTTCAGTGGGATCGCACGCACCGCCTCCTGCAGATCCTGGACGAACCCATCGGGAAGGGGGTACGGGCATTCGTTGGTATTGAGACGAACGGGCACGTCGAGTTGCGGGGCCGCATACGGGTCAACGTCTCGCAGGCCGGGCCTGGGTCCCGCGAAGCTCACGGGTCCTCCGTGGCGTCCTCTTCGCCGGACGGCCCAACGGTGTCATCCGTACGCAGGGCCGAGCGGTCGCGCTTCAGCAGCTTCAAGCCTGCGGCGCTGAGCACGATTCCAGCCAGGCACAGGAGCGCCAACGCTAGAAGGAACAGATCGTCTCTGGTCATGATGGTCCCTATCCTCTCAGAGAGGAGGGGGCCTAATCGTGCTTAGCCGCGCGCTCCTTCTTGCGGGCCGCTGTGCGGCGCTCGGCTTCCAGACGCTCGAGATCCACGTCCGAGTAGTCCACGTACCGCATGGCGTCGGCTACGGCCCTGTGGCCGGCGACGTCGCGGATCAACCTGTGCATCTCATGGGCGACCGCGCGGTAGTTGGGGTGCCCTTGGGGCGAGCTGCGGAGTTCGATCAGGTGAAAGGCCTCTCTGATGCTCATCTGCATGACGAAGCGGATACGGAAGGCCATGGGAATGGCGTACTGGGCGACGTCCTCCATGCCCCGTGAGGCGAGGTCGTCCGCCAGCGACGCGCAGGAGCGCATGACCCGTTCCCAGTCGCCCAGGGCCCCCGCGCCGTCTATGTCGGGTGAAACCGCGAAGCCGCTGCCCGTCGACAGCCGCTGCCATTCGATGGAGAGCATGCGATGACGTTGCAGGTCTCGGAACGCGCCGTAGTCGCAGAGCACATCGAAACGGTAGCCGGTCCGCTCGAAGGACCTGCCGGGCTTGTGACGCCGATTGGTGCGCTCGCCGGCGTAGGCGGTGATGATCCGTGACTTCTCTTCAGCACTCAGCTTGTGGGCGGCTGAAAGGAGTTGGTCGTCGGGCAGGTTAGTGACCGCATACATCGCGGCGGCGACGAGCTTGGTTTCCGCATCAGGGTCCCAGTCGGTCAGGGTTACCAAGGGGCGTGGGTCGGGCGTGGGGCTTTGAAGGGAGCCGGCGACCACCTCTCGAGTGCGCTCTCGAGTGCGCTCGAAGTAGCGTGACCACTCGATGCCGCGGTCTTCGACGTCGACGCGTGCGAGGAACGCAGGTATCACCTTGCGAAGCTCGGCGAGGACCAGGTCGGAGTACTCACGGACCTCCTCGAGCGGGTGGGCGCGCATCTTCATCAACAGGTGTTCGTACACCTGCCCGCTTCCGTACATGCCTACATTCGACTTCGTGGCCACCGGAAGCATCCCTCGCAAGGTGTCGCACGCCTTGGCCCGGATGGTGGCCTTGTACACGCCGTCGGGGTCGGCGCGCTTCTTGGGGTACATCTCGCGGAAGTGCTGCTGCATGGGGTCGATCCACTTGGCGTATGTCTCGAAGGCGCCGTCGAGCACCTCGACGTAGCGCTGCCGCAGTTCCGCGTCGGCTTCGATCTCGGGGGGGATCATGTAGCGCCAGCGGCCACCGGGCTTGTCGTCGTAGGTGATGTAGCGGGTGGACTGCTCCAGGTATCCGGCCAATCGGCCGCGCTCGATCACCTTGGTTAGAAGCTGTGAGGCTTGTTCGCAGGCTAGATGGACGCCTCCGAGCTGAGCCACCGAATCGTCGCCGTACTCCAGGAAGATGCGTTCGTAGATGTCCTCGGCGTGCTTGACGCCGACGTCAGCCATGTGTCCGGCAGCCACGATCTCGGCGAATTCATCCAGGAACAGGCGGCGTATCGACTTGGGAGTGCGCGAATAGCGGGCGAACAGCGCACCCTTCACGACTTCAGGAAGATTGATGAGTGCGAAGACAGGTCCGTCGACGTTGGAGAAGTAAGGCTGGAGGAGCTGGCGCTCCTCTTCGGTGAACTCGTCGGTTGAGAACCATAGCGTCATAGTTGACCCGGGGAAACGATCGAATCCTACACCGGCGGGGAAGCTCAACAGGTCGGGACGGCCTTCTACCCTTACGGGAGGGCGCTCGGCGAGAGCGTCGGCGGCGGAGACGACGGGCTTGGCGAGGGCGAACCGCCCGAGATGGACACCAGCGCCGAAGTCCACACGGTCACGACCCCGCCTCTGGCTAGCTTGGACCCAGCCACCGGGACCTGTCGGGAGATCCGTATCCCCATGGGCTTGCAGACGTTCTCTGGCCCCAGTGCCTCGACGCTTGCGATGGTCATCTTCAATCCGGCTTCGTCCAGGATGGTTGCGGCCTGGTTGGGCGAGAGGCAAGTGACGTTCGGGACAAGCGATGGACCTCCGGCAACGGCCACGGTGAGGTTGACTGCGGTGTCTTCCGACACGGCAGTGCCGGCCACGGGGTCCTGCATCAGCACGGTTCCCGGCGGGAAGTCCTTGCTGCTTTCCTCGGCGACGGTTCCCAAGGTCAGTCCGGCCTCGGTCAAGGCGGCTTCGGCATCTGATCTCGATAGACCGGCAACGTTTGGCACCGAGGCGCTGGCGGAGGCCTTGGCCACCGTGAGTAGGACCATCACCCCTTTCGGCACGATGGTGTCAGGAGCCGGTGCCTGGCCTATCACGATGCCAGCCGCGACTTCGCTGCTCTCCTGCTCGAGAACCCTCGATTCCAGGCCGAGTTGGCCGAGTGCCTGTTGTGCCTGAGCGAGACTGTGCCCGGTGAAGTCCGGAACCTGGGAACTTCGTGGCTGCAGGAACAGCAGGTAGGCGCCGATCAATAGCGCGACCCCAGCGACGCTCCCGGCGATGATCGCCATCCTCCTCCTCGAGAGCTTCCCGCCTCCGGAGGCGGCACCGGCGGAGCTGAAGACCAGGACCTCGGTGCCGATGCCTCTGGCTATGGTCGTCGCGTCGTCGGACACACCTGCCTTGTCTGGCTGCGCGACCTCCAGCGCGGCGCCGAAGCTCTCCGCTGTCTGGAAGCGATCTGCCGGCTTCGTCGCCAACGCCCTCATCGTTGCTTTCGCGATGGCGGGGGGTATGCCGGGCGCGATCTCGCTGACGGGGGTGGGTGTTTCGCGAACGTGCATGTATGCGACCGCCACCGGAGATTCGGCGGAGAACGGCGGCTTCCCGGTGAGCATCTCGTACAGGACTATCCCGAGCGAGTAGATGTCGGAGCGGGCGTCCACCACTTGGCCTTGAGCCTGTTCCGGCGCAAGGTACGCGGCCGTTCCCATGATAGCCCGCGTCTGGGCCACGGTTTGAGGGGATTCGACCCTCGCCATGCCGAGGTCCGTCAGCTTCACCTCGCCAGACTCGGTTAGCAGGATGTTCCCGGGGTTGATGTCCTTGTGGAACATGCCTGCGGCGTGGGCGACGGACAGTGCTGCGAGGATCTTGCTGGCGATCTCGGCCGCAATGACGGGGTCGAGCTTGCCTTCCAGCTTGAGCCGCTGCCTAAGGGTTTGTCCATCGTCGTATTCCTGCACGTAGTACGGGATACCATCTGTCGTGCCGGCGTCGAGGACTGCAAGGACATTCGAGTGTATGATCCTGCTGGCTTCCAGCGCAACGCTGACGAAGTGCTCAGCGAAGACAGCGTCCCCTGAAAGCTGTTCGGACAGGAACTTGATCGCGACCGTGGCGCCCTGCGTCTGGTCGGTCGCCTTGTAGGTTTCGGCCATCGCGCTGAGATCGAGCAGACCTCCGACCAGATAGCGCTCTGCGATCACAGAACCGCTGCGGCTGCCGCTTCTGTCGTTCGTCGTCTCGTCGGTCATGTCCTCGTCGTGTGTGGGTGGATGGTGCTTTCGGGTGGATCCGCGGACCCGCTCGCAGGGCGCGAACAGCCTACCGTGTATGCGGATGCGCCGCCCGCCGGTCGGTGGTGGCCCGACACCTGGCTATTTGGGCGCGGCCACAACGATGTTGACCGTTGCGCCGATGTCGACGACCGTGTCCGGCAGGGGGTCCTGTTCGATGACCGATCCCCTGTAGTTGTCGGAGCTCGGCTTCTCGGTGATGGTTCCCAACTGAAGGCCGACCCCATCAAGCCGGCTCCGGGCGGCCGTAGCAGAGACGACGCCCACGAGGTCAGGGACCCTCACGGTAGATGGAGTCTTGGCGATCGTGAGCACCACCTCGGTGCCCGCAGGGACGGTGGCTCCCGACGCAGGTGCCTGGCCCATGACGGTTCCCGACGCGTATTCACTGCTCTCCTGATGGGTGACGTTCCACTTCAGTCCTGCCTGTCTCAAGGCGTCCTCCGCTGTCGCAAGCTTCATCTGTGCCAATACCGGCACCGTGACATCGCTCTCCCCCTTGAGCAGCAGCATCCCGAGGGCCGCACCGGCGATCAGAACCAAGACGCCGACGAGAACCAATAGTGCCTTTCGACCACTTCGCGAGCCGCCGGGAGTGAAGACCAGCGTTTTCGGCTGAAGGTGCTTCGTCCCAACGGTGGTCGTTCCAGGCCCGCCGGCCTCGGTCCCGGTTACCGCAGGCTCCGATACGGCGGGCTTGGGTACTGCCACTTCGGTCGCCGCTGCGGTCGTCTCCGCGGTCGCGGGTGCTGCTCGCTGGGCCGATCGCGCCAGGTCGATCGCGCTTCGGAACTCCTCAGCGGTCTGGTAGCGCTCTTCTGGATCCTTGAGCAGGGCTTTCGCCACGGTGTCGGCGATGGCCGTCGGCACGTCGGGGTTGAGCTGGGTGATCGGCTTCGGAAGGTCGTGGATATGCATGTAGGACACGACGACCGGCGAGTCTCCGGAGAAGGGTGGACGACCTGTGAGCATCTCGTACAGGACGATGCCCATCGAGTAGATGTCGGTGGTGAGATCGGCTGACTCGCCCTGAGCTTGCTCGGGCGAGATGTACTCGGGGTGTCCCGTCACGGCCTGCGTCTCGGCGACGGTGCGAGAGGACTGGACGTGCGCGAGGCCGAGATCCATGAGCTGCGCGGAGGCCGGCCCCGTCATGATGATGCTCGAAGGGTTGATGTCGCCGTGCACGATACCTACGTCATGGGCCACGGCCAGCGCACAGAGCACCTGGTCCGCGATCTCGCACGCCGTGGCGGGATCGAGTTTCCCGGCGCTCTTCAGCTTCTGCCCCAGCGATTGGCCTTCGACGTGTTCCTGGACCACGTAGCGGATGTCCCCCGACGTCCCGGCGTCGAGGATCGAGATGATGTTGGGGCCTTTGACCGCGGTCGCCCATAGGGCATCGTCCACGAACCGCTCGGCGAACGCCCCGTCTTCAGCAAGTTGAGGGGACAGGAACCTGATCGTGACCGTCGCCCCACCCTCGAGGTCCTGGGCCGTGTGTGTCGTGGTCGTCGCGTCCTTGGCGGTCATGCGGCCGACCTCATAGCGGTCGGCGATCACCATGCCGGTGTACGTGCTCTCGGAGTTCGTCGGGTCGTCGGTCATGGGCCCGATATGTGTACGTCAACAGGGGTGCCTGGCGCAACTTCGGAGCCGACAGGGGTGTCCTGCGCACCCACGCGGTTCGGCGCCGGGCAGGCCGCGTTCGGGGAGGGTGGAGCCACTACGTTGAGGACCAATCCCAGATCGACCAGTTGTTGGGAGGCCTTCGCCGTGGTCGTGCAGACCAGGTTCGGCACGGTTACGGTCGACTTGCCTGTGGACACGACGACGTCAACCTGTGTGCCCAGAGCGAACTGAGCACCCTGCTTCGGATCCTGGCTGATGATCAGGCCAGAAGCGACCGTGTCGCTGGGGGTCTCGGTCGGGGTTCCCAGCTCGAAGCCAGCGTCCTGGAGCATCGACTTGGCGGCGCTCTGGGTCATGCCTCGGACGTCGGGTATGGTCCCGGCCGAGATCGTCGGCGAAGAGGAAGCGGACGGGGCCCTGGCGATCACGACATCAACCGCGGATCCTTTCGCGACCATCGTTGCGGCCCCGGGATCCTGCTCGAAGATCACCCCCGGCGTTGTTGGGGACTGCTGACGCTTCTGGTCTCCCAGTACGAGGCCGACCTGGGTGAGAGCGGCTTCCGCCGCGGTCGGCGTCATGCCGAGAACGGTCGGGACTTCGACCTGCCCCGCGTCCGCGGTCGGGGTCGGCGACGCCTCGGTCCCTCCCAGCAGGTCGCGGCCGAGAAGGAACGCACCGAACGCGAACGCGGCCACGATAAGGGTAACGAGTACCCAGATCCCCCACCGTCCCCTCGGTGGCTCGATCATCTCCGGTGCCACCGCGCCGGGAAGGACCTGGGTGGCATCCGGGGGCAGAACGGCGGGGGCGGCGATGCGCTGTCCGAGTCGGGCGCTCTCGAGGTCGCGCCGGAAGGAATCCGCACTCTGGTAGCGATTGGCCGCGTTCTTCGACATGGCTCGCATAACGATCGAGTCGAGCGTCGGCGGGATGCCCGACACCGTCTGCGATGGAGGCACGGGTGCTTCCTGAACATGTTGCATAGCAACGGATACAGCGCTATCGCCCGCGAATGGCGGTCTGCCGGTGAGCATCTCGTAGAGGACGATGCCGACTGAGTAGATGTCGCTGCGAGCGTCGATCGGCCCGCCCTGTGCTTGTTCGGGAGACAGGTATGAGGCCGTGCCCATGACGGCCGCCGTCTGAGCGACGGTCTGGCCCGTATCCATCCGTGCGATGCCGAAGTCCATGACCTTCACTTCGCCGCGCGGAGTGATCATGATGTTGCCGGGTTTGACGTCGCGGTGAACTATCCCAGCCGCGTGCGCGGCGGTGAGGGCGCTGCAGACGGACTCACCTATCTCCGATGCGCGCTCTGGGAGGAGGCGACCGTCCTGCGCCAGGATCTCGGCAAGCGTCCTGCCTTCCACGAGTTCCATGACGATGTAGTGGACGTCGCCGACCGAACCGGAGTCGAAGACGCCGACGATGTTGGGGTGGTTGAGACGGGCGGCTGCCTCTGCCTCCCTCTGGAACCTCTGGACGAACGCCTGGTCGTTGGCCAGGGCGGGAGCGAGGACCTTGACGGCCACGGGCCGCCCCAGTCGCTTGTCTATGGCCTTGAAGACTTTGGCCATCCCCCCCTGGCCGATCTCTCCGGCCAGTTCATAGCGTCCTGCGAGTGTCGTCACCTACTCCTCCTCAATGCAGCCTCGATCATCGTCCTGGCGATCGGGGCTGCGACCGCGCCACCCGTAGCCTCGCTGCCCAGGTCTCCACCGTCAAGCACTACGACTGCCAAGGCTATCTGAGGGTCCTCGGCCGGAGCGAAACAGACGAACCAGGCATGGGGCGCCTCTCCCGTGCCATGTTGCGCCGTTCCGGTCTTGCCTGCAACCGTGATACCAGAGATCTGGGCGCTGGTGCCCGTTCCATGGTCGACCACGTCGATCATCATCTGGGTCATTTCGTGCGCCGTGGCGGGCGAGATGGGCGTCCCGAACTCGACCGGCCGGAGTGTCTGGATGGGCTGGCCGGTCGGATCGAGGATCTCGGTGACCAGTCGGGGCTGCATCTCCACGCCTCCGTTCGCGATGGCCGAGGCGACCAAGGCCATCTGAAGCGGATTCGCGGCTACCTGGTCCTGACCTATGGCCGACAAGGCTACGGCGGGTTCGCGCTCGTCGAAGTAGGAGACGGGGGGGATGTTGCCCGTGACGAAGGGAACGTCGAATGGGATGTCCTGGTTGAATCCGTAGGCCTCCGCCTGATCAACCACCTTCTGTGCGCCGAGGTTCAGCCCGATCTCGCCGAAGACCACGTTGCACGAGACCGTGAACGCCTGGTCGAGAGTCAATCGAGCCACACCTCCATAGCAATGTTCGCCGCCGAAGTTCGACAGGGTGTGGGTGGTCTGCGGCAGAGAGAGCGCCGAGGGGTTAGGCCAAGAGCTATCGGGTCCGTAGCCGTTCTCCAGCGCGGCCGACGCCGTTATCAGCTTGAAAGTCGAACCCGGCGGATACAGCTCCTGGTTCGCCTTGCTCACCGTCGGCTTGCTCTCGTCGGCGTTGAGCCTGGCCCATTCCGTGCGGATGGCTTTGGGGTCGTGAGAGGAGAGCAGGTTCGGATCATATGAAGGGGCAGTGACCATCGCCAACACGTCGCCGGTCTTCGGGTCCATCGCTACGACCGCGCCCGGTCTTCCCGCCAGTTCCTTGGTGGCGAGCCTCTGGAGGTCGGGGTCGATGGTGGTGACGACCGATGCGCCGTGCTTCGGCTTGCCCAGCAACTGGTCCAAAAGGTTGGTGGCGAACAGCTGATCGTTGCGAGCTCCCAGGTCGGAGTTGTACGTGTGCTCGACAGCTGAGGTTCCGTAGACGAGCGAGTAGAAACCGGTGATGTTCGCGTAGAGCTCACCTTGCGGGTACCGGCGTAGGTACTTGAACGCGTCGCCGGTCGGTCTGCTCATGGCGAGGACCGTCTTCCCATCGCTCGCGAGTATCGAACCGCGATCCACCTCGTACTCCGAGACGATCTGCCTGTAGGCATTGGCCGGGTTGTCGTACAGACGCTCGGCAGAGAAGACCTGAAGGTTGACCGCCTGGATGAAGAGCAGCCCGAAGAGGACAGTGATGACCAAGCCGGTCCTTCGGATCCGCGCGTTCATGCGCGCCTCGAGGTGCCGGCCGGTCCTGCGGAGATGCGCACAAGTAACGCCAGCATCACGAAGTTGGCGAGCAGGCTGGAGCCGCCGTAGGAGACGAAGGGCAACGTGATCCCCGTCAGTGGGATGAGGCGCGTGACGCCACCGAGGATGATGAACATCTGAAGGCCAAGCATCGTCGCAAGTCCCGCGGCCAACAGCTTCCCGAAACCGTCCTGCTGCTTGATGGCGATGCCGAAACCCTTGCCCGCCAAGGTCAGAGACATCAACAGTACCGCGGTGATCCCCAGCAGGCCGAGTTCCTCACCTATCGCCGCGAAGATGAAGTCCGTGGGGGCCGCCGGGATGAGCCACGGCAGTCCGTGGCCGAGCCCTGTGCCGGCGATGCCGCCGGCTGCCATGGCGAACTGACCCTGAGCGACCTGCCCGTATCCCAGCGCGCGCACCTTCGCGGGATCGAGTGCGTGCATCCACACGTCCACGCGCGTCTCCACGTGCCCGAACGTCTGGAACGCGATGAACGCGCCCACCGCGAACATCGCCGCTCCTATCAGGAGGTACGAAGCGCGGCCGGTGGCGATCCAGAGCATGACCACGAAGACGGTGAAGAAGAGCAACGATGCTCCGAGGTCCTTCTCGAGGAACAACACTGCCAAGGAAACGCTCCAAGCTGCGAGCAGCGGTCCCAAGTGCTTGGCCTGCGGAAGGTTGAACGGTCCCAGTCGACTGGTCGCGACCCGGAGTAGCTCCTTCTTGCGGTCCAGATAGGACGCGAGGAAAACGATGATGAAGACCTTGCCGAGTTCGGATGGCTGGAACTGGAAAGGTCCCAGCGCCACCCAGAGGCGGGCGCCGTTGATCTCGCGTCCGAGTCCCGGCACCACGGGGAGCAGGAGCAGCCCGATGCCGATCAGTCCCAGCGTGTAGGTATAGGCATCGAGCTGACGGTGGTCTCGGACGACCACGATGGTCGCGCAGAATGCCGCGAACCCGATCGCGAGCCAGGCGACCTGTTCGGCGGCCAGATCTCCGTCGAGCCGGTAGATCATCGCGAACCCGACACCCGCCAAGGTCGCCGCGATAGGGAACAGCGCGGGATCGGTCTTCGGCGCGAAACGCGCTATCAGCACCGCGCCGCCTAGCAGCGCGATCGCAAGTATCGAACCGTAGAGCGCGAGGTTGGCGGGGATATGCCCCTGTTTCCCGATGCCGGCCAGCGCGAATGCGGATATCACCAACGACAGCGCGAAAACCGTTAGCGCGAAGCCGACCCAGGCGTGCGGCCTAGGTCCCGCGCCGACCGCGGTGCTGCTCACTGCTTCCTGAGGCGATGTTTGAACCACCCAGGCCACCCTCGCCGTTCGGGTGGAAGCGCGGGTCCGGCGGACGAGACGCCGGTTCCCTCGGGCCCCGGGCCGTCGCCTTCCTCCGCCAGGAGGTCGATGATCACCGCTGTGACGTTGTCAACGCCGC
>Ga0315281_10008755_pt1 | contig 14118 bp, 10 predicted proteins | sample YL17G07_0_MG_FD_204540 | JGI IMG/M metagenome (GOLD analysis project Ga0315281, IMG submission 204540) | Sediment microbial communities from Yellowstone Lake, YNP, Wyoming, USA - YL17G07_0 | ecosystem: Environmental > Aquatic > Freshwater > Lake > Sediment | place: USA: Wyoming | collected...
CGTACGTCAAGGCGGATATCGGCATGCTGCGCTCGGGCAACGTCGGCCCCGCGGGCACTCGCATCCCCAACCCGGACCTGTTGCTGCTTTCCTATACCGGCTGCTTCACTTTCATGAAGTGGTTCGAGCTGCTGCGCGAGGAGTATCAGGCGCCCGTGGCCATGCTGCACACGCCGTATCAGGCCGACGGCACGGTGCACGAGAACATGCGCCAATACATGGTGCGCCAGCTCAAGGAAGAAGTGATCCCCAAGCTGGAGCAGGTCTCCGGGCAGAAGTTCGACATCGATAAGCTCCGCGAGATGTTGAAGCGCTCCCGGGATGCCGAGGACCACATCGTCGCCGTATTCAATTCCGCGGCGAATCGGCCTTCCCCGATCGACGCGTATTTCGGGGGCGTGTACTACATCGGCCCCATCTTCAGCGCATTCCGCGGAACCGCCGGAGCGGTGGAGTATTACCGGCGGCTGCACGAGGAGGTGGACGCTCGTGTTGCTTCCGGAAAGGGTCCGGTCACTCCCGAAGGAGACCTCGCAGAGGAAAAATTCCGCCTCGTCGTCGAGGGTCCGCCGAATTGGACCAGCTTCAGGGAATTCTGGAAGATGTTCTACGACGAGGGCGCCGTGGTCGTGGCCAGCACGTACTCCAAGGTGGGCGGGCTCTACGACCAGGGTTTCCGACACGATCCGGAACATCCTTTGGAAACGCTCGCGGACTACTGCTTCGGCTGCTACACGAATCTCAACCTGCCGTCGCGGGTCGCCCTGATCGCCAAGTACGTGCAGGATTTCGACGCCGACGGCTTTCTGATCAATTCGATCAAGAGCTGCAATTCGTTCTCCGCGGGCCAGCTCCTCATCCTGCGCGAGGTGGAGAAGCGCACGGGTAAGGCGGGCGGCTTCATCGAATCGGACCTCGTGGACCCGCGCTACTTTTCCGGAGCGAACATCAAGAATCGCCTCGAATCCTACTTTCAGATGCTGGCTCAGAGGCGGAAGGGGGCCGCATGAGGCTCTACGTGGGCATCGACCTGGGTTCGACGACGACAAAGGCCATCGTCATGGGCGAGGGCGGAACGCTGCTCGGCAAGGGCATCACCAACAGCCGCAGCAACTACGACACGGCCTGCGCCATCGCGAAGACGGAAGCCTTCATCGACACCCGCTTCAGCCTGTACCGGCAAAGCCTGGCAGGGCGGGAATTGGGCGACCTGCCGCTAGCTCGGTTCCTGGCGGAGCTGGAGGGGAGCTTTCGGCTGCAGCAGTTTCTGAACCAGCTGGACCAGCTCAAGACGGCCGCCCTCAAGGAAGCCGAAGGGAAGCGCTATCAGGCGGTGCAACCGGCTCTCGCCGAAAAGCTGGCTCTCCTGTTTGGCCAGATTGCCGCCGAAGCGCCACAGTGGTTCAGCGTCGGTGGATCGCGCCGGTCGGATTTCTTCCGCGATCTGGCGGGCGGCGCCTACATGCGGCTGGCCGAATCCATCGCGGACCCCGACGGGGTGACCTACAGCCTGCTGGTCGGCATCTACGACAAATGCATCATCCGGGTCGAAAATGCGCTGATCGACCTGACGTTCGAATCGAACATCGGATCGTCACTGGATCGCACCTTCACGGGGTTTCCGGGCTTGACGGGAGTGCAACGCGACGCGCTTAGCGGCGCCGCCAAAGGCGCCACGGACGAGCCCCTGGACGTGGCGAGTTCCGTCGGAACGGGATACGGGCGGGCGCGCCTGCCGTTCCCCAAGGAGCAGATCCGCTCGGAGATCCTGTGCCACGGCCTCGGCGCGCACTACATGTATCCGAAGACCACCACGGTGCTCGATATCGGCGGCCAGGATACCAAGGCCATCCAAGTGGACAAGGACGGCATCGTGACGGCGTTTCAGATGAACGATCGTTGCGCGGCGGGTTGCGGCCGCTACCTGGGCTATATCGCCGATGAATTGAACCTCGGCGTGCAAGAACTCGGTCCGCTGGCTCTGAAGTCCGAGCGCGCCGTGCGCATCAACAGCACCTGTACCGTCTTCGCTGGCGCCGAATTGCGCGAGCGCCTTAACAACGGGGAGCGCCGCGAGGACATCCTCAATGGACTGCATCGCGCCATCATCCTGCGTGCGATGTCCCTGCTCGCGCGCTCCGGGGGCGTATCGGACGAGTTCACGTTCACTGGGGGCGTCGCGAACAATGGCGCAGCCGTGAAGGCCCTGCGGGGGCTGATCCAGGAGAACTACGGAGAGCGTGTCATCAATATCTCCCCGAACTCCATCTACACCGGAGCGATCGGGGCATGCCTATTCGCCCTGCGCGACGCACACGTCTAGCGGTGGCACGCGCGAAGAGGCCGCCCCGGCGCGAGGCAGGAGGCGGCGCGGGACCATTCACACGTGGAGCCGGACATGACCATCGCGGCAGGCATCGACGTCGGCACGAGCGCGATCAAGACGGCGATCATGGGGGTCGAGAACGGTAAGGAGACGGTGCTCGCCGGCCGCGAGGACCGCATCCTGCGGCGCAATCCGGTCGCCGTCGCGGCTGAAGCGTACCAGAGCGCCCTGTTCGCGGCCGGCCTGGCGAAGGACGAGGTCGACTATCTCGCGACGACCGGGGAGGGCGAGCTGATCGAGTTCCGCCGCGGACATTTCTACACCATGACGACGCATGCGCGCGGCGCGAGATTTCTCGTCCCCGACGCTGCGGGGGCGCTGGACGTGGGCGCGCTGCACGCCCGCGCGATCTGGATGGATGAACGGGCGAAAGTGCTGCAGTACCGCATGACCAGCCAGTGCGCATCCGGCTCCGGGCAGTTCCTGGAGAACATCGCGCGCTACCTGGGGGTGACGCTCGAGGACGTCGGGCCGATTTCGCTGGCCGCGGAGTCGGCGGAGAAAATCTCGGGGATCTGCGCCGTGCTGGCGGAAACCGACGTGATCAACTTCGTGTCGCGCGGGGTGGCGGCCGGCAGCATTCTGCGCGGCATCCACGAGTCCATGGCGGGCCGCTATGTGCGTCTGCTGAAGTCCGCCAACGCTGCCGGGACGGTCGCCGTGACCGGCGGGTTGTCCCGGGACACGGGACTGGTGGCGGCCCTCAATCGCGCGTCGGAGGCACAGAAGCTCAATCTGAAATGCGTCGCGCATCCCGACGCCATCATGGCGGGCGCCTATGGTGCGGCGCTCTGGGGGGCCTTCCGTCACGAAGCGCTGCGGCGCAAACAGGTCGCTTGACGGATCAGCGAAGCACGCGGGGACACGACATGGAAAAGCAATGGGAGTGGCGCCCGGACGCGGCTCGAAATCCTGAAAGCGAGGAGAACGCGTATCGGGTGCGACTGATGGAGCCCGGCGACCTGCCGGCAGTGGTTGCCATCGACAAAAAGCACAGCGGACGAGATCGCAGCGCATTCCTGCGTGAGAAGTTCGACGCGTGTATCCGCGAGCCGGGCATTAACACCTCGCTCATCGCCGAGTCGGATGGAATACCCGTCGGATGCCTGTTTGGCCGGCTGTTCTTCGGCGAGTTCGGGATTCCGTCGACGCGAGCCGTGCTCGACACGATCGGAGTGCACCCGGCCTTCGGCCGCAAGGGCGTGGGCCACGCGCTGATCGCTCAGTACGCCAAGAATTTGCGGGGGTTGCGCGTCCACGCCATCGACACCCTCGTGGACTGGGAACGCGGAGAGTTGACCGATTTCTTCCGTGCGACGGGGTTCAGGCTGTCGCGCGCCATCGATCTTCAGTGGGACACGGTTCGCTACCGCTTCACGAGTCCGGTCAGCGACATCCGCGTGCATCGGGCACAAGAAGCCGACCTTCCGCTTGCCGTTGCCATCGGTGCCGAAAGTGGCATGCCGGCGCAGTCAAATTACTTCGCCAGGAAGCTGGCCGCGGCGCAGGTGAATCCGGACAAGAATCTGTTTGTCGTGGCTGTCGATGGAAAGGCCGTCAAGGGAATCATGCTGGGCAGCCTCTTCCGTGGGGAGTTCGGCATCGAGGAGACTCGCGGCGTCATCGACATCCTCGCCGTGAAAGAGGCGTATCAGCACCAGGGGGTCGCCTCGGCGATCATCATCAACCTGCTCGAACGCGTCCGGCATCTGAACGTGTCGAAGATGGAAACGCTGGTGCGCTGGAACAATTGGCCGCTGCTGCGCTTTCTCGATTATGTCGGGTTTCGTCCCAGCGGGCGCGTGAGCCTGGAATGGATCCTTGATTGAGGGGGCTGTCCGCGCTGCAATTTAAGGGGAGCACGGCGGGGGCGGAAGTCCCTGCGCACAGCAGGACCGGGGAGCGAGGCGCGATGGGCGAGGTGAACTTGCGCATGGAACGCGACGGCCAGGTCGGCCGCCTGCTCCTTAATGCGCCGAAGGGCAACGTCCTCGATGCTGCCATGATGCGCGATGTGATCGCCGCGCTCGAGGAGCTGAGCGGACGGCCGGCGCTGAAGCTGATCGTGATTGAGGGCGAGGGCGATCACTTCTCGTTCGGCGCCAGCGTGGAGGAGCATCGGGCGGAATCGTGCCGGGCGATGATTCCCCTATTCGGCCGGCTGTTTCGCGCGCTCATCGATGCTCGTGTCGCGACCCTGGCGGCCGTTCGCGGTCAGTGCCTCGGGGGAGGGATGGAGCTCGCCCTGTTCTGCAATTGGGTGTTCGCCCACCCAACGGCCCGCTTTGGCCAGCCGGAAATCCGCCTCGGGGTGTTCCCACCCGCGGCGGCGATATTCCTGCCCCTGCTCGTGGGGCAGGCTGTCGCCGACGAAGTGTGCCTGACGGGCCGCACGTACATGGCAGCCGAAGCGCTCGCCTGCCGCCTCGTCCACACCGTCGCGGACGATCTCGAAGGCGCCGTGCAGGCTTTCTTTGACCGCAATCTGGCTAGCCATAGCGCGGCCTCCCTCCGCTTCGCGCTGCGCGCCTCACGCCATGGGTTCAACCGGACGTTCCTGGACCGCTGGCCTGAATTGGAGTCGCTGTATCTCGCCGAGTTGATGGCGGCCCACGATCCCAATGAGGGGATACAGGCGTATCTGGACAAGCGCCCGGCTCAGTGGCTGCATCGATGAGGGACGTCTCCGGCTCGCGCATGCTGCCGCATGCCGCGCCGGAGGGGGAAGGAGCGGATGAGCACGGAAAAAATCCCGGTGTATTGCTCGCAGTGCGTCGCGGGCCCCGACCTGATCGAAGTTGAAGTGGAAAACGGCGTGGCGAAGCGCATCACGCCGAATTTTCGCTTCCACGCCGAGCATCCCGCGGGCGGGCGGGTCTGCGTGAAGGCGTTCGGGCTGATCCAGAAAACTTACAATCCCGATCGCATCAAGGCTCCGCTGAAGCGCACGAACCCGAAAAAGGGACTGCACGAGGACCCGGGCTTCGTGGAGATTTCCTGGGACGAGGCGCTTGGACTGGTGGCCGACAAGCTGCGCGCGTTGCGCAGCAAGGGCCTGGTGGACGGAAGCGGCAACCCCCGCCTGGCGCTGACGCTCGGTCAAGGTGGCGTTGCACCGGGGTTTCTCGGCACGTTCGCCGCGTTCATGTCCGCCTGGGGGCCTCTCGACCAGACCATCGGCGCCGGGCAGGGGGTCAAGTGCTACCACTCCGAGCACCTGTACGGGGAATTTTGGCACCGTGCCTTCATCGTCGTCCCGGACACGCCGCTCTGCCGCTACGTAATTTCGCTGGGCAACAACGGAATGGCCAGCTCCGGCGTTACGGGCGTCTGGCGACACGCCGAAGCGAAGAGCCACGGCATGAAGCGTGTGCAGGTCGAGCCGCATCTTTCGATCACCGGGGCTTTCGCGGACGAGTGGGTGCCCATCCGGCCCAAGACCGACGCGGCGTTCCTGTTCGGGCTGATCCACGCGATTCTGCACGAGCACGACTGGCGGGCAGTGTGCGATGTCGAGTTCCTGAAGCGCCGCACCAACTCGCCCTACCTCGTCGGACCTAACGGCTTCTACCTGCGCGATCCCGGGACACGCAAGCCCCTGTTGTGGGACCTCGCGCGGAATCGTTTGGCGCCGTTCGATGATCCGGAGCTGGGCGAGCCGGCGCTCGAGGGGAAATTCACCGCCAGCGGCATCGAAATAGGACCCGACGGTCAGAGCTGGACGCACGAGCGGGCGATCGTTCAGCCCGCCTTCCAGTTACTGGTGGACCACGTGGGTCCGTACAGCCCCACCTGGGCCGGAGAGATCAGCGGCGTCGCGCCGGAGCGGATCCGAGCGATCGCGGCGGAGTACCTGGCTCAGGCGCGGGTGGGCGAGACGATCGAGGTGGACGGCAAGACGTATCCCTATCGCCCCGTCGCGGTGCTACTCGGTAAGACGGTCGCCAACGGCTGGGGCGGCTTCGAGGCCTGCTGGGCGCGCACGCTGCTGGCTTGCCTGGTCGGGGCGCTTGAAGTGCCGGGGGGCATCATCGGATCGGGCGTGCGGCTGAACCGCCCGGCGCACGACCGGTTCCTGACGACGCAGCCGGGCCCGGACGGTTTCATGCTGGGCGCACTCAATCCCACGGATCGCGAGCACTGGCAACAGCCCAAGGTGCGCAGCGCCTACCAGAGCCTCGTCCCGCTGCTGGGGGACGGGCCCTGGGCGCCCGCGCTGGGGCCGGCTCACCTGCCCTGGCTGTTCATGGAGCACACGCCCCGCGCCTGGCCGCAGCAGAGCCAGCCCGACGTGTGGATCCTCTGCCGCGCCAATCCCGCGATCTCCCACTGGGATACGGACCGCGTGACGCGCATGCTGGCCCAGGCGCCGTTCCTGGCCTGCTTCGGCTATACGCTCGACGAGACGAACTGGTTCGCCGACGTCATCCTTCCCGATAGCCCGGATCTCGAAAGCCTCCAGCTGATCCGGGTCGGCGGCGCGCAATTCGTCGAGCAGTACTGGCACCACATCGGCTGGGCGATCCGCCAGCCCGTCACGCCGCGGCCAGTCTACGACACCATGGACATGACGGAGATCACGACGCAGCTGGCCAGACGCGTGGGCATTCTCTCCGAGTACAACGAGGCGATCAACAATGGCCGGGGGATCGGCGTCAGCCTGAAGAAGCACCTGCCCGACAGCGTGCTCAGGCCCGATCGCGCGTACTCGGTGGAGGAGATCTGGGACCGCGCAAGCAAGGCTGTGACGCTCGAAGCCTCAGGTGGAAAAGAGAGCCACGACCTGGCCTGGTACAAGGAGCACGGCGCGTACCTCGTGCCGTTCCCTCAGGAGAACTGGTACCTGCATACGGCGATGGAGGCGCGGGGACTGCGCTATGAAATGCCGTACCAGGAGCGGCTGACGCGCGTGGGTCTGGAGCTGGGCAATCGCCTGCATGAGATCGGCGTACGCTGGTGGGACGAGCAGCTTGCGGAATACAGCCCCCTCCCCAAATGGAAGCCGTTTCCCAGCCTGTGGGACTCGATCGCCCGGGACGCCGGCAAGGACCCGGAGGCGTTTCCGCTGTGGATGCTGACGACGCGGAGCATGCAATACGCCTGGGGATCGACCGTCTCCCTTCCGATCATCGCGGACGTCGCCGCCAACATTGCCACTCACTTTGGCGTGGTGCTGAACACGGGCATGGCGCGGGAGCGCGGCATCGCGAACGGGGACGAGGTGTGGGTGGAGTCCCCCTTGCATCGGGTCAAAGGCCGGGCCGTGCTCAAGCAGGGAATCCGCCCCGACGTCATCCTCACCACGCAGCAATTCGGTCACTGGATCACGCCGTTCGCCAAGACGCTGGACACGCCGAACCTGAACCAGCTCTTGAACGTCAGCCTCGCGCTCACCGACGCGACGGGAAGCGGGGCCGATCTCGTCAAAGTGCGGATTTACAAGGCATGAGGCACCCATGACACGCTGGGGAATGGTCGTGGACCTGGGGCGGTGCGTGGGCTGCCAGACTTGCACGATCGCCTGCAAGATGGAAAACGGCCTTCCGCCGGGCACGTTGTGGCGAACGGTGGTCGATGTCGAAGGAGGCGAATATCCGGACGTGAACCGGGCATTCGTCCCGCTCACCTGCATGCACTGCGCGGATCCGCCCTGCTACGATGCCTGTCCAACGACGGCAACGCGGGTCCGTGCGGACGGCATCGTCTGGATCGACAACGCGCTGTGCATCGGATGCGGCTCGTGCGTGGTCGCCTGTCCCTACCGGGCGCGGCATCTCATCCCGAAGGAGCGATACTATTTTGGCGCAGCGACGCCGCCCGAACTAGCTACATACGACCGGAGCCGCGTCGGCATCTGCACCAAGTGCCACTTCTGCTCCCACAAGTTCGACGAGGCCCCCGCGGCTGCCGTGCCGGGACGGGACCCCGCATACACTCCGGCGTGCGCCTCCTCGTGCATCGCCAACGCCATTGTATTCGGAGATCTGGACGACCCCGCCGACGCCGCATCGCGTTTGGCGGCCGAGCGCGGACCTGGCGCAACCATGCTAGAGCACCTCGGCACGCGGCCCTCGGTCGTGTACCTGAACGTTCCACGCATCGAACGGCAGCCGCCAACTCTTCAAACAAGCTGGCACGGACTGGCGGTCTCGAACTTCTTCTTCGGTACCGCCGGGACCGGGCTGTACCTCTTGAGCACGCTGCTGAGCCCCAGCGGCGTTCGCCAAGCCCCTCTCCTTGACTGGTCGCGGAGCGCGCCGATGTGGACGGCCCCGGCCGAAGGCTGGCCAGCCTTATCCCAGTGGGCGGGGTTGTTTGGGCCCCTGCTGGTAGCGATCGGTTTACTCTCCGTGGCCGCGGAAGCGGGCAGGCCCCTGCGCGGATTCAACGTCCTGCGGAACCTGCGCCGCTCGTGGATGGCGCGGGAGTCCGCTTTTGCCATGCTCTTCATGCTGCTGGCGCTGGGCGAGGTGTCGCTGTGGCCGCATCCCGCCCTCAAGTGGACCGCAACCGTGGCTGGGCTTGGAGTGACCTTGTCCCAAGGGCTTATCCTTTCGAAGGCCAAGGGGGTTCCGGCGTGGAACGTGCGCATCATGCCGCTGCTTTTTGTCTCCTCCGGCGCGCTGGCTGGGGCTGGCATCTTGCTCCTGTTCGCCTCCGCCACCGGATCTTCCGCCGGCAAACTCTGGCTCGTTCCGCTGGGTCTCGGCTTGTGCTTGGCCGATTGGGCCGTTTGGCATTTGTATCTGGCGACGCCACCCAAAACCGCTACGTTTTCCGATGCGGTAGCCGTCCTGAGACGGCCGGCTTACTCATGGAGCATTGTCGGCCTGGGCCACGGCGTGCCGGCCCTGCTGCTTGCCTTAGCCTGGGGCGGCGCCGGAGATTGGGCGCTGCTGCTGGCGGGTACGGCGATTCTGGCGGGCGCCTTGATGGCGAAATTCGCCCTTGTCCGCAAGGCGGGATTCCTCGTTGACCTGTTCGATCGATTCGGGGAGACCGGCCAACGGCGGATCGCCCGTCCGGCGGGTACAATCCCGTCAGGCGTTAAAGCCGCTTGAACAGGGCGTCGGGCGGAGCGGAAAGTGTTCGAGACCCCTCCACGCTTCAGCGGGGCGAGTCCGCTGGCCATCCTTCCACGCATTTCGCTGCGAGGTGCCCCCAGTTGAATCCAGCGAATTTGGACTTGACCGCGCTGCCGGCAGACCAGCAGCCTGCTGAGCTCATGCGCGCCTTCGACCAGCTGGAGAAAGGGCAAACCGTCCGCATCGTCGTTTCGGAGAGTCCACAAAAGCTGCTTCGACAACTCGTTGCGGCGCGCTGGGGGACATTCGACTGGGCACCCCTTGGCGGCGGACCACCGTCATGGCTGGCCGATGTGCGCAAGCGCGCAGAGCCATGGAATGGCAGCCTGCTCGAGTTTCTGGCCGAAGACCATCGGCGCTGCGACGCTCTATTCGCCGAAGCGGAAGCCGCCGCACAGGGCGGCGACCCCAAACGCGCGGGTGCGCTCTCCGCCATGTTCACCTTCGGCATGCGGCGGCATTTCTCGATGGAGGAAGAGGGATTCTTTTCCGAATTCGATGCGCGCACGGGCATGCAGGGGTCCGGGCCGACTCAGGTAATGCGCGAGGAGCATGCGCAGATGCGGGGACTGCTCGATCGCATCGATGCCGCCGCCGCCGCTGCGGACCTCGCTGGGCTGCTGTCGGCGGGAGAAACCTTGCTCATCCTGATGGAGCAACACAACCTGAAGGAAGAGCAGATGCTCTACGTGTTTGCCGACGAGGTCTTTCAGGGTGTGACGGACGAGATTCTCAAGCGGCTCGTGATGTTCTAGATTTCCGGCCTCGGAGATGCGCAGCGCGGGCCTGCGCCTGGATCAGGCGCCTCCTCTCGATATTCCGCTTCGATTCCTGCTGACTGGACCGCTCTTCGGTGCGGCCGCCGGGATTTACTTAGCGGCGAAGGGGGCAGTCCTTCTGAGCAGCCCATTTCATCCGGAGACAATCGCCCTCGCCCATCTCGTCGCGTTGGGTTGGATCTCGATGGTGATGGTGGGGGCGCTGTATCAATTGCTGCCGGTCGCCGTAGGCGTGCCGGTGAAGGGGATCCGGCTCGGGCGCTGGGTTCACGCGGGGCTCGTGCTGGGTACGGCGGCGCTGGCCGTCGGCCTGGTCTGGGACAGCGGCGTTGCGTTGGCCCTCGCCATCGCATCCCTCGCGGCTGCATTTGGCACGGTGCTCGTTCAGCTTTGGCTTGCGCTGGCGTCCGTACCGTCCGTGACTCCCACCGTGACCTCCATTCGGCTGGCGGCCGTATCGCTTGGCGCCGTATTTGTCCTGGGTCTTCTTTTTGCGGGCGAGCACCTGATTGGATGGTATCCGGCGCAGCGCGCAACCCTAGTCGGCGTGCACATACTTTTCGCGTTTGGCGGTTGGATAGGCGGCCTGATTACAGGAGTCAGCTACGTCGTCGTCCCGATGTTCTACCTCGCCGCACCCTTTCCCGGGCGAACCACGCGGCTGGTGAGTATGGCATTGTCCGTCGCGCTGCTCGTGGGCCTGATTGCGCTGATTTCGGGACCGCTTGCGCAGTCCGCGGGGGCTACTTTCTTCTGGGAGGCTCTTGCTGGGCGATGGATGTGGATCGCTTTGCCGGCCGTGGCGCTTGCGACAGCGGTGTATAGCGGAACTTGGATTCGCCTCGTGCTGCGGCGCAGGCGGAAGGCGGCGGACGCGACCCTGTGGTTGTGGCGGATCGGATTGGCGGCCGTCGGCGCCGCGCTGGTTCTGCTCGGAGCGAGCGAGCTGGAGCCGAGCTCGCGCTGGCTCGTCGGCTTCGGTGCCGTCTATTTAGTGGGGTTTGGCGGATCCATCGAACTGGGGATGTCCTACAAGATCGTTCCCTTCTTGGTCTGGCTGCACCGTTTCGGCCGCCGCGCCGCCGATCCCACAACACCGCTGGTGCGAGACCTGCTGTCTGACTCCGCGGCGCGAAGGCAGGCATTGTTGCACTTGTCGGCCGTCATCTTGTTGGGCGCGGCCGCATTGGTGCCTCCGGAATGGCCCACGCGTGGCAGGTTGACGGGAAACGTGCTGACCCCAGATGTGCTGGCTCGCTGTGCAGGCATCACGCTGGCGTTGAGCTGCGGCACCGCGTTCCTTCTTCTGATTCGCGCGACGTGGCGGGGGAGGCAGGTCAAGGATTAGCAAGGAACCCGTGCACGCGAAGCAGACAGCACTCCGCGCCGTACCTTTGGGCCGTGCGGCTAGCCTCCGCCCTTTGTCACGCGCAGCCGCCACGTCGTCGCGTCGATCTGGTCCAGATCGTAGCGGTGGCCGTCCTCATCAAGCTGCGGCAGCAGGTAGATGGGGCGTCGCGGCAGCAGTGCTTCCAGCGTTCCCCCTGGCTCCAGCTTGGCCAGCGCTTGCAGGATCGCCACCACGGGGCCGGGTGGTTCCAAGTCTCTCAGGTCGAGAGGGCCGGAGCGCGGAGTTTCGATCTCATGCGACATAGGCGGGCTCCGCCCTGGCAAGGGATGCCTATGGCGATCGGCGGCGGACCACTTCCGATCGCACCAACTCTTGTTGGAAGACCACGCCCACCCCATGCCGCGGGCCATCCCATCCTAACGCACCGCGATCGAAGTGCGCAGGTGCACAGTCCCCACGGCTTTTGGACCCGCCGGACATCTGCACCGATGGGCGACCGCCGCATTGCCCTCTCCTGCCATCTTCTTGCGCGCTGGGGCTATTTTGGCCCACGCCTGCATTCCGCCGCCAAGAGTGATAGATTTTGGGTGATAGGCAAGCGTCGGGTGCGCTCGGTGCCCAAACGACGAATTCAGGATCACCGGTGCCGGCGTCTCTCGAGAAGCCCCCGGGGAAGGGGCAAGACCGCTCTATATTGCCGTGGTTTGACTCTTTTCGGATCCTCATAGGCGCGGGGGGCTGGCATGAACCTAACCAGACGGCGGGCGGACGCGCCGACCAAGGTCAAGCTCGACTGCTTCGATTGCCAGAGCCGGGACCGTTCCGCGTGGTGCGGGCTGAATCTGTCCGACGTGAGCTTCCTCAACGAGCACAAACAGGCGCAGATCGTGCGCCCGGGTTCGGTGATCCACGAGCAAGGCGACGCGTGCAAAGGCGTGTACATCGTAGAGCGCGGCACGGTGGCGATCCGCAAGACCGACGCCGCCGGCAACACCATGCTGCTGCGCCTGTGCCACAAGGGGGACACGATCGGCTACCGGGCGCTGCTGTCCGGCGAGCCGCACACCACGAGCGCCGAATGCCTGGCCGAATCGCGCGTGTGCTTCGTCGCGAAGGAATCCGTCCAGGCGATGACCAAGCGCAATCCGGAGCTGGGCCTGCAATTCGTGCGGCAGCTCGCGCAGGAGCTCGAGGCGACCGAACACGGCCTGCTGCGCACCGCTGCCCTGCCTATCCGCGTGCGGCTGGCGCACCTGCTGCTTTCGCTCAGGGAGCGCTACGGGAGCGTGGACGACAGCGGCACGCTCCTGCTCGAACTGCCCCTCTCGCGGCAGGACATCGCCTCGCTGCTCGCGGCACGGCCAGAGACCATCGCCCGCGCGATCCACGAGCTGGATTCCGACTCTGTCGCGCACTTTTCGGGACGAACGGTGACGATCCCCGATCTCGATCTCCTGCTGGATGAGGTGGAATTCGCCGACGCACCATAGACCCGCGGCGGCGTCGCGGTGTGTTGCGCCCGGCGCGCATGGATTCCGGGACTGGTCGCGACGTGCGCGGCTCAATCGAAGCATTGCCGGATCGGCTCGGGCGCCATATAAGGAAGTGCCGGAAGCCCTCTGGACGGGCGCCCGGCCGAATGCAGGCAACGCGGCGACTTGGCACGATCGGAATCCAAAGGAGGATTGAATGGTCGGTATTGTCGCCTACGGCGCATACGTTCCGCGGCTGCGGCTGAACCGGCAGGCCATCTACGACGCCAACAAATGGTTTGCGCCGGGATTGCGCGGCCAAGCCAAGGGTGAACGCTCGATGGCCAACTGGGACGAGGATTCGATTACCATGGCGGTCGAGGCCGCCCGGGATTGCCTGACTGCGTTCGATCCAAAGGCGGTGCGCACACTCTACTTCGCCTCCACGACGCATCCCTTCAGGGACCGCCAGAACGCGGGCGTGATCTCAACAGCCATGATGAACGAGCAGGCGTTGATGGCCTCGGACGTGGGGGGCTCGCTCAAGGCCGGCACTTCGGCGCTTATCGCGGGGCTCAATGCCGCGGCGAGCGGTCCCTGCCTCGTCCTGGCGGCGGACAAGCGCCTGACCAAGGTCGCGGCGGCGAATGAGCATCAATACGGCGACGGAGCCGCGGCGCTCCTGCTCGGCACCGAGCACGTGATTGCCAGGCTGGTCGCCACGCGCTCGGTGTCGCTGGATTTCGTAGACCACTTCCGGGGCAACGAATCGGAATTCGACTACGGCTGGGAGGAGCGCTGGATCCGCGACGAGGGCTACGCGAAAATCGTGCCGCCGGCGCTGAAGGAGGCGCTCGCCGCCGGCAAGCTCAAGGGTCAGGACATCCAGCACTTCATCATGCCCTGCCTGATGGCAGCGGTGCCGAAGCAGATGGCCAAGGCGGTGGGCATACCCGAGACGGCCGTGCGCGATTCGCTCGCGGCGAAACTTGGCGACACGGGGGCCGCCCACGCGCTGGTGATGCTCGCTCATGCGCTCGAGGAT
>Ga0315281_10008756_pt1 | contig 14117 bp, 12 predicted proteins | sample YL17G07_0_MG_FD_204540 | JGI IMG/M metagenome (GOLD analysis project Ga0315281, IMG submission 204540) | Sediment microbial communities from Yellowstone Lake, YNP, Wyoming, USA - YL17G07_0 | ecosystem: Environmental > Aquatic > Freshwater > Lake > Sediment | place: USA: Wyoming | collected...
CGCCGGCTCACTGCAGCGTGCTGCGAGTACGCCCCAATTGCGCTAGTGAGAATTGTGGCTTGCTCGCCTCAGCCTCGCCGTCTTGTACCACTCGGTTTCCTCTAAGTCGTAGGCCTCCCAGCCGTAACGGGTGAACACTTCTTCGGCCATGTCCCATTCGGGAAGCTGCGCTCCGACGAGGTCGAGCCGGCCGCCGCGGGCGAGGTATTCGTCGGTGTTGTAGCCGGTCATCGATTTTCGCTGAGCAGGGTGATAACTGATCGCGGTGAGACCGGTGATCGCGTGCAGGCCGTAGTGATCGTCGACGAGAAGAATGTCGCCGGTGCGGGCGCGTTTTTCGAGGGCGCGGGCGATGAAGACGTTCAGGGACCGGTCGCTCCAGGCCTCTCCCCAGTCTCGATAGCCGCGAAGATCGCCCCAGTCGTAGGCGAGGAGGGTGGACGATCCGGCGAAGATGAAAAAGACGGCCAGGGCCGGCCGGACTTTTGCGGTCATCCCGAGGAAAAAGAGCGACACGATTTCGGCCAGGGCGGTCAGCCCTCCGAAAAAACTGACGGCGAGAGCCGGGAGGACGACGGTGTAGTAGCGCGGATGCTGGTTCGGCATCGAGCAGATGAGGAGTGCCTGGGCGATCACGAATCCGTCGAAGCCGTCCCATTCTCGGCGAAGAAGCGTTCGCAGCAGGCCCAGCGCCACCAGCCAGCCGATCAAGGCGATCCATCGATTCTTTTCTTCGGGCCAGTCGGATTCCTGCCGGATGAGAAAACTCCACGGGACGTAGTAATGGAGGGCGTCGTCGAGGCCTGCGAGAATGTGTTTCGCGTTTTCGACCGACAGCAGGCGGCGCTGGCCGGCGTCGGGGTCCCACCAGTTTTTCTGGAGAAGGTGACTCGTTCCAGGGGAAAAAACATCGGGCTGGATTCGGGCCAGGTGAACGGCGAAGGGCGCCAGGACGACGGCGCCGATCAGCGCCGCCTTCGCGAACGGGACGAGAGATCGGAGAAAACGATCCCGCTCTCCCGGACAGGCGTCGTGAAAAATCCGGTGCGCGCGAAACGCGGCCTGCACCGTGAAGAGGAACGGGAGGATCGCCCCCATCGGTTTCGTCCAGAGGGCGGCGGAAGTGAAGACAATCGCGAAAAGAAGCTCTCGGGTGAACAGTCTCGTTTTCGCGAGCGCCCGGCCGGCGAATCCGATGGCGAGCATGGCCCAGAATAGATAAGGAATCTCGGCCTGGATCCGAAGAGCGTAGGTGTAGAAAGATCCGAGCCCGATGACGAGAGCGACGGGCGCCCACTGCCAGGGGCGGAGTTTTTTTTCGAAGGCCCAGGGAATGAGAAGGAGCGCGGCGAATCCGAAAGGAATGACCGTTGCGATGCGGAGCGCGCGCCAATCGTCTCCCCAGACGCGCATTCCGGCGACGAGAGGAAGGACGTAGCCGGGCGGATAAACGATGAATGGCGGCTTCTCCGGGTGGTTCCCTTCGACGTAGCCTTCGCCGGCGAGAAGCGCCCGGCTGACCGTGACGTAGGCTCCCGAGTCATAACAGGGGTAATAACCTTTCGCGGATCCCCAGACCGCGGCGATCACCCAGAGCACCGCGACGGCAGCCAGTGCGATCCAGGCGCTTCGCGGCTGAAACCGTCTTCGCGGCCGGTCGGTGCCTTCGTCTTCGGGGCGGGAAAAGTCTTCGGCGGTCGTCATCGGGCGAACCCTATTTTGATTCGAATTCGGTTTCGCGCGTCTCGATTTCGTCTTTTCGTACATAGAGTGTCGCAATCTGGAATCCGGCCCACCGTTTCGGAAACAGGCGATCGAGTGCGAGCGCGAAACGAAAAAGGGGAAAGAGAAAGGCGTAGATTCGAACCGCGAGACTCCCTTCCGACTCGGACGCCTCGCTCCAGCTCCACTCCCTCCGCCTGCGGACGATTCGCTCGTAGGCGAGATGAAGGCCGGCGACCATGTCGGCCGCCAATTTTCCGGCTGGACGCAGGAACCATTCCCGGCGAGAGGGGACGAGTCCGTGGGGCGTGAAGAGCGCGTCCATCGTTTCGGCCGTGTATCCGGGACGGACGTGCCGCTCGGGCCCCGGACGCCGATGAACGGTTTCGACGCCGAAGAGCTCGAGAAACCCCTCGAAACCGAGTCCGCTGTGCGGAGTCGTCACGCCGAGGCGGCCCCTCCTGGAAAGAACCCGGGCCAGCTCGCTGGCGGCCAAACGGTCGTCGTCGAGGTGTTCGAGAACTTCGCTGGAGAGAACCGCGTCGAAAACTCCGCTCTGGAACGGCAACTTCGATCCGTCCGCGAGAACGAGGCGCGGGTGACCGCGAGCCCTTCCGGCCTGTCGCCGGGCGTAGAGAAGATTTTCGAAAATCCGGTCGACGCCGAAATAACCGGGGCCGAACAGTGTCGCGGCGCCGTAGCCGGTTCCGATACCGACGTCGAGTGCGCGGGAAGGAAGGGGAGAAAAAAAACTGCGGAGGAGAGGAAGCTTCGCCGCTGCCGAAAGATCGAGGCGTGCAAAGGAGTAATGGGGAGGAAGATCATGAAAGAAACGGGCCAGGGCGTAAAGACGCTCATGTTCTTCAGCGACGGCCGTGACGCTCCATTTTTTCTCCATCGCCGGGCGCGAACCGGTGAGTCGCGCCCGGCGCTCCGCGAATTCGGCCAGCCCGCGCGAAATCGCTTCGCGAAGAGACGGTACGTCGAGGTCGACCATTTCGATCCAGGCGGGATCGGCGATCGAAAGGAAGCCCGGGTCGGACCCGAGAACGACCGGAAGGGAACTCAGGAGCGCCTCCTGCGCCGACACCGGAAACCCTTCTCCGGAGGAAGGGAGAACGAAGAGATCGGCGGCGCGGTAGAGCTCGGCGAGCCGTGCGCGCGAAAGGATTCCGAAAGAGCGTCGTCGGGAGGGATCTTCGTTGGGCGGGGATTCGGTGCCGGCCACGACGAGCAGGGGCGGAGACGCCAATCCGGAGAGGGCGCTTTCAACGAGCCGGAGACCTTTTCGCGGAGTGTCCCGGCCGACGAACAGGACGATCGGACGGTGGGCCGGCAGCTCCCAATCGTGACGGATGCGTTCGCGATCTCCCTTGCCCGGCGGATGGAAAAGTCTCGCATCGACTCCCGCCGATGAAACGACGACCGGCGTCAGGCCCCGCGTCCAGCGATGGGCCTGAGGGAGGAGGCGCGGCGTGGCGAGCACGAGAAGATCCGCTCTTTTCGCGACAGCGCCTCCTCGAAACTGAAAAGCCCATCGCTGAACGGCTTTTCGAACCGGATCGGGGAAAGGGATTTCGCCGACGTATTCCGTGGCGATGAAAGGAAGAGATCGGCTCTTGCCGACCGAAGCGGACGCGGCTGCGGCGGCCTGAAGGAGGCCGTGGGCGTGGATCACCGGTTCCTGGCCGAGCGTTTCTTCGCGAAGGGTCGAAACGAGCCGGCCGGGGAAGAAAATGGGAAGAGGGACGCTCACGAACCGTTCGAAAAAGTTCCATGCGGGGAGGCGGATCTTTCGGAGTCGTCCGCCCGCTCCGCAAGTTTCGACAGGAGCGGAATCGGGAGGAACGCGGGAGACGACGATGCTCACGTCGTGCCCTCGATCGGCCAGAGCCAGCCCAAGCTCCTCCGAAATGACCTCGATTCCTCCCTGGTGGGGAAGCAGGTAATGACTGCCGAAAACGATTTTCACGTTGAAAGAATCGAAGGCGTCGGCGTCATCTTTGGGCTTCGTTTCGTCCCGAACGCAGGACGTCGACGAAGAGCGCGGAGAAGGCGAATTGGACTCCGAGAACCAGGAGCGTCGAAAAAAGAATCACGAGATTCGAAACCCAGCGATCGATCGAACCGAATCCTTCTTCGACCCACTTGAGAAAGAAAAATCCATCTCCCGTCAATCCGACGAGGGCCGTCGCGGCGCCCAGAATCAATCCCCGTTCGAGGTGGAAATTTGCGACGAATCGCTCTCCCCAGTCGTCGGGCTCGCCGGACAGGACATGGTGAACGCGCGTGAAAACCCCGAGAGAAACAAGCTGATAGCCGAGCAGGGCGAGAAGTGATCCGAGCAGGGCGACGTGGGTGTCGAGAAGATGCCCGTCGATCGTCGCGTGAAAGGGAACGAGCAGCCCGGCCAGAACGATTCCGGTCGACAGGCAGGAGAACCCCGGAACGAAGAACAGCCAGAGCGGTGTGGACAGCAGAAGGTACCGCAGGTGGCGCCATCCGTCCCGGAAGCTTCGGAGGTGCGGGCGGCGTCCGCGGCCATCGGGATGGAGAACGAGCGGCACTTCGGCGATTCCGATTCCGGCTCTCGCCGCTTTCAGAATCATTTCGCTGGCGAATTCCATCCCGTTCGAACGGAGTTTCATTCGCTCGAACGCGTCTTTCGTGAAAGCGCGCATTCCGCACTGCGAATCGGAGATGCCGGCGCGGCAGAACAGGTTCACCAGAAGCGTGAGTGCAGGGTTTCCGATCCATTTGTGATGCCAGGGCATGGCGCCCTTGCGAATGCCTCCGCGGAATCTTGATCCCATGACGAGCCCGGCGCGTCCGGCTCGGAGGGGGGCGATCAGATCGTGGGCGCGCGACCAGTCGTAGGAGTCGTCCGAATCTCCCATGACCAGGAATCGTCCGTTGGCGGCTGCGATTCCGGCGCGAAGCGCGGCGCCATAACCTTTGAGCGGCACGTCGACGACCCTCGCTCCTGCGCGGCGCGCGAGATCCTGCGATCCGTCGGTCGAGCCGTTGTCCGCGACCACGATTTCTCCCGGCAGGTCGAGCTCGGCCAGAGACTTCTTCGCTTTTTCGAGGCAGACGGGAAGTGTTTTCGCCTCGTCGAGACAAGGAAGAACGTAGGTCACTTCGATCGCGCTCGATCGATCCGAATCCTTTCGATCCTTCATGAGTCGCGGGAGTCGGAATCACCCGGCTCGCTTCCCGAGAGCCGGATGAGGGAGGGAGCTTCGTCGTCTTTGGAAGCGGAGGTCTGATGCGAGATCTCGGCGGCGAGGGCCGAGAGACAGACGAGGCCACAGAAAATTTCGAGGAGGAGGAGCGAGCTCGACATGGCGTGAAACCGTCCGAACTGGATTCTGAGCGGATCGGTCGAGGGTACGTTCTCGATTCCAAAAGGCATCGAAGCCCGAATCTCGTGAAGGCGCGGAGTGACGATCGCCCGGGAAACGACGGCGGCTGTCAGAGCGACCATCGGCAGCCTCGTGAGAAGAAGCCGACGGATCAGCGGAATTTCCCGTTTTCGGCGAAGAAGGCGGATCGCGAGAAAGAAAATCGCCGCCGAACCGGCGATGCCGATTTCGAGGGGGGCGATAAGCCGGCCGTTCAGCTCACCGGCGAGAGTGCGGGTCGGAAGAACGGCGAACGAGGTCCGGGCCACGAAAGCGGCGAAATAGACCGCTCCCCCGATCCAGAAAACGAGGGAGAGAAGAGCGGAGGTCCAGACCATCCAGCGCACGGGGTGGGACGATACCGGGAGTCCGGTGGCGAGTCCACCGCGGCAGAGTAGAATTGATGCATTCTCGGCCCCTTGGGCCTGGAGGAGACTTCATGACCGAACCACCACCGCCGGCTGGGAAAAAACCGGCTTCGATCCCGAAAGCGCCGCCGGGCGCGATGGTCTGCGTCTCTTGCGGATGGCCGAACCTCCCCGGATCGGCGAAGTGCGAGTTTTGCACCGCCCCTCTTGTCAAATCGTCGGTGGCTCCGGCGACGCCGATCGTCGTCTGTCCGCACTGTGACGCAGAAAACCCTCGAGTTGCCGGAAGGAGGAAATGCCCGGACTGCGGACGAGGCTACGACGAAATGCCGAGCCCTGGCCGCCGGATTCTGGCCCGCTTCGTTCGGTTGACGAGCGGAGTCAAGATTTCGAGCCACCTCTTCGTTTACCTGCTTCTCGTCACGGTCGGCCTTTCGTTTTTCTTTATTCAGTTTTGCGGGCAGAGAAAGAATGAGACCGCCGATCACATCCGGAGAGTCAAACTGGCTTTGACCGTCGCCCAGGGGCAGAACGGCGGTTATCCCGCGACTCTTGCCGACCTCGAGAAATCCGGAATGCCGGTCGCGGAATTCGATCTCAAGGATGCCTGGGGGCGCCCTCTGCGCTACACGCCGAGGGCCGTGCTCGGCCGTTCCGACACGGGAGGGGCGATGTTTCGCGAATGCGATCTGCGATCTGCGGGGCCGAACGGGAAATTTGACGACGACGACGACATCTTCTGGGTTGGGAAAGGGGATTCCCCCCCTCCGGGTGGCGATACGCCGCCCGGAATGCCGCCTCCGGAGCGTTGAGGAGAGCTCAGCTTCGTGAGCGAGCCGGCATTTCGAACAAAAGGGGAGGGGCGCTTCGCAGCGGAAATGGGACCAGAGGACGAGGGCCGTCTTCGGGTTCTGGTGGCGTGTCCGAACTGCGGCGCGGAGATCACGATTTCGTCGGCCGATCGTGCGGCCAGGTGTTGTCATTGCGATTCGGCGCACCTCGTGTTCGGGCGCACGGAGCTGCTGGTTTTCGCGATCCCGAATCATGTGGAAGGCGAGCCGGGTTGCAAAGACGCGGTCGTTGGTGATCTCAAGCGCCGGCGATTCATCGAGGTGAGCCAGGGGTTTTCCGGATCAGCTGGCCAGAGCCGCGACCCGGTCGAACGCGGAACGGCTCGCTTCGTCGATTCGATGGTGGGCGAGCTCGTGCCCGGGCAGGGGGGCGAAAGGTTGAAATTCGCCGACTCCGTTTTCGAGGCCGAGGTCGAGAGCTGGGCGCTGGAGCTGGCTGGGGTAACAAGAGTTTTTTCGACGACTCTTTTTTACGCGCCTTACTGGGGCGTATCCGGGCGCCTCTACGAAACCGTCGTTGGAAGGGCGGCCAACGGCGGGAAACAAACGGGAGCCACGGTTCGCGCGATCGATCTGACTCACAATGCCTTCGACGACGCTCTTCCCATTCCGGGAATGGGAAAACTCTCGTACCTCCGGGAGCTTCGCCCGCTCTCCCGCGAGCCCCTCGATCAGTTTCCGCACCTGCGGATCGTGCAGAACCGGTCGGTCCTGCGAGGGCAGCTCGAACGGCTCCGTGAGGTCCATTCCATGCCGCAGATGGCCGCCATCTGCCGCAGGAGCGAGGCCTGGGTCGACTCGCACCATCTCATCTTCCGGCCCTTCCACCTCACCCGGGTGGAGTCGCGTGGCCTCCGCTTCCTGGTTCTGATCGACGGAAATTCAAAGTCCATCGTCTCGATCATTCCAGACGCGGAGGCCGAAGGGATCATGCCGGCGATGAGCCGTGAATGGGCGGTTGATCTGGGCGGCTCGCTCGCGCTGCGACCGATGCGGTGCTCGATCTGTGGCGGCGCGCTCCCCCTCGATCGTACGGATGAAATCCGTTTTTGCATGGTTTGCGGGCGCGCCCTCCGGGTCGAAGGGGATCGTCTCGCCGAGGTTCGTTACGAAATCGAGGTTCCGGATGAGTCGCGGGGCGAAACCATTCTTCTTCCGTTCTGGCGATTTGCGTTTCGAATCGAGGATCCCCGCGACGGGAAGTCCCTTTCTTCGATCAATGAGCTGCGGGCCAGACTGGGGGCGGTCGGGGGCGCGATGCCGTTCGCCGCGGAGCCGCTCGACGTGCCGGCGTTTCGTCCCCTCGATCGCCATCGCGCGGAAGTCGTCTATCAGCACCTGTTTTCGATCGATCGCCCTCCGGACGAACGTTTCACCGATGGGCCCGCCCGGTCGGAATACGGATTCACGAGGCCGGCTCGCTTCGTTTCTGTTTTGGAGGAAGAGGCTGGATTTCTTGCCAGGCAGACCATTCTCGGCCGGCTGACGGAACGGGACCTGACGAACGTCTCTCCGGCGAGAATCCGTTCGCTCCTGTTCGAGTCGGAGATCGTTCTCGGGGTTCCGAAACTGATCCTCCGCGCTTTTCGAAAACTCGATGTGGCGCCGATGGCCGAACTGATCGGACTGATCCCCTGAGCTGCGCGCGAAGATTCGCGGGGAACGGGAGCTCCGGAAAAACCCTCGTGCTATCGTCGATCGGACCCTAGGAAAGGTCGTTCGCGAGTTCTCATGCTCTCTGACCAGGCGATCGTACTCATTGTTTTTGGATCGGTGGCCGGCCTGACCGCCGGGAGCCTGCTCGTGTTTTTTCTCAAGACCCGCGAGGCGCGGGAAATCGAGAAAAGGACCAGCTCCGAGCGACTGCGGGCCGCGTCCGAGCTCCGTCGTCTTCGCAAAGAAACGATCCTCGCGCGGGAAGCCCTTCGCAAGGCGGACGAAAAGTGGAAGGGTGTCCTCGAGAACAGCAGGTCTCAGATCGAATCCGCCGGCGCCAGGGAGCTCGAAGCGAAGCGGGAGAGCGACGACCTCAAGATTCGCCTCATCCGGCGCGAGCAGGACGTTCGCGTCTTGCAGCAGAGAGTTTCGGAAAGTTTCGATTCGGACCGGGCGCGTGAGTACGAAACCCGGATTCAGGAGCTGATGGCCCGGATTGAAGCTCTCCGGGACGAGGGAAACGGGATCCGTCTCGAAAATCAGCGGCTCGAAACGGCGGAGCGCGAAATGAAAGTGATGATCCGGGCGCTCGAAAATATGGGTTCGGAGATGAAGATCCGGGTCGAAGAACGGGACCGGGCGATGATGAATCAGGAAGCGATCATTTTTTCGCTCCAGCAGGAAATCGAAAACCGGAGCCGGGAATTCGAGACCACCGGGGAAATCGCGACTCCACTTCCGTCGCCGTACGTTTCCCCGCCCGAGCCCCCTGCCGCGCCCGCCGATTCCTCGTGGCTCGAGACTCGACCGGTCCTGTTCCCGGCCGAACGCCTCGAACCCCTCTCGTTCGAAGAAGAGTTTGATTCGGAATCTCCGGAAGCCGATGCCGAACGGGAATCCGATCGGGAATCGGAAGCGGAGTCTGCGATGGAATCCGGCCGCCAACCCGAAAACGCACCCGCCCCCGGCCTCCCGGAGAAAACGGAGATGGCCGAACCGGTCCCGTCTCCCAGGCCGAAGCGTCGCCGACAAGGGGCGCGGGTGTCGCGAACTTCGCCGCTGGCAAGAATTCAGGGAATCGGAAGGTCTGCCATCCGGCGGCTCGAGAGTCTCGGAATCACTTCGATCGAATCGCTTTCGGAATCGGACCCGAAGAAGATCGAACCCGGTCTGTCGAAGAAGGATCGGGGAGATCTCGAGAAGTGGATCGCGGAAGCGATCGTCCTGCGCTCGAGCGAGAGCGGATCAACTTCGTCATTCGACACGGGAACCGGCGGCGATTCGGAGTCGATGGTTCTGAAACCGGAATCGGACCTTCACGAGGTCTCTGGCAAGCCGCCATCCATCGAATCGGTGATGCCCCGGTCGCTCGACGAGGAGCCGCGCCGCCTGAAGCGAAAAGGACGACCGATATCCGGCGAAGGCCAGCCGAAAACGGCGGCGCCGGGATCGCCACGGAGAAAAGGGAAGAGAAATATTCCTTCGGATTGAGAGTCCGCGAAATCCCCCGGCATCGCGCTCTTTCCACAAACAGGGCGGGGCCATCCCGAGTGATTCGGGATGGCGGCGATTGGTGAGGTTTTCTGGTGGGTTTGACGAGGTGGGTCTAGGTTGGGGCAGGTAACGGCTTGGGACCGTTATGTAGGTAGGTGGGAGTTAATCGAGCCCTTTTGAGGGGGCTTGAGTCTCGTTACCTATTTCAAGGATCAACTACGACTCCTGAGTCCATATACGAAGCAGAAAGCGTGCCAGTTTCACGGTTTTTTCGATTATTTCTATCTCTTTTGTTATTAGGTACTTACCGAAATACCCCCAAAGGGGCGGTAAGGGAAACTTCCCAAACCGTGACAGTATTGACGGAAAATCGACGCATTTTCGGCATTCGGCGGTTTCGGGCCGCCGGTCTGCCGTCATCGAGGATCCTGTTCTGCGGGAAGCGGGACGCTATCGATCGGGAGGAATGAAGAGAGTCGTCGTTTCCTTGTTCACCGAAAGAGAGATTTCGACTTTCGTCCGGGCGACCCCTTTGATCGAGTGGATTTTTCGATTGAGGAAAGATTCGAGCTCGGCCGGGTCGATCGCCTTGACCTTGAGGCGGTAATCGTAGTCGCCGGAAAGATGGTGGCATTCTTGAACTTCGAGAAGTTTCTCGATCTCGGAAATGAAAACTTCGTCGTACCGGGCGCTTTCGAGCCGGACGTCGATGAAAGCCGTGAGTCCGACACCCAGTTTCGACTGGTCGAGAAGAGCGGCGTATCCCTTGATGATGCCGCGCTTTTCCATCTTCTTGATGCGTTCATTGACGGACGGAGTCGTGAGTCCCACGTTCTCCGCGATCCGGGACTGGGAAATCTTCCCGTCCTTCTGGATGAGATCCAGAATTCGCCGATCGATTCCATCAAGGTTCATTTGTCCACCCTACCCACGTACACGACAGCATTCTCCCGCAATCCCGAAAGATTTAATGGCTTTATGACAAAAAACACAAGAAATATTTACCTTGACCCCTCGGAAGCCGCAACACTACGATTCGCAAACGCCACAATTTGCAGGCATTTTGAGTGGCTCGCCTCAAATCATTGGGAGAATTCCAGTGGATGACCAGTTGAACCGAGCGCAAGACGGACGAAATTGGGTCGAGAAGATCGCCGATCGCCTTCCGGGATTTTCCGGGTATCAGAACCGGGAGACTCGGCGGGAGATCGACCGGACCTGGAGGGGGCATCTGGCGCGCCGGGTCGACGATGTTCGTCAGACTCTGAGCGGGAAGATTCGCGAGATCTCGGGGAAAGGTGACCTCGACGGGATCGCGGGATTGGATGGCGCCGGGAAAGCCCTGGACGGATTGGCGAACCGGATTCGAACCGCAGACTCGGGCTATTCGGGATTCTTCGATGCGGTCAAAGTGGGTATCAAAGAGCTCGAAGCCGTGTACCGGTTTGATCTCGACTTCGACGACAGTGTCGCGGCCCTCGCTCGCAGCGTCGAGTCTTTCGGAAGCGCGGCGGGCCCCGACGCTGCCCAGTTACGTCACGAAGTCGAAGCGGCCCAGATTCGATGGAAGCAGCGCGCCGACCTTCTCGATCTCGCCATGAATCCGGGCGGATAGGATTCGATCGAATATCTCGGGGATCTGACCCGCGCCGACCGACCGGACTCGGATTCTTCGTTTGATTTTCGTCTCGTTCGGAAAGTCGACCGTTTCACCGGAGGAGTCCATGAAAGCCAGCGCTCTCGTCCTTGAACATCTCGATCCCACGGGCCACGAGATCGTCCATCGCTATCCGGAAGAGGGCGCCGACGCCGAAATCCCTTTTGGATCACAGCTCGTCGTTCAGGAGAGCCAGGAAGCGGTCTTCTTCCGGGATGGGCGTGCGCTCGACACGTTCGGGCCGGGGCGGCACACGCTGACGACGCAAAACCTTCCTTTGCTGGGGCGGGTTTTGAAGGCGGCCTTCGGTTCGACGCCGTTTCGTGCCGCCGTCGTGTTCGTCGGAAAGAAGACCTATATCGATTTGAAATGGGGTACGAAAGATCCTGTTCCCTTCCGCGATACCGAGCTAGCGATGGTTCGGCTGCGGGCGTTCGGGCGATTTTCGCTCCGCGTCGTCGACAGCTCGCTGTTCGTCAACACGATCGTCGGGACGCAGGAACGCTACACAACCGACTCCGTCGAGTCTTACTACCGCGATGTCATCGTGGCCCGGCTCACCGACCTGCTGGGAGAGACCTACAAGTCGATTTTCGATCTCCCCCGCAGTTACGACGAGATTTCGACGGCTCTCAAAGCCCGGCTCGTCGACGACGCTCAGAAGTATGGGGTCGACATTCCTGATCTCTACCTCGGAGCGATCACTCCTCCCGAGGAAGTTCAACAAAAGATTGATGCTCGCGGGGCGATGGGTGCCGTCGGCGACATGGGGCGATACATGCAGTACAAGGCGGCCGAAGCGATCGGCGACGCGGCGAAAGGGATCGGCCACGGGGAGGGAGGGGCGATGGGAGCGGGAGTCGGTCTTGGAATGGGCGCAGGTGTGGGCGCCATGCTTCCCGGAATGATACGCGACGCCATTCAGGGCGGAGGAGGTTCAGCGGCCGGAGGCGGCGGAGCCCCCGCCCCGGCGACGGTGGCTTGTCCGAAGTGCAACGCCTCAGCAGGCGCGGGATCGAAATTCTGCCCGTCCTGCGGCGCCTCTCTCGGCAAATTTTGCGCTGCCTGCGGTCAACCTGTGGCGGCCGGATCGAAATTCTGCCCGGGGTGCGGAGCCAAGCAGGACTAGTTCTCTTGCCTGGCTCGCCCCAGAATCGGTGCTAGAGTCGATCGCGGAGGGAAGGCGTTGGAAACAACCGATCTTCAAGTCCCCGGGAAGCAGAAGACCGATTACCTCTTTGAGCTCGAAGCCTGGCTGAAGGCGATCGACGCTTTCTTCGCTCTCGAAAATCTTCCTTTTTCGGCCGATCAACGTTCTCAGGTCGCCCTCCGGAACTACGCAGCGGAGCTGAGCGCGATTCGAGGCGGCCTGGCGCACGTTTCGTCGGTGGCCAGCGAGATGCTCGGCGAGGAGAGGCGGGACCTCGCCCCGTTTCTGGTCTTCCTGGACGAGCAGAGAGTGAGCGAGCGCGGGGAGGCCGCGCCGCACCGGATCACGACTCCCGAACAGGAGATGGCTTTCGCGATCGAAAAGGTTCATGACCTGGTCCGGATTTTCGACGAAGTCGGCAAAGCTGCGTTTCTTCCCCTCCAGACCTATCGAAGCTGCGGTCGCATCGTTTCCGAGGTGCTTCGGAAAGACTCGGCGCTGGCGCTGTTCTTCTCCGAAAACCTCAAGATTTCACTCGACCCCGACAACAAGCGGAATCTCCAGAAAATCGTCGAGCGGATCGCCGGGACTCGATTTCGAAAAGAGTTGGTGGGGCTGCTCATGGAGCTGTTCAAACAGCGGCGATTCGTGGAATTGGCGCGCCGGTGTTTCGACCACCCGGAAGAGGCGAAGAAATCCGTGGTCATTTTCGCGCTCGTGCGCTCCGAGACGGATCGATTCTGCCATTACCTCAAGAGAAAACTGATGCCGGCGCTCCCCGAGGGCTCGGCATTCGCCGAGTCGCTCGAGCGGCTCGTGTTTTCGACCGAGATGGAGCTTCGGAAGGTTCACGAGATCATCCTCGTCGACGTCCTGCTGATGAGCGACGCGCGATCGCTCATGGCCCGCCTCGAAGATTCCCACGGAATCCTCAAGGACCTGTTCGAACAGAACATTCTCCAGATCGCTTCGGCGTTCACCGACGGAATCGACGGCAAGGATCTGTTTCGCGACCACATGACGAAAGTCGAGCAGTCGGTCCGGCTTCGCGAAGACCTGTGGAACCTGATCGTTCGATGCGCCCGGTTTCAGGAACGGGAGGATCGCTTTTCCCTCGCCGATCTGCTCGGAGCGCTCGATCATTTCCGGCGCGGCTCGATGCGATATCTCATGTTCAAGGACTGGGGAAATTTCGATCGCTACATCGGCGAATTTTCGCGTGAAGCCTCGACCAAGAGCCTCGTTCACCTGGCGCACCAATTCGACGTCTATGTCCGTACGCTCATTCGGGAGGTCTCGAAACGCGCCGTTCTCGCATCGGTTCCCTTCAAGCCTCCCATCGATCCTCTCGCGGCCTCCGCAGACACGAAGAAGATTCGAAAGAACTGACCGCCATCGTCGCCGACCCGTGCCGGCGGTATCATTTGACCGGGCCCCGGTGACGGCCGCCCCGAGGAACAGGAGTGTCCATGTCCACCCCAAGCCGAGACTCTCAACACTTCGCCACCATCGAGGAGGCGGCGAGAGCTTTCACCGAAGGGAAATTCGTGATCATCGTCGACGACGAGGATCGGGAAAATGAAGGGGATTTGTGTATCGCCGCCGAAAAGGTGACACCGGAGGCGATCAATTTCATGGCCAGGGAAGGACGCGGCCTGGTGTGTCTTTCCCTCACCGAGGAACGCTGCCGCGAGCTGGATTTGCCGATGATGGTCGACCATAACACTTCGACCTTCGGTACGGCCTTCACCGTTTCGATCGAGGCGAAAGGAAAGGTCACCACGGGAATCTCCGCTGCCGATCGGGCCGTGACGA
>Ga0315281_10008757_pt1 | contig 14116 bp, 9 predicted proteins | sample YL17G07_0_MG_FD_204540 | JGI IMG/M metagenome (GOLD analysis project Ga0315281, IMG submission 204540) | Sediment microbial communities from Yellowstone Lake, YNP, Wyoming, USA - YL17G07_0 | ecosystem: Environmental > Aquatic > Freshwater > Lake > Sediment | place: USA: Wyoming | collected...
CGCCAACGTTGATGGCATAGGTTCCTGGTGTCACATTGCCTGGGGCTACAACAGATCCTGACACTTGGCCGAGATTGGTGGATAGGTAGCATGCCGGTGGGAGGGTGGGGGGAACGGTTGGGAAGGGGGGAATGATGGTCGCTTGACAAGAAGTTGCTGTGGAGCTAAATCCTGAACCAGTGAAGGTAAACACCGTGTTTCTTGTCCCTGACGTGGGAGTCACCACGATGCTGGCTGTTACGTTGAATACTGCTCGGAAGTACGCAGGAGGGACGCCTGCGGATATATCGTTTACCGGCGTGCCTCTCACCTGAACGGTCCAGTTAATGTTCGTAGTAGCGTATGGTCCTACAACGAAGCTACCCTGCGCTACCTGCGGCGATACGACAGAGCAGGCGGGCGATGTGATCAAGTTAGTGTTCGGCAAATACGTCGCCGTTGCATGAACCCACACCACGGATTCAACGGTACATCCAGTGTCTGACGGGGAGAGACCGGCTGCCCGGAAGGTGACTGTGGCCCCATTGGTTGCGTTGGTTGGAAAGAGCGTCAACAATGCCGCGGCACCTGTAACGGTCAATATTGCTTGCGCGGAATCACCTTGGTTCCCATTGACCTGAATCACATACTGACCTGGAGGAACGTTCCCAATGATGAAGCTCCCAGTAACGTTAGCTCCTCCGGTTGGAGTTCTAACGATAACACATGCTTGGGAGCCTGATAGAATGGGATTGAAAGTGTTGCTTGATCCGCTTATAATTGTGCATGAAGTGTCCGTTGGCAGGAACCCAGTTCCTTTAACAATGACCTCCGTACCGAGCGTTCCGCTTGAAGGCGTCAGAGTGATCGCCGATCCTAATGTAACGTTGAATATGGCTTGCGCCATATCATTACCTGGACCCGCACTTACGAAAATCAGATACTGACCGGGCAGAACGTTTCCTACAGTGAAACTGCCAGTAACAGTAGTATTACCCTGCCTCATAGCACAAGCACCACCAATAATCAAACCGCCAGTATTACTGAAGACGAAACAGCTAGTGTCCGTGGGCAAGTACCCATACCCTACAAAGTTAACATGCGAACCAATAGGACCAGACGCCCCTCCATTAGAAGTAGAGACAACACCTGACGTTGGAGGCGAGTTCAGAACAAGCCGTGGACCATACGTCACATTGAAAATTGCCTGCGCATAATCATTACCTGGACCCGCGCTGACCTCAATCAAATATTGACCCGGTGGAACGTTTCCAACGGTGAAACTCCCGGTGACCGTAGTATTACCCTGCCTCATAGCACAAGTACCAGCCGTAACTATTGGACTGCCAACAGGCGAGAAGACGAAGCAGGCAGTGTCGGTGGGCAAGTACCCATACCCTACAAAGTTAACATGCGAACCAATAGGACCAGACGCCCCTCCATTAGAAGTAGAGACAACACCTGACGTTGGAGGCGAGTTCAGAACAAGCCGTGGACCATACGTCACATTGAAAATTGCCTGCGCATAATCATTACCTGGACCCGCGCTGACCTCAATCAAATATTGACCCGGTGGAACGTTTCCAACGGTGAAACTCCCGGTGACCGTAGTATTACCCTGCCTCATAGCACAAGTACCAGCCGTAACTATTGGACTGCCAACAGGCGAGAAGACGAAGCAGGCAGTGTCGGTGGGCAAGTACCCATACCCTACAAAGTTAACATGCGAACCAATAGGACCAGACGCCCCTCCATTAGAAGTAGAGACAACACCTGACGTTGGAGGCGAGTTCAGAACAAGCCGTGGACCATACGTCACATTGAAAATTGCCTGCGCATAATCTTTGAACTGAGTTCCATTCACCTGAACAATATACTGACCAGGCGAAACATTACCAACCGTGAAACTGCCGGTAACATTAGTGTACACCGCAGAACCAGTGGAATTGGTGACGAGGTGTACAGCGCAGGCTGAGGCCGTGACCATTGCGCCATTCGTTGGGCTATACACGAAGCAAATGACATCACCCGACGCGAAGTAGGTACCGTTGAAATTCACATGGACACCAATAGGGCCCGACGCAAATTGGCCAGTACTACTGAGGGTTTTGTTGAGAGTTACGCCGGGGCTGCTTATGAATTGGATGATCGGGGGAGGGGTTGTCACTCTGAATACGGCTTCCGCGAAATCCCCGGTTTGATCACCAATAACTCTAATCACGTACTGCCCAAGCTTAGCGTCGTTACCCACTACGAAGCTACCGCTCACGCTCCCGCCAGTTAGCGTGGTAGTAGTGGTGCCGGTAGTAGTCGTAGAAGTAGCCACTTGATTCACTACACAAGCTGCATTGACCAAGTTGAGCCAGGGGAATTGGCCGGGGAGAGGAGAGGATATGACGTGACAAGTTTTGTCCGATGTACTGAATCCGGTGCCAGTGAAACTGACCTCAATGCTAGGTGGACCATAGGTGGGGCTAAGCGTGATGAATGGGGCGCCAAGAACTTGTGTAAAGAGACCACTAGGTGCTGCTACGGCAGTGAAGGCCGACAAGACCAAGAGTAACATGACTAGAAGTCTGGCTCGGCGCAGAATCAAACTTGAACACACATCTCTAGGTACATTCGAGTAAGCCATGTTTGACTGTATTTAACGATGATTGACTGAATGCGGCAAATAATTGACAAGCACGCGGCAAAATTTGCTAGATTTTGCTTCATTTCCGACAGGTAACCCAATTTCGGTGTTGTCAAACCGAGGCAAACCATCCGGACATGAGAACCATCTTGGTATGTATTTAATTGTTGCTATGTGCTGCACAGCTACACTATGTGTTTAGGCCACTATGTCAAGAGAGGTTGCAAGAAACGTGTAAATCTTCAAATCGGCTTCGTGAATCTTAACGGTCTGAGATTACTCGGACACCGGTGCTACTCAGGTGGTAGTGTGTTCTAGTGCCAACGAGTTAACGGTTCCTAGTGTACACTTCTGGACCGACATAGAAATGAGACGCTAAGTCACAGACAAGCTAGTGCGTGTGAACTGTCTCATTGTTTCCTTCAAGGTTCGCGATTCGTCGCAACAGTTGTTCAATTGTTGATTGCTGTTCTGTGATCTGCGTTTGCTGTTCCTTCATGGCTTCGATCATGATTGCGACAAGCCTGTTATAATCCACGGCCAAGTAGTCTTCTGCGCCCTGGTCGGCCCACTCGGACACGATCTCAGGAACGACTTCTCGAACCTGCTGTGCGATTAGTCCGACTTGACGTGTTTTCGTGTTGCTTCGTTTCAGTACCTCGCGGTGTAGCTGGTTCCATTTGAAGTAGACGCCGTTCAAGCGTAGAACCTTATCCAACGCGTTGTCGACGGGCGTGATGTCCTCCTTGAAGCGCATATCCGACGAGGTTGGGAAACCAGTGGCATGCACCTGCCCAGCCACATCCAGTCTGTAACCGGGCCCTGCGGTTCCAATACCAACATTCCCACCTGAAGTCATGAAGAAGTCTGTGTAGGTTCCACGGGCGCTAAGCCAGAGCGGATTCCCGAACTGAGCCCTACTGGTTGCCCCAGTCTGAATTACGTAGAGGCTGCTGGGAATGTCGTTGACCATGTAGATGTTATTGTCCCCGCCAATGAACATAATATTCCTAGCTGTACCCCCAGTATCCTTCGCTTGATAACGGCCATCATGGCCCAAGACAAAGTCACCGTTCGCATCAACAGCACTCAATACCCCCGAACTACCACGCCACTCCTGCAAATTAGCAGACTGCCCAGATGAACCTTGGGCAACGATCGGAATAGCGGAGGGGTCTCCCGCGAACCCTGATAGAGCTATCCCTGAAGCAGCGGACGCCGTCCCTTGGACCCCTGTACCAGAGGTTGTGGTCCCCAACACGCCAGTGCCAGCAGTTGACGTACCCTGCAAAGCAGCACCATTACTCGTATTCGTGGCAGCTAACGCCGGATTCGCAGAACTCGAAAGAGAAGTCGTACTGGTACCCGTGAAAGGGTTACCAACGGTTATCGGGTCGTTATTTGCGCCTTGGACCGGTTGAGTAACGCCTTTGCCTGGCAGTCGGTCAAGCAGTAACCCCGCGATGCCGGCCGATGCCGTCAACGCAATTATCTTACGCAAGAATCCCCTGCGATTTGTATCATTCACCGTTCGTGAATTCCTCAATTTCCAAATTCACCTCCATCCAGAAAACCTAGTCCAGCATTTTCCCGTCCAAAGATTCCTTTAAGCCACACATAGCTTAGCAAATTCATCACCATAACTCGCGTCTCGGCCTCAGCTCACGTTGATTGATGCAGTCGCTGTACTTGGCAGATACTGCGTACCACCACCCAGATCGCCAAGGAAGAATACTCGGATATCATAGGATCCAACAGGCACAGGCGCCGTCGCAGTGTAACTGTATGACCCATCAGGCTGCGTGGTCACCACAACCATATTCGAATTCCATCCGAACACCAACACAATCTGCTCTCCACTCAAACCTGCACCATTCGCGGTCAGCGTTCCCGAAACGGTGAACGATGTACCTCCATGCAGTGAACTCGGGGACGCCGAAGCCGTCAAGGAGGTTGAGACGGGATTGGATAACGAACCTGTTTTCAGGTTCAGCGCAATCGTCCCAGGACCATTCAACATCACAATGGTAGGGTTGTTTGAGCCGGAACATGTCATTCCTCCCGAGCAGCTCCAACTGGAAACGGAATAGCCCGTCGGCACATAGCAGGCGGTCGCTGAACCTGCTGTGCTGAAAATCGTCACTCCATTCGGCTGGGGAGGATTCGCGCATGAACCCCAGCTAATCAACGCCGAACCAAAAGTAACTTGAACAGCGTAGACTGCCGTTAGGGATCCAGACGCGGACACGGTACAACTCGCCGTGTTGCTGGCAAAAGTACAAGCTACCCCACCCGCTGATATCCAGTGGTCAAACTGCCAACCAGTGGAAGGAGTGGGAAGATTAGCGGTCGCAGGGAAACTCCCCCCACAACTCTTAGAGGACTGACCATTTGTGAAAGTGCCACTGCATGCTATGCCAGACACTGTGATTGAGCCAGGAGTCGAAGCTTCTGAAAAGGTCGAGGGGATCGTGTAGAAGGTAATTCCTGCTGCCAGAGAACTCACAAAGTTATTTGCAATTGGACTCCCCCAGCCGGTTACAGGGTCCCATCCAGTACCCGCTGAGTACCCATTATTCGAACCGGAAGTGACATCGTGAAAGATTGTAGGATACGAAGCGCCGCTTCCTAGTTGGTATATTAGCGGACCTATGTTACCGAAACCGCTTCCTCCTCTCGCCTGCAATGCTACTGCAAGAAAACCGGCCCAAAGAGGTGTGGACAAACTTGTTCCAGCACAACCGAACCATCCTGCCGAACTGCCACCGGCTCCACATTTGTCTGAGGCAGTTGAATAAACCCAGAAGTTCGGGCTGTATCCGAGCATTGAAACATCCGGGACTGCTCGGCCAGACTTAAAGCCAACGGTCGAGGTTTGCCAGCTTGGTTCAGCGAAATACCCGCTATATCCTCCTCCGCTGATCGATGCTCCACTTTCACTACTGTATCCGGAGCATGTTGTCGAAGTACAACCGGACAGAACCAAATTTGTCGCTCCGACGGCTAGGACATTCGGGTCCGATGCTGGAAACTCAGTACCGAGACTGGTTCCGTCAGGCTTCGCTCCTGCGTCTCCTGATGCGAATAGAATTGTCAGACCCTGCGAGGCGTCCAACGCAAGTCTCAAGTCAACTGACGATACAAAAGAAGGCGGCAGTTGGGTGTCGCTACAAGCGTGGTATGGGGGAGGCCCGCATATGTACCCCCAACTGTTAGAAACAATAGTTGCAAGATGATTTGTTGCCACGTAGTCCACAGCGTTCATTAGACTAACATCGTCATAGAGGAGTATAATGCCAGCCCTAGGAGCCACGCTGTGCACAGCTTCGATGTCCATGGCTGTTTCAGATGCCCAACCTGGATCATATGATGAGGGCACACCGTCAGGATAGCGAATATCTATGGTCGTTGCCGCCAACCCGTATTGAGAACTAAAAGTGTTGAGGGCCGTTTGCATGTTAGGGTCGCCAGGGACGTCGACAATGGCCACTTTCTGGCCTGTGCCGTCATATCCGCTTGTGTAAAGGCTGCTGAGCGAATAGCCTACCTGGATTCCCTGAGGGCAGTATGGCCCCGAGCAGGGTGACTCCGCTGGTCTAGCGACAGTGTAGTTGTCAAGGCCCATGATTCCACTCACCATAGAGACAAAGTTCTGGGGTAATGAGAGGTCCACATCTACTCCATAGAAACTCGAGTTCGCAATGGAGTACAGATTGATTTTCACTCCGAATGTGGCTTCAACATCTTTCACTGATGCTGACATCTTCAGAACTAGAGGCGATGCACCGAAAGTCACGTTGAAGCCCTTGTGGGTGAAGTACGAAATGATGGACGACTTCTGGCCTGGCGTTGGAAGGTAGGGTTGCATGGTCGTGAGATTCAAATAGTGCCCATAGTCGGCCGATTTCGGATCATTAATCGATGCCAGACACGCGTAGAACTTATCAGCATTTCTGAAGTCGAAAACTAACTCCATCTTAATCTTGATTTGGCTAGGCAACTTTCCAACGACGTGCGCTTGCTTTTGCGAGACTACGGGAACAACGTGCCCGCGAACGGTGCCGTTAATCGAGGCGGGCAGTATCTGGGTTGATGTTATGTCTGCAGCTGTCGGTGCAAGACATGGTGTCTGCACAGTGGTACTTGACGTGACCGTCGACATCGCAGCGGTCACCGTTGGGGCTTGTCCTGCGGACCGACCAAGAGTTCCATAGAACTCCAAGATCGAAACAACAAGCAACAATGTTACGACAGTTTTGAGCCCTGTCCTCACTACTGGACACTGCTCTTTACGGGACGGTTAATTTCACTTTTAACAAGTTTGTTCTGTATCGTGTTTAGGTGAGGACGACGTGCACTCACAATTTGTTCTTTTCCCGATGCCTTTCGGGCTTATCGTACTGTCATCCGTGATTTGGGAAAGCGGTCCAGATTGAACTGCAATTGGCAAAATTTGCGGCGGTGCAGAGCTGCAGTTTAATTGCGCGAACAGGGCAAATTAGACCAGTCTTACGGAGGGCTTCTACGCATGAACTGCAAGCGTGACAAAGATTCCAACAAAGCTTGGTGTGCGAATCTGGCGCGATTATGCGCTGCCCTCCTGATCGTGGCGGTTTTTGCGACATCAGCGACTGGAGTCATTCACAATGGATTTGCAGTATGCCAGGGTGGCTTCACCTACCTCGTAGAGGCGGACAGTGGTGGATACTACGTGCTAGTTGGTTTGCCATCAGACTTGAGATCGCAATACGCAAATCATACAACTCGAATATCGGTAAGCGGTACGTACTATCCATCAAATCCGAACCAATACCTTTATCCAAACCCAAATTTGCATGGACTGATCTACGTAACCCAATATGTCATCAACGGCGTCACATTCAGTTCGGCACAGACAGTCGTAATGGTTTCCGGAACGGTCACGAAGACATCAACATACACGAATCAAATCTCAGCCACAACCATGACTGCAGTGACAGGTGTGGTCACGCTTAGTCCGATTAGGGTAAGCGGTTGGCTCGATTACACACCAGAATACTGCATCACAACTCTACTTACGACGGCCTCATCAGGCTCAAGCCTAGGAAACATCAAAATACTAGGATTCACGGCACTCCCCGTAATTTTGGGCTTGATGATAGGGTTGTCAATTCTAGGTATCAGAAGATACTCCCGAAAGCGAGAATCAAGGAACGGCTATCCCGCTGCGCGGGTACTAGGATAGTGAACTTGTCTGCGTCAATTGGAATCAGCATTCCTCTGAATTTTCGAAGTCGCCTAGTTTGCGGAAGCGTCTCGTTGAGTGAGTCGATGACAAATCGTTCGCGGGTCTTGGTGCCCACTGTAACGCTCTCGATTGAAGCGAGAAATCCAAGATGGAAAGCACAGGATTCTCCTAAAAGGGGGGTGTTCACTCTTATTGGGATTGAACGTCTCGCCAGTATTGGAGTATATTCGACAGAGAATCTTCAAGACGGATCGTAGGGGCCCAACCTAATGACCGTATTTTGTCGTTCCTTCCAATGGCTACTGGATTATCCATTGGACGAGTCTCCCGACTTTGCTGTACCGTAATTTCGGTCAGCGCCCTCGACTTGAGAAGTTCTAGAACCTCTGCAATTCGGGTTCCCTTCCCAGATGACACATTGTACACTTGCCCAGGCTGCCCTTTTTCACTCACCAACCAGAACGCCCGCGTAGCGTCTTCGACGTCAAGGAAATCCCTTACAGACTGAAGATTTCCCACAGTGAGAGTCTTCGCCTTGCCTCGCTCAACATCTACTATCCCTCTCGCGAATGACGAGCACACATCGCCGGTCTTTCGTGGGCCAATAATGAAGAAAGGCCTCAGGGTGACGGTGTCGATTGCGTACGCGTCATGATAAAGTCCGCAAAGTAAACTTCCAGAGATCTTGCTCAAGGCATAAAGACTGGATGGCTTGAGCGGATGATCCTCGGATATGGGCTCAAGGCTGGCGGCGTACTCTGATGAAGAGCCGAAAAAGACGACGCGCGTATTCAGATCAAGTTCGCGTACAAGCCTTAGTATGTTCAGCGTTCCGATAATATTGACTTCCAGGGTTCTTACTGGTTCTTGCCATGAGATCATCGGGATACTTTGTGCTGCTAGGTGGAAGATCCTTCTGGGAGATACTTCATTGATTATCTTCCGCAGCGCCATTTCGTCGACGACATCACACTCGTGGATTCTTGCCCTCTCATCCTGAACAGGCCTCACGGACCTTTGAATTCCGTAGACCTCTATGCCCATCTCCTGCAGATGCCGCGAAAGGTGGTATCCTAGGAATCCCTGTATGCCTGTGATTAGAACTCGCATGACTATTGACTCACGGCAATTAGTGCGACTTGGAACGCAGAGCAGGTTGCATTAAAGTCCTCTTTCACTCTGCAGGCCCTGACCCGGGGCTTTATTGGAGTTTGTGTTGCTTTGTGAGCGCATGGGAGTGCACTTTTTAATAGTTTAGTGCGAAGTACCCGATATGCTCAAGTGTGCTATATGCGAGAATGACTCGCGTTTTGAGCCCGTATTGAGCAAAGGTGCTGAAGCAGGATTCACCTGTCATCTGAAGAAATGCCCAAGATGCGAATTCATCTTTATGGATCCTCAGCCTGACGTTGATTTACAAAAGAACCTAATCAATACGAGCACCGTCTACGATAGCAAATTGCCCGATGAGCAGGAGACTCAAAACCGTCAGATAATATTGGACTACATTGAACGTTTTGCAAAGCCACCGGGCAGACTGTTGGAATTAGGTTGCGCACGCGGTTATCTTCTCGCGGCTGCAAGAGGATCCGGTTGGCAGACTGTAGGCGTGGAGTTTTCGTCAAAGTGGGCTGAGTATGCGAGAAGTCGACTCAAATTGGACATAATCGAGACATGGCTCGATGGAGATTCGTTTGATCTCAAGCTGACTGGGAAGTTTGATGTGATTGTGATGTGGCATATGTTGGAACACATAAACAATCCCAAGAGATTTCTCGAAAGAGTCGGACCGTATCTGAAAAACTCTGGGATCCTAATTGTACAGGTTCCTGATTTCGCCAAGCTGGGTGAAACTATCGTTGGATGTCATCACTTGAATTACTTTACGAGGGACACATTGAGACGGTTAATGGAGCACGATTACTATGTGATAGACGTTACATATGACTATGTTAACAAGTTCGTCTCAATGGCAATGTGCAAGACGTTCTCCGTGCTCTTTGTGTGGCGACTCATGGAATTTCCTAGGATAGTGACCGCCTCTTTGCACACCATAACTGCACAGGGTTTCACCGAATTTCTAAGACAAGCGCGAGAAAAAATCAGGCATCGGGAATTTAGAATCAAGAGTCGTTGAATGACTTAGAGATACATTGGAACGGCTGCTGAATTATGACTACGATGTAATGGATATTAACTATGATGATGTGAATAAGTTCGTGCTACACTTGCGCTTTGGTGATTGCCGTCTTACCATTAGTCTACTTTCAGTTGCCCTATTTCTGGATGATCTGTTAGTGTCTATCTTTACGACATCCAAAGTCAGAAATACGACCTTCTAGCGTCTTCTTGACCCTATAACAAGAGATTACCATGCCTCGAGCAGAGTGTTGGCAACGTGACAAATCGTGCGTTGAATATTGATTTGGTTCGAAGTTGTGGCCCACTCATACAGCGATTTCGAGAATACCTGCCGCTAGCTATTGCCGTTTTCATTGGGTTTTGTTTTAGGTATGCAGCTGCTTGGCATATTCAGTCGTTGGGTGTGGAGCTAACTCCTGATCCCAAAGGCTTCATGCTATTGGCGGAAGAGCTATTGAGGTTCTCGTATGCTTGTCCCAGTAGGATGACTGAGGGTCTTATCTACAATATTTGCCAAAGAGAGCCAATGTTTCCACTTACATTGGCATTCTCGTTCCTCCTCCTTGGTCAAAGCGTGTGGTCTGTCCGACTAACCACAGTAATTCTCAGCACTTTGACCATATTTGCCTCGTACAAGCTCGGAGTATTAGCCCACAGCAAATCGGCTGGATTGCTATTGGCAATCATGCTGGCATTTGATCCGTTTCTCATAATGCATTCGTTACGCGGATTCAATCAAGATCTTTACACTTTGCTTATCATCATCTTCTGTTACCAAGTGATATCAAGTGCTGCTTCTAGGTTCAAAGGTGGTGCACTTGATTCTGTCGTTTTGATTATGGTAATTCTCACGAGAATCGAGGGCACAATATTCGCCCTCGGAGCGTGTATCTTTGCGCTATGGTATTCGAAGATTAATGGTCTCAAAACGCCGAAACAATACATACTTGAGATCTTGACGGTTGCGTTTGCAGCCAATATGGTTTGGGCCGTCCTTAGTTGGGTTGCCAATGGAGATGCAGCTATGACTCAATTCAGTCGAGACGCGGGTTCATGGTGGTACTGGTATGAGTTTGGTGTACCCAAGAACGTTACAACTCTTGACTACCTATTCAGATACCACCACCTTTCCCAACTCATATTCATGTGGATAACAGGTTCCCAGAGAATGATTCTAAACCAGCTGAGTCCTACTTGTACTTGTTCGTTTACTTGTGTTTGTTCGCTCTACGTTTTTCTAGGTGCCGCGGGCTTGATTTTGGCTGCGGTTGGTTTCATCTATTCATGCCGGCTCCACAGAACCGTATTTGTCCACATTGCCGTAATCTCCTTTTTCGTGGTCTATGCGGTTTTCTTTGGCATTAGTAGCCAAGTAGCGCCTACGCATCTCGGTGCGGATTATAGATATGACCTTCCCATGCTTCCGTTTATCTACTACTTCATCTCGGTACTGATTGTGGCGGCAAAGCGTTTCTCTGAGCGGTGGGATAAGGCACTAGTCTCCGAAGGATTCATTTTCTCTTTTCCGATTACAAGAAAACGGCATATCCGAGTATTGCCCAGCCATTTATGTTACTTGCTGTTGGCGATAGTGGTAATTCATCAGATGACTATTGCTTCTTCGTACTTGCGCATTTACCCATTTTCGTATCTCGTAGGACAACTTCCAAATTCCTGGGGCTAAGAGAGCTATAGCTAAGAGGAATCTGCGTTAGCCATCTACATAACAGCTGAATTTCATTAGTGTGGTTCTGCTTTGAAGCATATTCCGATGAAGGTTCGAGCTGTGCTGGCGTTTTTTTCTGAGATTGTTATCTCCTCGAGTTTGGGCTCAGGGACGTCACCCATAATGCGATAAATCATCGATAGAGGCAGAGACCTGATTAGAGACGAAGGTAGTAGACGCGCTACTCTATGTAACATCTTAACTCGTTGATCCCAAGCCAAGTTGCGAGGGTTCTCTATCCTCTGACCGAGTACTATGACATCTGGGAACAACTGCTTCAGTATCTGCTTGAATTCTTCGTAATAGAACTCTCTCAGGTGATACTTCCAAATTGGTGTCCTTCTCCCTGGCGAAGTGAAGAGTTTGTTTGGAGTTGATATGATCAAGACACCGCCCTTCTTCAGCACCCGGTGGATCTCGGTCAGGTAGTGATTTGGATCGCTCAAATGCTCAATCATCTCAAAAGACAATAGAACATCGAAGACTTCGGTAGCAAATGCGAGGCTTGCTCCGTCTTCGACGAGAAATTCACAATTCTCTCCAGAATATTCTCTCTTGGCATAGGATATTGCAGGGACGGATGTGTCCACTCCAACAACAAAGGTGGAATTCTTGGCGATCAGACCCGTCCCATACCCCGTCCCACATCCAACTTCTAGCACGTTCCTATTATTCGTGTACTTACTAGCAAAATTGTATCTTGCCAAGTGATCAGTCAACGGATACATTAGAGAGTGTTCTCACCGCGACAGCACGAACCTCTCTCCTCGATTAAGACCCGTCATCGAACCACAAGATAATCGCAATCGACATTGCAGGCAACTATGCGATCTTGAAGAAAAGCTCGTCTCTCGGTCTAGTCTTTCGCCTGACTTGTTTGATCATGTCCGAAAGCAAACCGAACGCCATCAGTTGAATTCCCACGATAACACTCAGTGCAGCTAGAATAGCAGTGCCTACATGGGTCTCGGTCCCTGTTAGGAACCATTCAGCTACAACACTCGAACCAGTAAGCGCTCCAAATGCGACGAACAAGATAGCAGCCGACCCAAACATTAGGAGAGGTTCCGTGTCTCTCATCATTCTAAATATGACTGCAAGATTTGCGAGAGTTCCCGACACAAGGCCAAGTTTGCTATCTCCAACACGAGAATGATAATGTACCGGTACCTCCGTAATCACCATCTCCATTTCTGCTGCCAATTTGAGCATTTCCGTGTTGATTGCCCAACCTCTAGTCCTGAAGTCAGTCCCCTCAACCAAATAGGACCTGAAGGCGAACATACCAGTCTGCGAGTCATGTACTGGAATTCTCAAAAGATGCCTCGTGACGAATGATATAACCCAGTTGCCAAGCCTGTTGGTGTCCCTCATAGCTTTCGAATCGTATTTTCGCCTGCCCGTCACATAGTCTGCCTCCCTCCGCAACAAGGGTTCGATCAACTCAGGGGCGTCACGGACATCGTAGCTGCCGTCCGCGTCCATTACGAGAAAGATAGTGGCATGCAGATGCTCCAAGCCGTACAAGAAACCAGTAAAGAGGGCATCTCCGTATCCCTTTCCCATCTGGTAAATGACTACTGCTCCTTGTCTCTTCGACTCTGCGACCGTTCTATCTTTCGAATAACCATCTACAACTAGGACCTCGTGAGTGCAATGTTTGAGAGTCTTCTTCAGTTCGCCAATGGTACTGACGCCTCCTTCCTCATTCAATGCAGGCATAACTACGACGACCTTTGGCTTCTGTGGCACGATGACCGAACTCCTTCGGTAGCTTTCGGAAGTTGAGAATTTAATGTTATCATTCAGATATTGTGTCTTTGGCATGAAGTCTCCTTAGCGTGGGTAAATCTGCAGAATTATGAATTCAGTCAGTGCGTCAAAGTGGACCAATAGAAATGTTGATAAACACGTACAACTTTGCCCGCCAAGGGCAAACCTGGTAGTAGGCTTGCGATCATCAAATGCTCTAAGTATAGGTCTGGAAATGAATGCTAGAGCGACTAATTTTACGCGCTGGATGTATAGCCAAATCAAACCGTTCGTCAGAAGAGGTAGCATTTTGGAGGTGGGAAGTGGGCTTGGCATATTTTCAAAAATGCTCGCTCGCGATTTCGGAGACCGACTGTGCCTCACGGACATCGAGCCTGACTATGCTAAACTCCTTAGAGAGACATTTCGTGGGCAGGACCGAATAACTATAAAGGAACTGGACCTTACAATCAGTAAACATTACCGATCGATTCGTAATCAAAAGTTTGACACTATTTTATGTATGAACTGGAGTGGACCCCGCGTTTTGAGAACGCTTTTCGGGTTTTTCTTTGTATGGTTTCATGATTCATTTTCGGTCACCTTGATTTTGGTTAGGTACTCGTAGGGTGTCTGGTAGCCTAAGGCTGAATGG
>Ga0315281_10008758_pt1 | contig 14116 bp, 11 predicted proteins | sample YL17G07_0_MG_FD_204540 | JGI IMG/M metagenome (GOLD analysis project Ga0315281, IMG submission 204540) | Sediment microbial communities from Yellowstone Lake, YNP, Wyoming, USA - YL17G07_0 | ecosystem: Environmental > Aquatic > Freshwater > Lake > Sediment | place: USA: Wyoming | collected...
AACGCGGCGTGGTGCTGCGTTTTGGCAAATTTGTCGAAACCACCCAGCCCGGTCCGCGCTGGCACTTGCCGTTCCCGATCGAGGGCGTGCAAGTGGTCAATGTTGAGCAGGTCCGCACGGTTGAAATTGGCTATCGTAGCAACGTCAAGAGCAAGGTGATGAAAGAGTCACTGATGCTTACCGACGATGAGAACATCATCGATATTCAGTTCGCGGTGCAATACATTCTGAAAGACCCGGAAGCATACCTTTTTAATAATCGTTCCCCGGATGATGCGGTGTTGCAGGTTGCCGAAACCTCGATCCGTGAAATAGTGGGCAAAAATAAAATGGATTTCGTGCTGTATGAAGGCCGGGCAGAAATTTCGATCCGTGCGGCGAAGTTGATGCAAAGTATTCTCGATCGCTACAAAACCGGTATCAATATCAGCAAGGTCACCATGCAGAATGCGCAGCCCCCGGAGCAGGTGCAGGCATCGTTTGACGATGCGGTGAAGGCGGGGCAGGACCGGGAAAGGCTGAAAAATGAAGGCCAGGCCTACGCTAATGATGTGGTTCCAAAAGCGCGCGGCATGGCTTCGCGCCTGATGCAGGAAGCGGACGGCTACAAGCAGCGCGTGATCGTGAGCGCGGAGGGTGACGCCAATCGTTTCAAACAGGTTCAGGCCGAGTACAGCAAGGCGCCGGGGGTGACTCGGGATCGTATGTACCTGGATATGATGCAGCAGGTGCTGTCCAATACCAGCAAGGTGCTGGTGGACCAAAAGTCTGGCAGCAACCTGCTCTATCTCCCCTTGGACAAGCTGATGCAGATGCCGAACGCTGGTGCGGTGGTGCCGGAAACCCCACCTGCCAAGCCTGCGGTGCAGGAGACAACCCCGGCGCAGGACGCCAATTGGCGTTCGCGGGAAGCATTCCGCAGCCGTGATCGGGAGCCGCGTTAATGAATAAGAATATCGGATCAATTTTGGTGGGTGCTCTGGGCGCCTTGATTCTGCTCAGCCTGACTGCCTATACGGTGGACCAGCGCCAGAACGCAATTGTGTTTCAGTTGGGCGAGATTGTGGACGTGGTGAAAACCCCAGGCCTGCATTTCAAGCTACCGCTGGTGCAGAACGTACGCTTTTTCGATATCCGCGTGCTGACGCAGGATTCAGTAGAACCAGAACGTTTCATTACTTCGGAAAAGAAAAACGTGCTGGTGGATTCTTTCGTCAAATGGCGCATCGTCGACGTCAAGCAGTACTACGTCAGCGTGGGCGGCGACGAGGCGCGGGCGCAAACGCGCTTGATGCAGACGGTGAACGATAACCTGCGCGCGGAATTCGGCAAGCGTACCGTGCATGAAGTGGTGTCCGGCGAGCGCAACCAGATTATGGAAATTCTGCGTCAGAAGGCCAACCTGGATGCGGCCAAAATCGGCGTGCAAGTGCTGGATGTGCGCGTGAAGCGTGTGGATTTGCCGCAGGAAGTGAGCGAGTCGGTGTACCGTCGCATGGAAGCGGAACGCAAACGGGTGGCTAACGAACTTCGTTCCACCGGCTCTGCCGAGGCCGAGAAAATTCGCGCCGATGCCGATCGCCAGCGCGAGGTTCTGGTAGCCGAAGCTTATCGCGACGCACAGCGTATCAAAGGTGAGGGCGATGCCAAGGCCTCTGCTACCTACGCGAGTGCTTATGGTCAAAGCCCCGAGTTTTACGCCTTCTATCGCAGCCTGGAAGCCTACAAGCAAAGTTTCAAGAGCAAAAGCGACGTGATGGTGCTGGAGCCCACTTCGGAGTTCTTCAAGTATCTGAAGTCGTCGGGTAAAGCCGGGAAATAGCCATGTCCGGCAGCAACCTGTTGGCCGCTTTTGCGCTGATGCTGGTGATGGAGGGCGTGCTGCCTTTCGTCGCTCCGGCAATGTGGCGCCAGGCGTTTCAAAAAATGACCGAGATGTCGGACGGACAATTGCGTTTTGTCGGTCTGGCTTCCATGGCAGGCGGAATGCTGCTGCTCTTGTTTGCGAAATAATCATGCATACCTGGCTCCTCCCTGAATACATCGAAGACGTTCTCCCGCCCGAAGCGCAGCGCATCGAGAACACCCGCCGCCGCTTGCTGGACCTGTTCCGGTCACATGGCTATCAGTTGGTGATGCCGCCGCTGCTGGAATACGTGGAGTCGTTGCTGACCGGCACCGGGCACGAAATGGACATCAAGACATTCAAGCTGGTGGACCAGCTTTCCGGCCGCCTGATGGGGGTGCGTGCCGACATTACGCCGCAAGTGGCGCGTATCGATGCCCATTTGCTGAACCGGCAAGGTGTCACCCGGCTGTGTTATGCAGGCAGCGTGTTGCACACCGTTCCCGGTGGGCAATCCAGAACCCGTGAACCACTGCAGGTGGGCGCAGAGCTCTATGGCCACCCCGGCGTGGAAAGTGACATTGAAATTCAGCAGCTGATGTTAAGCGCATTGCGCCTGGCCGGAGTGGAAAACCTGCACCTGGATCTGGGGCATGTGGCTATTTTCCGCAGTCTGGTGCGCGCAGCCAACCTGCCGGACGGTCTTGAGTCGGAGTTGTTTCAGGTGTTGCAAGCCAAGGATGTGGCGAGCTTGCGTGAGCTGGTTAAGCCACTGGATGCGCTGACCCGGGATGCTTTAACATTGTTGCCGGAACTCTACGGCGGCATGGAGATGCTGGATGAAGCGCAGCGCCGTTTGCCATCCATTCCCGAGATCACTCAGGCACTAACCGACTTGCGCCGGATCGGGGAGCAGGTGCAAAAAATGGGTGTCGGCAGCATGTGCTTTGATCTGGCAGACCTGCGCGGCTACCATTACCACAGCGGCGTGGTGTTTGCCGCCTATGCCAAAGGCTGGTCCAATGCCATCGCGTTAGGCGGCCGCTATGACGAGGTGGGCAAGGCGTTTGGGCGTGCCCGCCCTGCCACGGGTTTCAGCATGGATTTGCGGGAGATTTCCGCAGTCATGCCGGCGGAGCCGCTGACCTCAGGGGTGCTGGCACCCTGTGTGGAAGATGCGGCGCTACAGAACAAAATTGAAGCATTGCGCCGCCAGGGCGAAATCGTGGTGGTGGATCTGCCCGGGCACGAAGCGCATCGCGCCGAACTGGGTTGCGACCGGGCGTTGGTGCTGAAGAATGGAATTTGGGAAGTTCAATAAATAATATTGAGGTTTTTGAGCATGACAAAAAATGTAGTGGTAATCGGCACCCAGTGGGGGGACGAAGGCAAGGGCAAGATTGTGGATTGGCTCACCGATCACGCGCAGGGTGTGGTGCGGTTCCAGGGCGGACACAATGCCGGTCACACGCTGGTGATTGCCGGCAAAAAAACCGTGCTACATCTGATCCCTTCCGGCATCTTGCGCGACAACGTGGACTGCTTTATCGGCAATGGCGTGGTGGTTTCTCCCCAGGCTTTGCTGGAAGAAGTAGACATGCTGGAAGCAGCGGGGGTAGATGTCCGTGGGCGCCTTAAAATCAGCGAGGCTTGCCCGTTGATTCTGCCGCACCATATTGCCCTTGATCAAGCGCGTGAAGTGGCCAAAGGTGCCGGCAAGATCGGCACCACCGGGCGCGGCATCGGGCCGGCCTATGAAGACAAGATCGCGCGGCGTGCCCTGCGTGTGCAGGATTTATTTCACCGTGAGCGTTTCGCCGCGAAACTGGGCGAGGTGCTGGATTATCATAACTTCGTGCTGAAAAACTACTTCCACGCGGAAACAGTCGACTTCCAGAAAACCCTGGACGAAACCATGCTGCTGGCCGAACGCATCAAGCCTATGGTGGCCGACGTGCCGCGCATGCTGTACGAGGCCAACAAGGCAGGCAAGGATCTGCTGTTTGAAGGCGCGCAGGGCACGCTGCTGGATATCGATCACGGCACCTATCCCTTTGTGACGTCTTCCAACTGTACCGCCGGCGGCGCAGCCACTGGCAGCGGCGTCGGCCCGCACACTCTGCATTACGTGCTGGGGATCACCAAGGCCTACACCACCCGCGTTGGTTCCGGGCCGTTTCCGACAGAATTGTTCGACGACAATGGCAAGCACCTGGCCGAGCGCGGCCACGAATTTGGCGCCACCACAGGGCGTGCACGGCGTTGCGGCTGGTTCGATGCGGCGGCGCTCAAGCGCTCGATCCAGATCAACGGCGTCTCCGGTCTGTGCGTGACCAAACTGGATGTGCTGGACGGCATCGAAACTCTGCGCCTGTGTGTGGGTTATAAACTGGAAGGTGGCGTTAGCGACATCCTGCCGGTAGGCGCTGAAACGCTGTCCAAGTGCGAGCCGATTTACGAAGACATGCCGGGCTGGACAGACAGTACCGTGGGAGTGAAGAGCTACGATAAGCTTCCCCAGGCGGCGCGGAATTATTTGCAGCGCATGCAGGAAATTTGCGAAGTGCCGATCGACGTCATATCGACTGGGCCGGACCGGGAAGAAACCATCGTGATGCGTCATCCGTTTGAATGACACAATTTTGAAATGAAAAAGGGCGGTTCGTATGAATCGCCCTTTAAGCTAGTGGTGCCCAGAAGAGGACTCGAACCTCCACAGTGTTGCCACCGCCAGGACCTGAACCTGGTGCGTCTACCAATTCCGCCATCTGGGCCTTACAGAAGGCCGCAAGATTAATATGAAACGAGACCATTGTCAATGAAGAAACCGGTAAGAACCCGCGCCACAAAGCCCGCTGAAGGGGTCAAGGCACCATCAGCCAAGAAAGCTTTCGGCAAGCATTCCCCCCGCCTGCTGGATCCATTTCTGGAGCGCGAACGCGAACGCTACGAGCATCCCTTGCCAAGCCGCGAATTCATCCTGCAAACCCTGGTAGAACAGGGCGTGCCGGTGGACGTCGAGAAGCTAGGCAAATTGCTCGACATTCACGTTGATGAAATGGACAGTTTCAACCGCCGCCTGCATGCCATGGAGCGCGAGGGCCAGATCATGCGCAATCGCAAGGATGCGGTGTGCGTGGTGGACAAGCTGGATCTGATTCCGGGCAAAGTGCAGGGGCACCCGGATGGCTTCGGTTTCCTGGTCCCGGATGATGGCAGTCCGGACATGTTTCTCGGTCCCAAGGAAATGAACAAGATTCTGCATGGCGACCGGGTGATGGTGCGCGAGATCGGACTGGATCGGCGCGGCCGGCGTGAAGGCACGATTGTGGAGGTGCTGGAGCGGGTCAATACGCGCCTGGTGGGGAGGCTCTATGTCGAGCACGGCATCTTGTTCGTGGTGGCGGAAAACAAGCGCATCAGCCAGGATATCCTGGTTGCGCCGGGCACGGCGATGGGCGCGCAACCCGGCCAGGTGGTGATGATCGAGCTGATCGAACAGCCCAGCAAACATGCCGAGCCTATTGCCCGCGTGGTGGAGGTGCTGGGCGATTATGGCGACCCCGGCATGGAAATCGAGATCGCGTTGCGCAAGCATGAATTGCCCAATGTTTTTCCTCCGGACGTGGAACATATCGCCAAGAAGCTACCGACCAAAGTCCTCAAAAAAGACACGGCTGGCCGCGAAGATATCCGGCATCTACCGCTGGTTACCATTGATGGTGAAACCGCGCGCGACTTCGACGATGCGGTGTACTGCGAGCCGGTGGGCAAGAACTACAAACTCTACGTGGCGATTGCAGACGTCAGCCATTACGTGCAACCCGGTGACGCACTCGACCGTGAGGCGCTGAACCGGGGTAACTCGGTGTACTTTCCGCGGCGCGTGATTCCCATGCTGCCGGAAGAATTGTCCAACGGCTTGTGCTCCATTAACCCCGAGGTGGATCGGCTGTGCATGGTGTGTGAAATGAACATCAGCAGCGGCGGTGAAATCACGGATTACCGTTTTTACCCGTCTGTGATGTTCTCGCATGCGCGCCTGACCTACAACAAGGTCTGGGACATGCTGGACAATCCCCAGGGTGAGACGGCCATGGAATATAAGGCGCAATTGCCGCACCTGAAACACCTCTACACGCTTTTCAAAGTGCTGCTGAAGGCACGCGGGGTACGCGGTGCTATCGATTTCGAAACTATCGAAACCCAGATGATTTTCGACAGCAAGGGCAAGATCGAGCGCATCGTGCCGGTCAAGCGCAACGACGCGCACCGCCTGATCGAAGAGTGCATGCTGGCGGCCAACGTATGCGCCTCGGATTTTCTGAAAAGCCATGAGCACCCGACGCTGTATCGGATTCACCAAGGGCCGACTCCGGAAAAACTGGAAGCGTTGCGCGGATTCCTCAAGGAGTTTGGTTTTTCTCTGGATGGCGGAGATGATCCGCACGCCAAGGATTACGCCAAGCTGCTGGAGCAAATCAAGGAGCGGCCGGACGCGCAGTTGTTGCAGACGGTCATGCTGCGTTCGCTACGGCAGGCCGTGTACAGCCCGGAAAATCTGGGTCACTTCGGCTTGGCGTACGAGTCCTACACCCATTTCACTTCACCCATTCGGCGCTACCCGGATTTGCTGGTGCATCGCGCTATCAAGGCAGTGCTGAACAAGGAAACCTACAAACCGGGGAAATGGGAAGCGCTGGGCATTCAGTGTTCCATGACCGAGCGCCGTGCCGACGATGCTACCCGCGACGTGGAATCCTGGCTCAAGTGCTACTACATGCAGGACAAGATCAACGAATGTTTTGACGGCACCATCGCCGGTGTCACCGGCTTCGGCATTTTCGTCGCGCTGGATGACGTGTATGTGGAAGGTTTGGTGCATGTATCCGAACTGGGTACAGATTATTTTCATTTCGAGCAGGGCAAGCATCAGATGCTGGGTGAACGTACCGGTAAACGCTACCGCTTGGGCGACAGGCTGCGCGTCAAAGTGGCGCGTGTGGACATGGAAACCAGCCGCGTGGATTTCACGCTGGAAGGAGTCGAATCGGACACGTCTGAAGCACAGCGCCCAGCAAGGACTGACGACAAGCCCAAGTCCAAATCCAAGCCAAAGAGAAAGTAGAGTCAGGATACATGACAGAAAGCGCGATTATTTACGGTTTTCACGCCATTTCCAGCCGGCTGCGCAGCAGCCCGGGGACCGTGCATGAACTGTACGTGGATAGCCATCTCAATGCTGCGCGTGCGCGGGATTTGATTGAGTTGGCCCAGCAGTCCGGCGTACGTGTGATCCCCGCAGAATCTGCGCGGATTGATGGCCTGGCGGGGACTGCCAAGCATCAAGGCGTGGTGGCCAAAGTTGCGGCGCAGCCACAGCATCTGCACTTGGAGGATGTGCTTGAAACGCTAAGCGAGCCTCCCTTGTTATTGGTTCTTGATGGCATCCAGGATCCTCACAATCTGGGGGCTTGTCTGCGCACTGCGGACGCCTTTGGCGTGCATGCCGTGGTAGCGCCCAAAGATCGGGCGGTGGGGTTGAATGCCACGGTGCGCAAGGTGGCTTCCGGCGCAGCCGAAACGGTACCGTATGTTCCCGTTACCAATCTTGCGCGCACGTTGCGTGAATTGAAGGACAAAGGGGTATGGATCGTGGGCACCGCAGCTGATTCCGACCAGGATCTTTTCAGCGCCAAACTGGATGGTCCTCTGGCCTGGGTCATGGGAGGCGAGGGTACCGGCATGCGCCGGCTTACCCAGGAGTTATGCGATTTTACTGTCAGCATCCCCATGCTGGGCATGGTGGAAAGCCTGAATGTGTCGGTTTCGTGCGGCATCTGCCTGTTTGAGACGCGCCGTCAGCGCGCTATGCTGCAGGCTGGCAAGGGCAGGGCGCGTTAGCCATGCGATGCCAGGTTATGGGCCGGCTTGGGGCGCTCCTGTTGCTGCTTGTGCTGGGTGCACCGGCGTACGCCACGAACTGGCAACCCGTATTCAGCACCGAGAAAGTGCAAAATCGGGTGGATGTTTCCAGCATGGAGCGCGGGAAAAGCTCGATCAGGGCTTGGGATGAAGAGCGTTATGTCAACCCGGAACAAGCCAAACCCGGAGATTTCTATTACGAGTTGGTTAAAACCTATTCTCAATACAACTGCGGTGTACGTACTACCCGTCATCTGCGCAAAGTCTATTACGGTGCGGATGGCGCAGTAATCAAGACCCTTACGGGGGACGAATTTCCGCGCCAGATCGATCTGGTTCCAGGGAGCATGGAAGAAACGAAATACGAATTTGTATGTGGTTATAAGCCTCCCACACCGGTACCCCCAGTCAAGGCTAAACATAAAGTTAAAGCCAAAGCGCCTGTGGTAAAGGTTGAGCCGTCGGCAGAGGCCGTCGCCAAAGAGAAGGCAGCCAAGGAACGGGCAGAGAGAATTCGTGCGGCCCAAGAGCGCGTAGCCAAGAATCGGGCAGAGAGAGTTCGTTTGGCCAAGGAACGAGCGGCCGAGATCAAGGCCAAGCGCAAGGCGGCTCTGTCGAAGTCTTCCAGCCCCCCTAAAGAGCCGGAGAAAACGCCTGAGCCTGCAGCAAAGAAACCTGCACCGGAGACAAAGGCTGCGCCCCCGGTGACAACCACTGCTGCCCCGGCGGTGAAGGCTCCGGCACCCGCAACACCAGCTCCAGGTGCGAAGACGCCGGTACCCGTTGCCCCGGCAGCAAAGGTACCCGCACCAGCAACCCCAGCTTCGGCAGTAAAGGCACCTGCTTCGGCGGCAGCAACTCCTGCTACGCCAGTAAAGCCTGTTACACCAGTAAAGCCAGCGGTCCCCGCGCCAAAGACACCTGCCCCGCCGACAAAGCCCATCGTAAAGCATCCCGAATAGCCAAGAATATGGAGCAGGTTGTTTTCCTGGATTGCTCTACCCTGGAAGCGAACATCCGGCGCCCCGATTTTCCCCATGTTTGGCAGGAGCATTCCACCACCCTGCCGGAGCAAGTGCGGGAGCGGCTTTCCGGGGCTAGCATCGCCATTACCAACAAGGTCTCGTTGCGACGTGATGATCTGGAGCAACTGCCCAGTCTCAAAATGATCGCGGTCGCCGCCACCGGTACCGATCAGGTTGATGTCGCTTGTTGCCGCGAACGCGGAATCGCCGTGGCCAATATCCGCAACTACGCCGTGCATGCTGTGCCAGAGCACGTGTTCATGTTGATCCTGGCGCTACGCCGCAATTTGCTTGCCTACCGGGAAGATTTGCAGCAAGGATTATGGCAACGCTCCGACCAGTTTTGCCTGTTTACCCATCCCATCCACGATCTGCACGGCAGCACCCTCGGTATCATCGGTTACGGTGTACTTGGGCAAGCAGTGGCCAGACTCGCTGAAGCCTTCGGCATGGCAGTACGGGTGGCAGAACACAAGGGCGCAACAACGGTGCGGCCCGGCTACACCCAGTTCGAGGCGGTGCTGCGCGAGAGCGACATCATCAGCCTGCATACTCCGCTCAACGATGCCACACGCCATTTAATCGGCGCTAATGAACTGGCCATGATGCGACCACACGCGCTGCTGATCAACACCGCACGTGGTGGCGTGGTAGACGAGCTGGCATTGGCCGATGCGTTGCGCCAAGGACGATTGGCAGGCGCTGGTTTCGATGTGCTCTCCAGCGAGCCTCCGCGCCAGGGCAACCCCCTGCTGGAACTGAACCAGCCCAATTTCATCCTCACCCCCCACGTTGCCTGGTCCAGCCGTGAGGCCATGCAAATTCTGGCGGACCAACTGATCGCCAACATCGAAGCGTTTGTGCGCGGCGCGCCGCAAAACCTTGTGACGTGAGAATCCTGCTGGCCCCCGCTTCGTTCAAAGGATCGCTCAGCGCAACCGCGGCTGCTGCGGCGATGGCCGCAGGCATCAGGCGAGCTTGGCCGGATGTCGAGATACGCGAGCTACCCATGGCGGACGGAGGCGAAGGTACCCTCGACGCAGTGTTGGCAGCCAGCGGAGGGCGCCGCCACACAACCGTGGTGCATGGGGCCGGACAGGAAAAGATAGAAGCTGCGTACGGTGTGCTGGACGCTTCTCAAGGTTCAATTGCCGTGCTGGAAGTGGCGCAAATTGTGGGGCTGGTTGCGGCCGGTGCTACGCCGGTGGAGAGCCGAACCACGCGCGGTATCGGCGAATTGCTGCGGCTCTGTCTGGCCCAAGGGCTGCGTCATTTCCTGATCGGCCTCGGCGGTAGTAGCACCAACGACGGTGGGGCAGGCACGCTGGCTGCTCTCGGTGTGAAGCTGCTCGACGCGAAGGGCAATGCCATCCATCCTACCCCGCAAGGTTTGGCGAATCTTGATCGGTTGGATTTTTCCGAGCTCGATCCGAGGTTGCTCGAATCGGAGATTACCCTGCTTACCGATGTCACCAACCCTTTGTGCGGAACGCAAGGCGCCACCGCGATCTACGGTCCGCAGAAAGGTGTTTCCCCCAGTCAGGTGCCGTTGTTCGAGGCCCATCTGCGGCACCTTGCAGAGCTGGGCGATGCCTGGTTCGCCAGTGCCTTGTCGCAGTGCCCTGGCACGGGTGCAGCCGGCGGGCTGGGCTATGCACTGCGACTGCTGGGGGCGAGCAATCGTTCCGGCGCGCAGGCAGTGGCCGAGTTGATTGGCCTGGAAGGCGCTACTCAATGGGCGGATTGGGTGATCACCGGAGAAGGCCGTTCCGACATGCAGACCCTGCAGGGCAAGGCGCCCCAGCTGGTTGCTGCCCTCGCCAAGTGCCATGGAGTGCCTGTGACGCTTCTGTCTGGCGCGATTGATATTGCCAGCCGGAACCAGTTAAATCAGCATTTTGACGGCTGTTTCGCCGCGACCCCTGAGACGATTCCCTTGCGGCAGGCAATGGCAGGCGGGGCGGCGCTACTCGAAACGGCGGCGGAAAAATTGGCTGTGTGCCGGCAGGCGCAGTAAACGGACAGCTGATATGTAGTGGCAGGGAGTGATCTGTCAGGTGGGAACATTCTTGAATGTCTCAAACTGCAGCTTGCTGCATGACACCCTGAAATCTGTTCCAATGGCCGTGTTGTGAATGGATAATCTGCCCCAGTGCGACCTTATTGAGACGGTCATCACTCCGCCATCAAGGGTCCGTTCAACAGCGCAACCCGGCCATACGAGTACGTTCCAAATATTGGGGAGAATGCTGTGCAGTTAGACTTCCAGTTTGCGTCAAAAATATAAGGGTAGCGTCCCCTTTATTCCTGTTTCTTGAAATATTTATTCTTATGCTATAAAGCTAGACTTGGCCCCGGTGCCGTTTATGAAGGGAAGTGTGAATCAGCCAACAATTTCATTTCATTTCGGGAGAGAGGTGATTTGCTGGCAATGGCCCAAAGGTCAAAATCCGAAGGCCGAGCGAAACCAGCTACGCTCTGGAAACCCGACGCCAGCAGCGAATCCATCAATACGTCGTAGGTAAATCCACAGCGGTGGGCCATAAAGAGATTTCCCTTTGCCATCAGCGGTCGGTGGCCATAGAGGAGATCAATTGGTGCTATCGGACCCGCCGAAGACATATAAGCAGGCTCGATTAGCTTGCCTTGCGCTATCAGTTGACAAACCGATTGAAGATCTGGACAAGTAACAACAGCAAAACCGTCATTCTTCAGAACGCGCAGGAACTCGGATAGGGCAACAGGGACTTCATGTGCATATAAATGTTCAATGTTATGACTTGAAAATATCGCATCCACGCTTTCCGAAGGGATCGCTTTCATATTGGTCATAGTGCCAATAACGTCGGGCTCGGCGCCTGAATCAATATCCAATCGAATTTCGTTCCAATTGGGGTTGTTGAATCCAGCAGTGGTATTGATCTTGCGACTTTGACCGCAGCCGACGTGCAATAATTGTTTCATATATGGGGATTCCTGAATTTTGGTGTGTAGATTACACCAAAAGCGTACTACTGATTGCTGTGGCTGTTCGTTTCTGGCACAACCCAGCCCCCACATTCCGATTTTTCATCGGCACTGGCAGTTTGATTGAGCCGCCCTTACGGCTGCGGCATATGCGGAGTAATCACGGTATTTTCTGCCATCGGCAGCAGCCCCGGATAATCCCGGCTGAAATGCAGCCCACGGCTTTCGTGGCGCAGCATGGCGCATTGCACGATCATGTCGGCGGTCTGCACCAAGTTGCGTAGTTCGATCAGGTCGTTGCTCACCCGGAAGTTCTTGTAGTACTCATCGATCTCTTCATGCAGCAGTTTGATGCGGTGTTGCGCGCGTTGCAGGCGTTTGTTGGTACGCACGATCCCTACGTAGTCCCACATGAAGCGGCGCAGTTCATCCCAGTTGTGGGAGATGACAATTTCTTCATCGGCATCGGTTACCCGGCTTTCATCCCATTCGCGCAATTCCACCTCGGCCGGTTTAGGGCTCGCCAGGATATCCCGCATCGCGGCTTGCCCGAACACCACGCATTCCAGGAGCGAGTTGCTGGCCAAGCGGTTGGCGCCGTGCAGCCCGGTGCAGGCGGATTCGCCGATGGCGTAGAGGTTATCGATGTCGGTGCGGCCTGCCAGGTCGGTCATGATTCCGCCGCAGGTGTAGTGGGCGGCGGGCACCACGGGAATTGGTTGGCGCGTGATGTCGATGCCCAGTTCCAGGCAGCGTGCGTATATGGTCGGGAAGTGCGTTTTCAGGAAAGCTTCCGGCTTGTGCGAGATGTCTAGATAGACGCAATCGAGGCCGCGCTTTTTCATTTCGAAGTCGATGGCCCGTGCCACCACGTCGCGCGGGGCGAGTTCCGCTCGCTCGTCATGGGCGGGCATGAAGCGGGTGCCGTCCGGGAGTTTTAACAGCCCGCCTTCGCCACGCACTGCTTCGGTAATCAGGAACGATTTGGCGTGGGGATGGTAGAGGCAGGTCGGGTGGAACTGAATGAATTCCATGTTGGCGACACGGCATCCGGCACGCCAGCCCATGGCAATACCGTCGCCGGTGGCCACGTCCGGGTTGGTGGTATAGAGGTAGACCTTGCCGGCGCCGCCGGTGGCGAGCACGGTTTGCGCGGCGGCGAAGGTTTTGACGTGGCCTTCCAGTGTGTCCAGCGCATACAGTCCGAGGCAACCCCGATCCGGCATGCCGATCTTGCTGCCGGTGATCAGGTCGATTGCGATGTGGTGTTCCAGCACCGTGATGTTGGGGTGGGCGCGCACCTTGTCGGTCAAGGTGTGCTGCACCGCCAGACCGGTGGCATCGGCAGCGTGCACGATGCGGCGCTGGCTGTGCCCGCCTTCGCGGGTCAGGTGAAAGCCGGTGGGGTTGGCCGAGTCGGGGGTGAAGGGCACGCCTTGCGCGACCAGCCAATCGATCGCGCTTTTGCCCTGCTCGACTACGTGGCGCGTGACGGCTTCGTCGCACAAGCCGGCGCCGGCGATCAGGGTGTCACGGACGTGGGCCTCGACCGAGTCGCCATCTGACAGGACTGCGGCGATGCCGCCTTGCGCCCAACTACTGGCTCCATCCATCAGGTTTTTTTTGGTGAGCACAGCGACTTTCTTGTGCTCTGCCAGGTGCAGGGCCAGGGTTAATCCGGCCAGGCCGCTACCGACAATAATGACGTCAAAACGATACACGGCGCATCCAGTTAATGAACCAACGGTAATCATAGCAGACTCCCATCGTGCGGCGGAGGGGCTGTTTTGAGAATGACCATGTGCCTGAGTGAACTAATTCCAGGAGACCGCTGTCTCTTTGCATGAGTGGTGCAGTAGTGCGTTCCCCAATGACCTAGGTGAGGTTATACTTAGTTCAGAATGCTGCCAGTCGCAGCACCTTCCGAACCAAGTACAAATAAGCGAATCAGGGAAATGGGCGATCGCGAAATCGACCAGCAGTTGGTCGAACGTGCACAGCGTGGTGACAAGCATGCGTTTGAGCTGCTGGTCGCGAAGTATCAGCGCAAGCTGGCGCGTCTGCTGTCGCGCTTCGTCCGCGATTCTGCCGAAGTGGAAGATGTGACGCAGGAGGCATTTATCAAGGCTTACCGTGCCTTGCCTTCTTTCCGCGGTGAGAGTGCTTTTTATACCTGGCTGTACCGGATTGGCATCAATACTGCCAAAAATTATCTGGTTGCCATGGGGCGGCGCGCACCCACCACGACTGAATTTGACGCCGAGGAGGCCGAGTCTTTCGAAGAGGCTGGTTTGCTGCGTGAGGTCAACACGCCAGAAAGTGCGCTGATGACCAAGCAGATCGCCCAGGTGGT
>Ga0315281_10008759_pt1 | contig 14116 bp, 12 predicted proteins | sample YL17G07_0_MG_FD_204540 | JGI IMG/M metagenome (GOLD analysis project Ga0315281, IMG submission 204540) | Sediment microbial communities from Yellowstone Lake, YNP, Wyoming, USA - YL17G07_0 | ecosystem: Environmental > Aquatic > Freshwater > Lake > Sediment | place: USA: Wyoming | collected...
GGCCGTCTCGGTGCCGACGTATTTGACGCCAAGGCCCATGATGAATCGGGAGAGGGGGCACTTGCGGGCGGCTTCGATGCTATCCAAGAGGTTTTGGATCGACTTTTCCTTAAAACCATCGAGTTTGGCGAGATCTTTTTCGGTCAGGAGAAACACGTCGGAGATGCGGCTCACGAGCCCCTTTTCGACGAGTTGCTCGGCGACCTTTTCTCCCATGTGCTCAATGTCCATCGCGTGCTTCGAGGCAAAATAAATGATCCGGCGGACCCGCTGGCCAGCGCATCTGGAGTTGGGGCAGCGGACGGCGACCTCGCCCGGCCTATGGACAATGTCTGTTTTACAAATGGGGCAGTGTTTTGGCATATGCCACGGTTTGCTGTCAGCGGGCCGTTTTTTAACATCGACACTGACGACTTTCGGAATGACGTCGCCCCCCTTTTCAATCGCCACAAGATCGCCGACGCGGATGTCTTTGCGGGCCACCTCGTCTTGATTGTGGAGCGTCGCCCGGGAAATGGTGCTGCCAGCGAGGAAAACGGGCTCCAATTCGGCAACAGGGGTCAAAACGCCCGAGCGGCCGACCTGGACGGTGATATCGAGAATGCGGGTGTGCGCTTGCTCGGGGGCAAATTTGTAGGCGACAGCGGATCTAGGCGTTTTTCCCGTAGCGCCGAGAATGTCATGGGAGGGGAGGTCATTGACTTTGATGACGATCCCGTCGATTTCGAACGGGAGATCGGGGCGCATCTTTTCGATTTTTCCGGCAAACTTCATAATGTCTTGAAGGTCGCTCGCGATGGAGAGATGCTCCGTCTTCGCAATGGGCAAACCCCATTTCTTCAGGAGATGGTGGACCTCTTCTTGTTTCTTTACAGGCGATTTCCCTTCGGCGATCCCGTAGCAGATGAGGTTGAGCTTGCGCTTGAGCGTTTCGCGGGGATCGAGGAGCTTCAGGGAACCGGCGGCGGCGTTGCGCGGATTGGCAAACGTCTCGAGCCCCTCCTCTTCCCGAGCGTCATTGATCGCCCGAAATGCCGCGAGGCTGAGATACACCTCGGCCCGAATCTCAAAATCAGCGGGAAAATGGGATCCCGATAATTTCATCGGAACCGACTTGATTGTTTTGATGTTGGCAGTGACGTCGTCGCCGACCCGCCCGTTGCCGCGTGTCAAGGCGTGGAAGAGCTTTCCCTGTTTGTAGCGGAGCGAAATCGCCGTGCCATCCATCTTCAACTCGCAACAATAATCGACCTTTTTAGTTTCGAGGAGCTTTTCGACCCGCTTGAGAAAATCGGCGACCTCCTCCTCCGAATAGGTATTGGCCAGCGACATCATCGGAGCCAGGTGAGGTTTTTGGACAAACCCCTCCGTGGGGCTCTCAGCCACTCTTTGCGCGGGGGAATCGGGATGGATCTGATCGGGATGCCCTTTTTCATAGTCGATCAAGGCCCTCATTTTCCGGTCGTACTCGACATCGGAAATCATCGGTTTGCTCTCGTCGTAATAGTGCTTGTCGTGCAGGATCAACTCTTCAACGAGCGCGACATACTCTTTTTGCGTCTTAACCAAAATGAACCTCAAAAATCATCGTTGCCAAGGGGGCCAGACAAATGGAAAACCCCTCATCCGCAACAGAGATGTTCCGATTCAGTTTGTTCGACCCTCCATATTCTTCTTTGTCTGTATTGAAAACCTCTCCGATTTTCTTCACGTGGGGCAACCGAATCAGATAACCCTCCCGATATTCGGGTGTAAAATGATGAACAAAAGCGAGTGCGGGGCCAAACTCCCCCTTCCTCAAATAAGAAATCACGCAACTGTCAGCGTCGGAGAAATCGATCCACTCATATCCTGTCCAGTCGAAATCTTTTTCCCAGAGCTGAGAGTGATACAAGTAAAAACGGTTGAGGTCGGCGACCATTTTCTTGAGCCCTGCATGGAGCGGATATTGAAGAAGATACCAATCGAGCTGACCGCCGCTATTCCACTCGGCCCATTGTCCCAGCTCGCCACCCATGAAGAGGAGTTTTTTCCCCGGATGGCCCATCATGTAGCTGAAGAGAAGGCGCACATTGGCGAATTTCTGCCAATCGGATCCCGGCATTTTCGAGAGCAAACTCCCTTTGCCGTGGACCACCTCGTCATGCGAGAGGACGTCGATGAATCTCTCCGAAAAAGCGTAGAGCAAAGTGAATGTTAAATCGTTCTGGTGGTGTTTGCGATAGATCGGATCTCTCTGAAAATAGCGGAGCGTGTCGTTCATCCACCCCATGTTCCACTTCAGATCGAACCCGAGACCCTCTAAATGAGTGACCCCTTGGTAAGAGGACGATTCTTCCGCAATCGTTACCACGCCGGGAAAGCGCTGATGGACGACCGAATTGAGATGTTTGATGAATTCGATCGCTTGCTGGTTGAAATTGCTCCCATCGGGATTGGGGATCCACTCCCCTTCCTTCCTTCCGTAATCGAGGTAGACCATCGAGGCGACTGCGTCGACTCTCAGGCCGTCGATGTGCATTTTGTCGAGCCAAAACAGGGCGCTTCCGATGAGGAAATTGGAGATCTCTTTCCTCCCGTAATTGAAAATCGCCGTCTGCCAATGGGGATGCATCCCTCTGCGGGGATCTTCATGCTCGAACAAAGCCGTTCCATCGAAGCGATTGAGCGAATGATCGTCGGTCGGGAAATGGGCCGGCACCCAGTCGAGGATCACCCCGATCCCCATCCTGTGCAAATGATTGACCAAGTACTGGAAATCCTGCACATACCCATACCGGCTTGTCACAGAGTAAAATCCGGTGACCTGGTACCCCCAAGACTCATCGAACGGATGCTCCAACACACCCAGCAGCTCCACATGGGTAAATCCCATCTCGTTGCAATATTGGGCCAACTCCTCCGCGAGCTGTCGATATCCGGGAAACTGTGGGCCGTAATTCCTCCATGATCCCACATGGACCTCGTAAATGTTGACGGGGCGGTTGAGTGACCCAGCCGTCCTTCGCTCGAGCCAGGCCCCATCGCTCCATTCAAACGCATCGATCTTGGCTACCACTGATGCCGTATTGGGCCTCATCTCCGAGTAGAAAGCCACCGGATCGCTTTTGATGCGCAAATACCCCTCTGGAGTCTGGATTTCGAACTTATATTTTTCCCCCTCGCCGAGCCCGGGTACAAAGAGTTCCCAAACGCCCGAAGCCCCCATGCTCCGCATCGGGAAAAGGCGCCCATCGAAATGGTTGAAATCGGCGAGGAGGGAGACTCTTCGCGCATTCGGCGCCCACACGGCGAACTGAACTCCCGCCGTGCCCTGCAAGATCTTGAAATTCGCGCCGAACACCTCATAGAGCTCGTAATGGCACCCTTTGTTGAACAAAAAGGTATCCATTTCGCCGAGAGACGGTGCGAATGCGTATGGGTCATGGGCCAGCCTACCGTTGTGGTGATAGATCCGGTAATCTGTAGCGCCAATTTTTTGGTTTAGCCTGTATTCGAAAAGCCCCTTGTCCGAAACTTTTGTGGCCTCTACGATTTGTCCCAACACTTCCAAGTGGAGAGTCGCAGCGTCGGGCCGCCATAGGCGGATGACCGCATCATGGAGACCCAAAAAACGGTGAGGATCGTAATGGCGCCCCTCAGAGAGAAGCGCCATGTCTGGAGACCCTGATGCCGAAATTGTCATCAGAGTAAATTACTGCAAAAAGACTATTTTTGGAAGGTGTTGGTGAACCTATCCATGGGTACAGTTACAGTCCAGCCGAGGAATATATACTGAACGTGTCTCAAGATTTGGGTCACGCGAAGGTTTAACGATATGAACGATGTAACGATAAGAACGATAAAAAAAGAGACAACCCCGCCCTGAGGGGGCGGGGTTCATCGTTCATATCGTTGTATCGTTAAATCGTTGTGGTGTTGTCCAACTTTTGAAGTAGTTTAGGTATAGTCTGGAATCTCGGGGAAAATAAACTCCAAAGAAAAAAGACCAGGTCCAAGGAGACCGGGAGGTGAAGGGAGAGGATGCACTTTTACCTGGACCTCGTAAGTGGTCGGATTCCATTGATCGCGGATCGTGACGGTATATGGGCCGTACGCTTCCCCTCGAATCTCTTCCACAATCCAGATGGGTTCCAAAGTCTTCCGGATTGCCTCTTTTTCTCTTGCCTCTTGTGCCCACGGAGGCAGAGCGCCAACGATTTTTCGAGATTGACTACTATTGTGTTGGGTAGGTTGAATTATTGACATAAGACCTCAATGAAGTTGTTATAATACTGTAATTATACGAAACGACAATTAACTAAACAATCTTAATGATTTTTTGTGAAAAATATTATATATATTTTGTTTTTTCGAGATTAATGATATATTGTCCGCAAAACGGAGGCAAAGACACCCTATGACAACAAATAACATAATCGGATCTGACAACACTAAATTAGGAAATTTTGAGCAAGTCGGATTTGGCAACCCTGTATTAGTAAATGCTGTAGCAATGCTTAATGCTGACGTAAATGAATTTGAGAACTACTGCAGTATAAAAGACGACGGAATAAGGAGATTGATATTTTTATATGAGGACTCATCGCGGCATGGGGAAAACGCAGATCGGAAGAGAATCATCTCAGAATTAGTGAAGGAAATATTAGGAACAGATATTGGGCTAACTCCGAGAGAGGAATCTTTCAAAAGACAGATTTTGCGTACAATAGTCTGGCTAGAGCGGAGCGCTTCTCACGATCAGAAGCTTAAAACCCAATGTGACGACCTGCTCACACGCGTGAACAAGGCTGCTGCATTTTTACGCGTTCAAAGAGAATCAGCAAAGAAGGCTTTGGCTCCCCCCATGGGTTTTGCTGATTGGTGGCTAGGCTATTCACAAGCAACATTAGACCGTATAGTTTGCGAAGCCACTAATTCCCTCAGAGTTCACAACGAAGCCCCCTAACTGACGTCATCTGAAATCGATCGAGCAGGTAGGTCTTGCCGGCCTCCACGAGAAACGTCTCGGAGGGGCCGCGCTTGCGCCCTTTCTCCCACGTGTTGAGGCGCAAGCGGAAAGTTTTGATCGCTTTCTGAAGATCGAGCGCGACCTCGCCGCTCATCGATGCGTGCAAAACGGCCCTGCGCAGGATGCCTTTCGCCCACTCGAGGTCTAGGGGGCCGAACGTGGTTTGGACACCGGTCATGCGGCCGGCGGCAAAAGGACAACTGGGGAGGAGGGATAGCCGATTCCCCTCTTGGCGAAAAAAGAGAGAGCGAATGCGGCGGGCAGATTCTTGAATGAGGTAAAAGGAATTGCCGGTCCCTTCTTCATCGGGACACAGTCCCTGGTGTTGGTCGTCGCTAAGGCGGGGCACCAATATATGATGAAAGGCGGCGCGGCACAGGATTTCCAGGCCTAGAAAGGCAGTCTCATCGGGAAAATCGAGGAGACGGGCGGTGCCGGTGTGCGGCTGCGGGGGGAGAGGGGGGATTTTTTGCCCGAGGGCATAGAGGACAGGGAGGATTTCTAGGAGATCGAAGCGACGGAGGACGAGGTCCCAGTCCTGTGTTTTATGAGAGCCAAGAGAAAGCCGTTCCATATGTTCGGGGAGAGAGAAGGCGATTTTGATGGGGAAAAATTTTCTCTCTTTGCCGAAGAGGATCTCAAATCCGTCGGGAGAGGCGGAAATCCGGTTGCGAGAGACCCAAACGCAATTCTTCTCCAAGTCTTGGGAAACGGTGAAGTCGCGAACTGGGACATCCAGTGGAATTTCGAGATTGCCAATTCTGAGAAGGGCCGGAAAGGCCTCGAGGACAAAATGGGTTCCTGGAATAACGACTTTAGCACCGGGGGTGTGGGAAAAGGGTTTTAGCCGCTGAGCGATGGTTATTTTCATACGGCGCGCCCGATGAGGCCGTCCGGTTCATTGCGGAGAAGCGCGACTTGGATCAGATCATTCGGTTTTTGTTGCCCCTTCGGAATCCAGACGCGCAAGAAATTCGGCGTATGGCCCGAGAGGAGTCCGTCTTTCTCTTCATTCTCCATGAGAACTGGCATCGTCCTCCCGACAAATCCCTCCCTTAAATTGAAAGCGGTTTTCTCCGCGAGGCGGAGGAGCTCCGATTTGCGCCTCTTCACGACGTCGGAGGGAACCTTGTTGGGATAGAGGGCGGCGCGGGTCCGTTTGCGGGGGCTGTAGGGAAACATGTGCACTTTGGCAAATTGGATCTGCTCGACAATCTCCATCGTCTCGGAAAAATCGTTCTCGCTCTCGCCCGGAAAGCCGACGATGATGTCGGTCGTCACCGTGAAATCGGGATTCCTCCGCTTCATCCTCTCCACCGTCTCCAAAAAGATTTGGCGGGTGTATTTCCGGTTCATCCGCTTCAACACGACATTCGAGCCAGACTGGAGGACGATGTGCATGCTGGGACAAGTCACTCGCCCCTCGAGAACAGCATTGGCGAGATCCAAGTCTACCTCGTCCGGATCGATGGAGGAAATCCTGAGCCGCTCCAGGCCTGGCACGGCATCGACCGCGCGGACTAAATCGGCGAGTTTGCCGCCGCCGTCGAAATCGCCCACATTGATCCCGGTGATCACAACCTCTTTGTAATTATTGGCGACCAACCCTTCGACTTCCCGGACAATTTCGGGGATTTGCCGCGAGCGGGAGCGGCCCCGTACGTAGGGAATGATGCAGTAGGTGCAGAACGAATTGCAGCCATCTTGGACTTTGACAAAGGCACGCGTGTGGGCGTCGAAGGCCTGGATGTTGAATTCGGGGAGCCGCTCTTCCTCGGGGAAGATCTGCTCTAAAAGCTCTTCTTTTTTGCCGTTCGGGACGATCTGGATCCGCTCATCGATCGCCCGGATCGCCTCGGGGGCGCTCTCCGCCATGCATCCCGTGACCGCGATCTTCGCCTTCGGGTGGGCCCGAAGTAAGCCCCGGATCTGATGGCGCGAGGCGCTGTCGGCCGATTCGGTGACCGTGCAAGTATTGACGATGCAGAGATCGGCCTCCTCCCCCTCCCCTGCCGGGGCAAAGCCCATTTGGCGGAGCTGGTCGGAGTACCCTTGCGACTCGTACTGGTTGGTGCGGCAGCCGAGGGTGACTACCTTATATTTTTTCATAATGGTGGCAGTATGACACTCTTTGCCAAAAATCTCCACTTTCGATTAGGGTGACCCTATGACGAGCATCTCCCCCGAAGTTGGGTTCTTCACCATCGCCACCGCGATTTTCTTCGTCCTGAACGCGACGGGGCAAATCCCCCTCTTCCTCGCCATGTTGGCCCAATTCGACCACAAGCGGCAGATGAAAATCATCTGTCGGGAGCTCTCCATCGCCCTCCTGATCCTCCTCCTCTTTACTTTCTGCGGGGATTGGGTACTTATGGTTCTCGGCATTTCCCGCCCCATCATCGGAGTCGCAGGGGGAATCCTCCTTTTCCTGATTTCCCTGTCCATGATTTTCCCAAAGGACGCCCCAGCTACTACAGCAGCACTCCATCGCGAGCCGATGATTATTCCCCTCGCCATGCCTCTCATTACGGGTCCCGGGGCCATCGCTACCGTCATGATGTATGCCCACGAGACGCATAACGCGCCGCTCGTCGCCGCGGCCGCATTCGCCGCCTGGGTCCCCTCCCTCCTTATCCTCCTCGCCGGATCCTACATCAAGCAGATCCTCGGCGAAAAAGGGCTCCTCGCCGTCGAGCGGCTCGGCGGCATGCTCGTCTGCCTCATCGGCATCCAAATGTTCACGAGCGGCACCTTCTTGCTCGTGAAGGAATACTTTAAAGTATAGACGCCACGATCCGTTCCAAGGAATGGATGAGATAAAAGGGAATAGACAAAATAGAATCCCTCAAAGACAGTGGATGTTCAGAGATTCTGACCCCCAATTTCCCTCTTTTCTCTTTGAGAAAACTATGAAGGGATCGGAGGGCGCCAGTGGCCCCCGCCTTCACTTCGATCGGAATGATTTCAGAGCCTACAGTGATGATAAAATCGATTTCAGCCTCCCCCTCATCCCGTTCCCAAAAAAGAAGCGGCCCGTTTTGATCAGGAAGAGAATAGGCGAGCAACTCTTGTTCAACGAATTGCTCCGCGATCATGCCGGAATTGATCTGCAAAAGGTCCTGATTGAAAAATTGGGTAGCATCCACTTTTGTCGCCGTTTGAAGAAGCCCTATGTCGAGATAGAACAGTTTATGCCGATGATCTTTTATGTAAGCATGAAGAGGCAAACCGGATGCCGTTGTTGCAAAAACTCGCTGCAGAAGTCCCGCGTGACATAAAAGTTCAAGGGCAGGTTTTAACTCGCGAGATCGGATCTCTTTATCGATATGGCTATATTTTAAAACCTTTGCAATCAATGCGGGAGCTTGTTGAAAAATGAGATGAAGATATTGATGCTGTGTGTGTTTCGCATATTTTCCAAAATCACTTTCATAAGCTTGCAGAATGCGATTGTGGATCCGTTGCGTTTCTAAAAGAGAATTTTCTTGCAAGCTCGCTCTGACAGCGGAAGGCATGCCGCCGATGAAAAAGTAGCGGCGAATCCATTTCATGAGCTCTTTATGCTCCAACTCGCTCGGAATGTGTTTAGGATTAAACGTGGCAAGCCGCTCTGCAATAAATGGAGCTGCAGCTTGGAGATATTCAACAAAAGAAAGGGGGCGAAGATAGAGAAATTCCACTCTGCCAACAGGGAAACTGAAGTTCTCTTCTTTTAATAGGAACTCGAGAAGGGAACCGGCCGCAATCACATGCAGATGAGCCATTTTCTCTTTAAAATACCGCAAAGAGATGAGCGCTTCAGGACAGTGTTGAATTTCGTCTAAAAAGAGAAGACTTTTCCCACTTTTAATGGGTTTTTTTAAGGCAAATTCAAGCTCTGTGATGATCGCATTGGGATCGCGCGTTAAAAAAGCGCTTTTTAATTCAGGGCGATGCTCGAAATCAACGACAGCTACGTCTTCGAAATGGGCCTTGCCAAATTCTTCGACCAAGTAGCTTTTCCCAACCTGACGAGCCCCTCTCAAGAGGATGGGGAGATGTTCTTCCCTCTCCTTCCAGACCCTCAACTCCTTTTCCAAGGCTCTTTTCATGGCTCAAACTCCTACATAAAGCTACCAAATAACGGCTATATTTGGCACCAGTTTTAGCCAAATCATTGAGAATAAGGTGGTTAATACGGTTCCTGTTTCTGCATGAGCCCCCTCTCACAAAAGGAGACAAAACTGTCCCTACCGATGATGAGATGATCGGCCAGGGGTATCCCGATCACTTTGCCCGCCCCTGACAAAATCTGGGTCATCTCCTGATCGCGCTTGGAGGGAGTGGGGTCTCCGGAGGGATGGTTATGGGCGATGATAAGGGAATGGGCCCGGTGCTTGATCGCCGCATGGTAGACTTCGCGGGGATGGAGGAGCAGCTCGGTGAGGGTCCCCTTTGCGAGGATCTCGCGGTGGATGAGGCGTCGCCGGACATCGCGCAAAAGGATCATGAGTACTTCGACTTTCTGCTCTTCGAGATCAAGGCGGATGGAGGCGTAGACTTTTTCAGGGGCGTCGAGAAGGAGATGGGAGATTTCTTCCCGGCGGTGGTATAGGGCAAATGCGGCCTGCAATTGGATCGCTTTGGCCGCGCCGATCCCCTTCACCTCCTGCAATTCTTGCAGCGTAGCCTCGGAGAGTGCACGCAGAGACTGGAAATGGGCCAAGAGCTCGGCGGCGAGCTGGAGCACGGAGCGATTCTGAGTCCCCGATCCGAGGAGAATGGCAAGGAGCTCAATCGTGGACAGCGCCTCGGATCCAAAACGGGCGAGCCGCTCGCGGGGGCGCTCTTCAGCTGGCAGGTTTTTGAGAGGTTGGTTCATATGAGGAAATGGATCACTTTTCGCTCAAGGTGCTGAGGAATCTCCACCTCGAGCAATATGTCATTCTCCTCATATTCGCAGGAGAGGACGCGCCCTTCTCGTAGCACTTCAGAAACGAGAGCGTAATGGCTCTGCGGAACGCGGAGATGGACGATGGTACGCAAAAGAGAGATCTCGCGGATCATCGATTCCAAGAGTCGATCCAACCCGATTTTGCCTAGAGCGGAGATTTCGACCGTTTTGGGAAACTTGAACCGCATTCGGTCGATCATGAGTCGATTCGGGCAGAGATCTGTCTTGTTTAACACTGTGATCATGGGACGACTGGTAGCATTGAGCTCCTTCAGGACCGCGTGTGTGGCGAGTGCTTGGACTTCAGCAGAGGGACTGCTGACGTCGATGAGGTGAAGGAGAATATCGGCTGCGAGGGCTTCTTCGAGGGTCCCTTTGAAGGCCGCGACGAGCTGGTGGGGGATTTTGCGGATGAATCCGACGGTGTCGATGAGGAGAATATTCTGCTTGTTGGGTAGGGTGAATTTCCGGGTGGTCGTATCGAGAGTGGCGAACAGCTTGTCCTCAACGAGGACATCGGCGTCGGTGAGGGCGTTCAACAGGGTCGATTTTCCCACGTTGGTGTATCCGATGATGGCAAAGGTGGGGATGCCGGTTCTTTCGCGGGCGCGCCGCTGCGTGCGGCGGTGTTTTTTGATCTCTTCCAATTCTCTTTGCAGTTTGTCGAGCTGTTTCTTCAAGATCCGCTTGTCGATCTCGATCTGCTTTTCCCCCTCTCCCCTGACGGCTGCTCCACCCGCTCCGCCGCTCCTCTGGCGGCTTAAATGGGTCCATAATCTACGCAGTCGGGGCATCTGATAGCGGCAGCTGGCCAATTCGATCTGGAGGCGGGCTTCCTTTGTTTGGGCTCTTTGAGCAAAGACGCCGAGGATCAGCTCCGTCCGGTCGATGACAAAGCGCTCTAAGATTTTTTCGAGATTCCTCTGTTGCTGAGGGGAAATTTCATCGTCGAAAACGATGACATCGCATTGGTGTTCGATTGCGAGATTTTTGATCTCCTCGATTTTCCCTGTGCCGAGAAAGGTCCCAGACTGGATCTCCCGCAGAGGCGATGGCAATTTCAAAGCAGTGGTGAGGCCGAAAGTGATCCCTAGGTTTTCCAATTCATCGAGTTGCTCGTCGCATTGCTCTTTTTCCCCCTTGAGATGGCTGTGATAGGTTCCTACGAGAATCGCCCGTTTTTGCCGGGGGGAGAGATCTTGGAGCCGTCCGTGGCCCGGTTTTGCGTCCGGTTTTGCAATTTCAGTTTCCATATCTGAATTCCATTTCAAGACCGTCATAGCCGAGCTGAATGGCGGGGGGGAGTTTTCGATTGATCGCCTCATGGTCCACTGAATGAGAGACATGGGTGAGGCGGGTTTCTTTGGCGCCGACTTTCTGCGCAAAAGCGACGGCTTCATCGAGCGTGAGATGCAGTTTAGAAGGAGCCTCGCGAAGAGCGCTGAGAACGAGTTTCTGCACCCCCTTTAGCGCAACGAATACAGTACCGTCATATTCGCGGATGTCGGAAACGTATGCGAAATCGCCAAAGCGGAATCCGTTGACCTTCATCCCGCCCTGGAAATAACTCATATAGCCCAATTTTAGCCCCAAAAATTCTGTATTCCCCACCTCTTCTTCCAGAGTTTGAAAGGCGAGCTGAGCGCTCAAGGTGGGAACATCTCCAATCGGTTGAAAGAGGTAAGCGTAGCGGGCACGCAGCTCTTCTAAACTTTCGCGCGAAAGAAGACAGGGAAACGGTTTTTTCGACCGAACGTAAAAAGCCCTCAGCTCATCGACTCCGGCGATATGGTCATAGTGAGTGTGGGTCAATATGAGGCCGTCGGGATGACTGATTTTATACTTCAAAGCCTGCTGACGGAAATCGGGGCCGACATCGAGCAGCAAACTTTTCCCCCCGATCTGAACCAGTCCCGCGGGACGGAGCCGCTGATTGTAGGGAGAAGCCGAAGTGCACACGGCACATTTGCACCCGATGACAGGGATGCCAGCAGAGGCGCTCGTTCCCAAAAACAAAAACTTGCCGATCATATCGGCATGATGATGAGCCTTTCCTCTCTTGAAATCAAGCCCTCTGCGAGAGACGCGCCCAACCAGGCGTGGTAAAGCATCCCGCGCGAGCCGAGACCGGTAAAGACCCAGACCTTGGGTGCAATTTTGGCCACGAGCGGACGATAGCCTTCCCGTTGAGTGACGCGGACCCCGGTGCGCACTTCCAGGATTTCGAAATTCAAGGCGGGGGGGTAGAAAAGGGCCGCTTTTTCGAGCAACTGCCTGGCTAGTTGCGGATCGGGTTCCGAGGTGTGCTCATAGGTGGATCCAACCTGGCAAAGAGCGGGATCTTCCGTCGGAGTGATATGCCCTTGTGAAACAAGACTGAAAGGAAGGGGCTCCTTCCAGCGGCAGAGAAGGGTCTGGCCCAGAGTCGCCTTCAAAGGGAAAGAGTTGTCGAATGTAGAGGTCTCGAAGCCTGTGGCCAAAACGACCTGATCGAAATCCTCTAGTTGGGAAAGGTTTTGAACCCGGGTCTTCACTAGCTTGGCTCCTCGCTTTTCACACGCGAGCCAAAGGCCCTGCAGATAGAGGCGGGAATAGATTGTCATTCCACTTTCGATCCAAAGACCCTGGGTCGGCGGCATGCCCGGCAAGGAAATTTCCTTCCAAACGGCACTTGGATCATTTGCAGCGCGCACGTCAAAGTCGGCCCTTTGCTGCTCTGTGATCGCGGGCCGAAAAATCCCTTTTGGTGCGGCGACCGGACAGCCAAGCGCCTGTTCAGCAACGCGCACAAGCTCCCGAGTCGCATCCATCCCCTCTTCTGCCCTCCAAGAGCGGAGGGCTTTTTTTCCTGGGAAGGGGTGAAGAAGGCCTGTGGAGACACCCGACGCACCGCCGCCGATCCCCTTTGCATCAAAAAGAACTGTTTCAACGCCCCGCTCTAGCAGATGCCAAGCAAGGCCGAGACCGGCGAGGCCAGCGCCAACAATTGCAATGCGCATCGTTACCGACTGTGCTGAGGCTGCAAAAGCGCATGGCTTTCGGCGGCGAAATTGAAGAAAAAGACAACGGCGGGAGACAACACGGCGGAGAAGGGAATCATGATGAAAAACCACTCCATGGCAACGGAAAGGGAGCGCTCGGAGATGGAGAAACTCACATTGGTCAGCAGGGCGGCGATGCAAAGAAGCCCAGCGACAAAGAGAATGGGGACCATGGCGATGAAGAACAGGGCGACCGCGCTAAAGGAGCGCGCTTTGAGCGTATCGAAGACCCGCTTCGCCAAGGAGGCTCTCTTGATCGATTGGATGGCCGCGGCAGGGGCGACGAAAAACAACAGTCCCAGATTGAAAAGACAGAGGAGAAGAGATCCGAAAATCAGCAAAAAGGGACCGAAAGACAAGACGACGCTGAAAAAGTCGCCGATGCCAGGAATCTCTATTAAGAGGAAAAACATCCCCAGGACGATCCAGAGGAGTAGATAGACTAAAATGGAAGGGATCGAAAGATAGGAAGTCCCAATCATCAGATCCATGGAACCGCTGATGAGGCGGCGGAAACTCAAGGAGAGAGATTTCACTTCATGGTAGTGGATCCTCGCCAGCAGGGAACCTAGTGCCAGCAAGATACCCGAAGAGAGGAGGATTGGTAAAAAAGTCAGGCTCAATCCGATCCAATCGCTGGCATCGTACGCGGCCGCGCGACAAAAGACGGTTAAAATGCCGCATAGCACCAAAACGGGGAAGGTCAACAACAATTTTTTGCGGGAAAAAGAGAGCAAAACCGCCCGATTGAAAGCCTTTTCAATATCCGACCATAGCATAGGAAAAGATCATATCCCGGCCGTATAGAAAACACAAGAGCCAGTTGCAAAACTCGCTTCCTTGCACAAATCCGATGATTTTGGCGCCAGCCCGCGCTCGGCGCAAATTGGCATATCCGACTGGGCATAGGCAATTTGCGCCGGGACCGGGAGTGGCGGCAAAAGGGCGGATTTGGGCCGGAATTGGAGTTTTGCAACTGGCTCACAAGATGTAAAGAAATATCGTAACTATTCACCAGCCTCCTTCTAAGAAGAAGAGGAATCGGGCACGGGCGCGGGCACGAAAGAAGTTCCTTGAGCCAGTTTTGTCAACATGGCCACTATGCGTATGAGCAACTCACTTGAACAGATT
>Ga0315281_10008760_pt1 | contig 14115 bp, 13 predicted proteins | sample YL17G07_0_MG_FD_204540 | JGI IMG/M metagenome (GOLD analysis project Ga0315281, IMG submission 204540) | Sediment microbial communities from Yellowstone Lake, YNP, Wyoming, USA - YL17G07_0 | ecosystem: Environmental > Aquatic > Freshwater > Lake > Sediment | place: USA: Wyoming | collected...
GATCCAGTCGAACGAGACCCGGCGCTCTTCGAGGAACTTCAGGGTCCGCCGGCAGTCGGGGCACCAGAGGGCGCCGTAGACTGTGATTTTCTGCTCGTCCATCTCCGCCTCCTGCTCCAAGTCTACCTCCGGCCGTCTCCCTCTCTCAAGGCGCCGCTCTTTCACGCAGAGCGGGCATCTTGCCCGCATCGTCGCAGCGGATCGAGCGGAACGGCGTGTCCGCCGGTCGAAACGGCCGGCCTGCGCACGGCGACAGACTGCGCAACGGAAGGGACGCAGCGCGTTGCGATGCTGTAGAATCACATTGTATGGCGCAGGCGAGGGATAGCCGCAACCTCCTCAGAGACATCCGCTTTCCGCCGCGAGAGCAGCTCAAGCGTTATCTCCTGCTGAACATATACGGCGGGCCGCTGTCCGCGCTCTTCGGCGGCCTGAACACGATCATCGCGCCTTACGCCGTCGAGCGCCTGGTGCCGGCGAGCGAGAAGAACGCCTACCTGGGGCTGCTCCTCTTCTTCGGCCTGGCCGTGGCGATGGTCACACAGCCGGTGGCCGGCTCCGCCAGCGACGGCTTCGGCTCGCGCTTCGGACGGCGGCGGCCCTTCATCCTCGGCTCCGCGATGTTCGACGGTGTGTTCATCGTCCTGTTCGGTCTGGCGTTCAACTTCTGGTTCGCCTTCGTCGCCTATGCGCTCCTGCAGGTTGTCTCGAACTTCGGCCAGGCGGCCTACCAGGCGCTGGTGCCCGATTTCGCACCTGCGGAAGAGCGCGGCGTCGCGTCCGGCGCCAAGCAGGCAATGGAGGTTGGCGGAACGGTCGTTGGGCTGGGCGTTGCCGGCCTGTTCACGAGCATAAACGTCGTCTGGGGAGCCTACGCCATTGTCATCGTTCTGCTGCTGGCCGGAGGCATCACCGTGTTCCGCCGCCTCGACGACCCGCCGTGCGAGGGACTGCCCTTCTGGAGCGGCATCAGAAAGACCAATTTCAGGACCTTCTTCTACGATGCGCGCGCCAACTCCCGCTTCACCCGCGTCCTCATCACCCGTTTTCTGTTCTTCGTCGGCTTCGGCTCCGTCCAGCGCTTCCTGCGCAACATCCTCGCCGACGTCTTTCACCTGTCGAGCCCGGGCGCGTGGACCGCCGGCATCCTGATCCTGGCGACGGTTGTCGGGATTGCCGGCGCCCTGCTGGCGGGGAGCGTCGTCGACCGGCTGGGGCGAAGGCGCGTGGCCCAGTTCGCCTGCGTTGTCGCGGCGATATACCTCCTTCCCATCGGCTTCTTCCCCAATCTCTACCTGGTGTTCGTCCTGGGCGCGGTCCTCGGCCTGGCCGGCGGCGCCTTCGCCGCTTCTACCTGGGCATTTCTAGCCGACGAGATGCCGGAGGGCGAAAGCGCCCGCTACTACGGCATCGCCAACTATGCGACTGCGGGATCGGGAGCAGTGGGCGCCGGCATCTTCGGCATCACGATCGACGCCCTGAACTCCTGGAAGTATATAGCGGGGTATCGTGCCCTTATACTCGTCTCCTCGGCGCTGCTGATTCTCAGCATGCCCGTCCTGCCGAAGGAGCGGCGGCGCGTGAAGGAGCAGGACGCGGGCGTCGATGGCTAGTCACGTCGACGCGCCGTGTTCCGTCAGCGAGCGCTCGACGGCCGCCGCATATACGCCCCGATACTCTCGCGGCAGCAGGCGGCCGATAGCGACCATCATCTGCTCGCGCGCCAGGCGGTCCGCCTCATCCCGTGGCATCTCGCGCGGCAGCGAGACGCCAAACGGCTTGCCGAGTCGCAGCACGAGCGTCGAGTCCTCCTCCCAGACGGCGAGCGGGTAGAGCGGATAGCCACGCTGCGAGAGGATGGATAGGAAGAGACCGCTGCCGGCCGGCGGCTCCATCAGGCGGCCGGAGCCTCCACCTTCCGGCGTAATCGCGATCGGCGCCTTCGCCAGTACTGAGAGTACGTGGTGCAGCGATGACGCCCTCGCCATTACCAGCTCATCCCGACGCGGCAGCACGACAAGACCGTAGATGCGGCCGATGCGGCTGAAAGCCCAGCGGGTCAACCACACGGGCACCGGGATCGGGCCAATGCGGGCGTTGTACCACTCGCTGGTGAGCAGCCAGCTAAGCTCCGGCTGCCCAGGCCGCTGGCGCGCCACCGCGACGCTAACGGCCAGGGCACAGTGATACGGGCGAAGTCCCCGCCGGTTGTAATGGTTCATGACGATGACAAACGATGACTCCGGCGGGAGCAGTTCGAAGCCCTCGAAGCGACGCGGATAGGGGTTGCTCGCCATCACCAGCGCCGAGTCGTGAGCAAAGGAGCGACGCCGCGCGAGGAGGAAGTCGAAGGCGAAGGGAATGCGTGGCAGCCAGGGGAACTCGTAGTTGGGCCGTTCGCGGGCCGCGCCGCTAGCCACCGCCGTCGCTCCCGCCGTCTAATCGTTCGCAGCTAACGTTCGCGACGGAGGGCAGGGCATCAAGCGCCGCTTCGATCTTCCGGCAGAAGTCCGGCGTGCCCGTTTTCACCACGACGTGGCCGGTCGGCGGGAAGGTCTCGGTGACGAGCATCTCCGCTGCAGAATCGTAGCCGCGGACGAGCTGCTGGACTTCGTCCATGTCCGTTTGCGTGACGGAGGAATTGAAGGCAACCGTCAATCGATACGACGGCGCGCCTCCGCCGCACGCCACGCTGATCGCGACAGTGACCGCCGCGATCGCGATCACCCGGGCAACCGGGCACTGCACTCGCATGCTTTCTCCAGCGGCTTCACCGCGATGCGGGGAGCGGATGGCCGTCCGCTCCTGCGGCCCGGCCCATCGCCGCTTGCCTTTCGTGGTATCATACACCCAGGATGGAAGATCTGTTGTAGCCGTATGCCCTGCGGGTCCTTAGGGAGAGGGGACCATACCCATGACCGGCCTCCGCAGACTGGAGAGTCTGCCTCAAGCACTGAAATGCCGCTTCGACATCATCATCTTCGACTGGGACGGCACGGCGGTCCCGGACCGCTACACGCCCACGCCCGACCTCAATAAGGCGCTGGAAACGCTTCTCCTGCAAGGCGTCTGGATAGCCCCCGTGACCGGCACGAAGGTCGAGAACCTGGAGATGCATTCGCTGTCGATGCTATCGCCGCAGGCCAGAGCCGGCAGGCTCATCGTTTGCACCAACCGGGGCTCCGAGGTGTGGGCCTACGACCCCGACGGGACGCGTCGCAAAGTGTGGGCGCGCGTATCGACAGAAGAGGAAGAGCGACAGCTCAGCGCGGGCGCAGAAGACCTCCAGCGCCGTCTCCGCGAGAGAGGGCTGGAGACTGAGATCATCTATCAGCGCCTGAACCGTCGCAAGGTGGACCTGATTCCTCTGCCGGAATGGGCCGATCCGCCCAAGGCGCGCATTGCCGACCTCATCGCCGCGACGCGCGCCCGTGTCAGGGCGGCCGGCTTCGCAGAGATCGCCGACTTGATGGACCTCGCCGGCGACCTGGCCCGCGAGGCCGGCCTCCAGGAGCCGCGCATCACCAGCGACGGAAAGTACGTGGAGATCGGCCTCACCGACAAAGGTGACTCCGTCGTCTGGCTGCTGGAGAACGTGGCCCGGCCGAACGGAATCCCGAACGAGAACATACTCATCGCCGGCGACGAGTTCGGCGACGTTGGCGGCTTCTCCGGCAGCGATGCGCGGATGCTCGTGCCCCAGGCCGAGAACGCCGTCTTCGTTTCGGTAGGTCCGGAGCCGGCGGGCGTGCCGCATCCCATACTCAACGCCGGCGGCGGCCCGCAGAGATTCGTGGAGATACTGGAGTGGCAGTCGACGCTTCGCGCGAGTTGACGGAACGCGGAGAGACGACCTGGGCGCTCGTCTGCGAGGGATTCGACCCGCTGAACGAGCGCGGCGCTGAAGCCGTCTTCGCTGTCGCCAACGGTCACTTCGGCGCGCGTGCGGCGCTGGAGGAGGGGAATCCAGCGTCGAACCCGATGGTGATCGTTGCCGGCACCTACTTGCCCACGAACCTGCCGGCAGGACAGACGCTGCTCACCCTCCCCGACCCGTCGACTCTCTTCGTCAGCGCCGACAGCGTCAACTTCAGCATGTCCACCGTGCGCACGAACGCACACGTGAGGCGCCTGGACATGCGAAATGGCATCTTGAGACGCTTCTGGTCGTTCACCGACCGCCATGGGCATTCCTGGCGCTGGCAATCGCTTCGAGCGGCCTCGGCTACGCGTCCTGAGCTGTACCTGTACCAGTTCGTCCTGACGCTGGAAGACGGCGAAGAACCGATGCGGGTGACGATAACGCTACCAAACGCGGTGAGCCTGACCGGCAGTCGATTGCGCGCCCAGGAGGGGTTCGTCACGACAGCTCAGGAGCCCGCCGACCTCGTGAAGACGGACCTCTTCCTGCAGGGGGCGCGCGTCCAGATCGAGAACATGTCGGTCTCGGCCCACGCGCGGCCCGGCGAGCCGCTGGTCCTGGACATGATCAGCCAGATAGTGCCGCAGGAGCTACCGCTACGTCGCGAGAAAGAGGTGCCCTTCCAGACGCTGATCGAAGAGCATCAAAGGGCCTGGCAAGAGCGATGGGAAATCGCCGACGTGAAAGTCGGCGGCGGCGACAGACTCCAGCAGGCAGCCCGCTTCGCCACCTACCACCTGCTATCTTCCGCCAGCGTCAACGATGGTCGCGCTTCTATCGGCCCCCGCGACCTCTCGGGCATCGCCTACCACGGGCACGTCTTCTGGGACACCGAGCTATTCATCCTGCCGTTCCTGTCGTTCGTCTGGCCGGAGGCGGCGCGCTCCTGCCTGCTCTACCGGCACAGGACCCTTGAGGCCGCGCGACGACGGGCGAAATCGTTCGGCTACGAGGGCGCGATGTACGCCTGGGAGTCCACCGACACCGGCGAGGACCGCACACCGGACTTCGTCTCGCTGCCGGACGGCTCGGCGGTGCGCGTCCTGAACAGCGAGCAGGAGAACCATATCACGGGGGCTGTCCCCTACGCCGTCATGCATTACTGGCGGGCAACAGGCGACGACGACTTCATGCTCCGCTACGGCGCGGAAATCCTCGTCGAGTGCGCGCGCTTCTGGCGCAGCCGCGTCTCGCCTTCGAACCACTTCTACTCCATTCGCAAGGTCATCGGGCCGGACGAGTACCACGAAGGCGTGAATGATAACGCCTACACTAACGCGCTGGCCCGCTGGACCCTTCTGGAGGCCGAATCGTACCTATCGGCACTTCGCGAGTCGCAGCCGGAGGCGGCCCAGGAGCTCATGCAGCGACTAGACATCAAGCCGGACGAGCCGCGCGCCTGGCGGCAGGTCGGCGAGTTGATAGTACGGAGCACCTTCCTGAAGGATGAAGTTGTCGAGCAGTTCGATGGCTTCTTCGGCCACCAGCCGGTCGACGTGGCGTCCTACCTGCGGGCCGGTGTGCCGCTGGATATCGCCGTCGGCCACGATTCGGTCCAGCACATGCGAGCCGTGAAACAGGCAGACGTTCTCATGGCGCTGCGGCTCTTCCCGGAGCTGTGGACCGAAGCCTCGGCGCGCAAGAACGTCGCCTACTATGAACCCATCACCGCGCACACCAGCTCGCTCAGCCCGCCCATTCACGCCCTCGTTGCTGCATGGCTTCGTGACGATGCGCTGTGTCGCAAGTACCTGGAGCAGTCCATGTCGATCGACCTCCTCCCGCCGTTCCGGGGTGCCGCCGGCGGCGTGAGGCTCGCATCTCTGGGGGCCATGCGTCAGTCGATAGTGTTCGGACTGGCCGGTTTCAAGTTCAGCAGTGAGAGCATTGGCTTCGACCCGTTCCTTCCCTCCCCGATTGAGAGTCTCGACTTCTCTTTCCTCTGGCAGCGACGCCGGATCGACGTTCGCATCCGTCCCGGCAACCTGCTGGAGATAAAGGTCGACGGCGCTCCTTGCCCTGTTCGCGTGAACATGGAGGAGCGTACGGTTGGCCCGGGCGAATGGCAATCTTTCCCGTTCGACCCCACGGTCACCTTCTGGTCGGCCATCGGCAGAAAGGGGGACTCCGATGCTTCCTGATAGTGGACCCCTGCTCGTTCCCTTGGATGGCTCCCTGCCCGCGGAAAAACCGCTGCGGGTGGCGGAGGCGATTGCTGATCTGGAGGGAAATGACATCTGTGTGCTCTACGTATCCTCTGAGTCGCTGACTGCCGCGGAAACGGCGGACCGGATCGGGTTGCCCGATGACTGGACGACCCGCGTGACAGTGATCAGCGCCGTGGGGGAGCCGGCCGAATCGATCTGTCGCGCGGCGGTAGAGATCGGCGCCAGGGCGATACTTATGTCGACACACGGCGCCGGCGGCAACCTCGCCACGCCGGCCGGCCATGTCACGCTGCACGTCCTTCAGGACCCGCCCTGTCCCGTCTACGTGCTGCGCTCCGCCCTCGATGCCGGCACGCAGGTGCACCGGCTGCGCCACCTGCGTCGCATCGTCGTGCCGCTGGACGGAAACTTCGAGTCGGTGCGCTCCGTCGAGGAGGCGTCCGCGCTGGTGTCGCGGTCGAATGCGCGGCTCCTCATGCTGCACATCGTTGACAGCCGGCCGGAGACGGAGCGGGCGCCGGCATCGCCGGTCTTCCTCGACTATCCGCGCTATGAGCTCGAAGCGTGGCAGGACGAGTTCGTGCGCAGCAGCTTCGCGATCGCCGGCAGGCCGAAGGCCGCCAACATGATCGTCGCGCTCCGCGTAGGCGACCCCGGCGAAGAGATCGTCCGCTACGCCGCCGATTCCGACTGTGATCTGCTAATCGCGGCGTGGAAGGGGCGGCTGTCGCCGGGGCGAGCGCGCGTGGTGCAGATGCTGTTGGAGCAAGCAACCTACCCGCTGCTGTTCCTCGTCAGCCGGCGGCCCGACGCTGAGATCGCGGCCGGCGTCAGCCCCATCATCGAGACCGCCGGCAGGATCGGCGGCCGGAGGCGGCAGCCGTCCGAAAAATCAACGAACAGAGAGGATATCGATGCTGACTCCGGATATGCAGCAAAAGCTAAACGAACAGCTTAACGCGGAGCTTTACTCCTCCTACCTGTATCTCTCGATGTCCGCTTACTTCGAGTCGTCGGACCTCGACGGGTTCGCGAACTGGATGCGCGTCCAGGCCAGAGAAGAGCTCATGCACGCCATGAAGTTCTTCGACTTCATTAGCAGTCGCGGCGGGCGCGTCGTCCTCCAGCCCATCGAAGGGCCCCCGACCGACTGGCAATCGGCGGCGGACGTCTTTGAGGAGGTCTACCGGCACGAGCAGAAGGTCACCGGGCTCATCAACGCCCTGGCGAGCAGCGCCGTCGCGGAGTCGGATCATGCGACTAACAGCGTCCTTCAGTGGTTTGTGAACGAGCAGGTGGAGGAGGAGGAGTCGGCGAACCGCGTCCTGCGAAACCTGAAGCTGATCGGCGGCGACGGTACGGGGCTGCTGATGCTGGACCGGGAGCTATCGCAGCGCGTGTTCACGCCGCCCGTCGCTGAGGGTGGGGCCGGCGCCGGACAATAGTCTTGACAGCGTGAGAGGGCATTCTTGTGGGGACGCATTACCGCGCGCCCCTACTCTTGCCTCTACGAGTGTCGCCCCTTATTCTACGGGTAGAGCGTCCTCGGCCGGGGACTCCGCCCGCATGCGCGTGGAGCCCCACCTTCGCCGAGGCGTTTCGTCGCGTCCGTCGAACCGCAGGAAAGCATGAGCAGCGAAGACACCCACAGCCTGGCGAAGGCCTATAGTCCTGCCGCCGTCGAGCAGGAGCTGTACCGGTCCTGGGAGACGGCAGGCTTCTTCACGCCCGAAATCGACCCCGCACGGCCACCGTTCACCATGATCATGCCCCCACCCAACCTGACGGGAGAGCTCCACCTAGGCCACGCCCTCGTGGACGCGATCACCGACATCCTCATCCGCTGGCACCGCATGCGCGGCGAGCCGACTCTGTGGCTGCCTGGGGTTGACCACGCTGCCATCGCGGTGCAGATGATGGTCGAGCAGCAGATCGCCCAAGAGGGGCTGACTCGTCAGGATCTGGGCCGCGAGAAGTTCTTGGAGCGCGTCTGGGAATACGTCCGGGCGAACCGGAGCCGCATCTTCGACGGGCACAAACGGCTGGGCGCCTCTGCGGACTGGGGTCGCGAATGCTTCACCATGGATTCAGGACCCCAGCGGGCAGTCCGCACCACTTTCGTCAACCTCTACAACGAGGGTCTCATCTACCGCGGAGAACGAATCATCAACTGGTGCCCCCGTCATCACACTGCCCTCTCCGACCTAGAAGTCGAGCATCAGGAGGCGCAGGACCACCTGTGGTACGTCCGCTACCCGCTCCTCAACGACGCGGGCAGCCCGAGCGGCGAGTACATCACCATCGCCACGACGCGCCCGGAGACGATCGTCGCCGACGTGGCAGTCGCCGTGAACCCGAATGACGACCGCTACAAGGGCATCGTCGGCAGGACGGCGCTGCTGCCGATCATGGAACGGCGCATACCCGTCATCGCCGACGAAGCCGTCGACCCCGCGTTCGGGACCGGCGCCCTCAAGATCACACCCGGCCACGACCCGGTTGACTTCGAGGTCGGCCAGCGGCACGGGCTCGAGACCATCAGCGCCATCAACCTCGACGCGACGATGAGCGACGCAGCCGGCCCCTACAAGGGCATGGACCGTTTCGAGTGTCGCACCGCCATCGTCAAAGACCTGGAGAAGGGCGGATACCTTGTTAAGACAGAGCCGTACACGCACAGCGTCGGGCACTGTCAGCGCTGCCACACGCTCGTCGAGCCGCTTATAAGCAAGCAGTGGTTCGTCAGCATGGAGCCACTCGCCACGCCGGCGATCGAGGCGGTGACCAGCGGCCGCATCCGCTTCGTGCCCGAGCGCTTCACCAGGGTCTACCTCAATTGGATGGAGAACATCCGCGACTGGTGCATCTCCCGCCAGCTCTGGTGGGGCCATCCGATACCCGTCTGGTACTGCCGCGACTGCGACGGGCTGACCGTGACCGTCGGCGACCCCGATGTCTGCCAGCACTGTGGTTCCCAGGAGATTGAGCAGGACCCAGACACCCTCGATACCTGGTTCTCCTCTAGCCTCTGGCCTCATTCCACGCTGGGCTGGCCCGACAAGACCCAGGACCTGGAGTACTTCTATCCTACCTCCGTGATGGAGACGGGCTACGACATCATCTTCTTCTGGGTAGCCCGCATGATCATGATGAGCCTCTACAACGTGGGCGACATACCCTTCTCGCAGGTCTACCTCCATGGTCTCATCCGCGACGACAAGGGTCGCAAGATGAGCAAGACCACCGGGAACGTGGTGGACCCCGTCCAGGTCATCGACCGCTATGGCGCCGATGCGCTCCGTTACGCCCTGGCGACCGGCGGCACGCCGGGCAACGACATGCGCATCTCTGAGCAGCGGCTGGAGGCGGGACGCAACTTCGCGAACAAGCTGTGGAACGCGTCGCGATTCGTCATCGGCCGGCTGGAAGGGCGCAAGGTCGAGCGGCCGGCGGTCGAAGAGCGCGAGTCGATGGCGCTGGAGGACCGCTGGATCATGTCGCGGCTGAACGCAGTGATCGCGAGCGTCGACCAGCTTCTCGGCGACTTCCAGCTCGGCGAGGCGGGCCGCCAGGCGCACGATTTCCTCTGGGGCGAGTACTGCGACTGGTACCTGGAGATGGCGAAGGTGCGCCTGCAACGCGGAGACGACTCTGCGCTGCCGGTGCTCGCGCACGTCCTCGACCAGGCGCTGCGGCTGCTGCACCCCTACATGCCGTTCGTGACGGAGGCGGCCTGGCGTGCTCTGTCGCCGCATCTCGCTGAAGTCGAGGCTGAGGCGCTGATCGTCGCGCCGTTCCCGCAGAGCGACGCCCGCTGGCTCGACGGCGAATCGGAGGCGAAGGCGGAGGCCGTCATCGACGCCATTCGGGCGATTCGCAACATACGCGCTGAGAAGGGAGTCGAGCCGGCGCGCTTCGTCGACGCCTACGTCCTCGGCGAAGGCGGCGTCCGGCAGGCGCTCGAAGTGAGCCGCGAGGCGATCGCGGCGCTGGCCCGCGCGAAGCCGCTGCACATCGTCGCGGCGGCCGGCGAGGCGCCGAGCGAGGGCGTCGTGACGGCTGTGTTGCGCGACACGCAGGTCGTGCTGCCGATGGCCGGCCTGTTCGACGTTGAGGCGGAGCGGCAGCGGCTGAGCAAGCAGCTCGCGGCGTCGGAAGCGGAGGTGGAGCGGTTGCAGGGCCGTCTCGCCGACGAGCTGTTCCGCGCCCGGGCGCCGGAGGCCGTGGTCCAGCGGGAGAGGGAGAAGCTGGAGGCCGCGCAGTCGCGTTCGGAGGGCCTGCGCCGTCGTCTGCAAGAGCTCGCCTGAGCGTCGCCGGGGAGTTTGGAGCCGCGTAGCGCGGGCATCTTGCCCGCGCGGCCAGAAAGCGCCCATGCCATACTTGCATCTCAAGGCCGAGAGCCGCTGCTACTTCATCACCACTAATAGCGCAGACGGGACTCCTCTCTTCGCGAATCCTCAAGTCGCCCAGATCATGCTCAACGCCCTCCTCCATCTCCGGTTGGAAGGAAGGCTGAAGCTCCACGCCTTTGTCATCATGCCCAATCATCTTCATTTCGTGGCCTCGCTCGGCCTGAAAGAAGAGTTGTCTCGACTAATGCACAGCCTGAAAAGCTATACCGCAAAGGAGATCAACAGAAGTCTCAGGACGAAGGGCAAGGTGTGGCAACGCGGTTATTACAGCCACGGCGTCCGCAACGAAAGGGACATGGAGGAGAAGATCAGTTACATCACATTGAATCCGGTGAGAGCCAGCTTGTCCGAGACGGCTGAGGACTACCGGTTCTCTTCAGCGGGCCTGGAAGCCGGGGGAATAGACCCGTGGTGACCGGTCGGGCGAGACGCCCGACCTACGCGAAGAGAGATAGTAGCGCGGCAGGGCATCTCGCCCGCTTCGTCTCTCGCGTGACCCGGCGAATGACGCGGCCGCCGTGCCCGCGCGAACCTGGCCGAAGTTTTCCCGGATTCGACCGACAAGGTTGACCCTTAAATGGGTGTTTGTTAAGATTTTCACATAAGCGGTCTTTGTTACTTCTGAACTGACGGTGATTTCTTGCAGGCCCTCCTGAACAACTACGCGGCTGTTCTGCTGGCTGTAGGGATAGGCGTCGGCATGGTCCTGGCGGCGTTGATCGCGGCCAGGATACTTGCGCCTTTCTCGTCGTCGAAGGCGAAGTCGACGCCCTATGAATGCGGCATGCTCCCCATCGGACGCGTGCGCGTCCAGATGAACGTCCGCTACTACCTCTACGCCATCCTCTTCCTCGTCTTCGATGCGGAGGCCGTCTTCCTCTTCCCCTGGGCCGTCAGCCTCGTCGGCGTCGGCAAGGCCGCGTTCTTCGAGATGGTCCTGTTCCTCGGCGTCCTCGCCGGCGGCCTCATCTACGCCTGGAAGAAGGGAGCGCTCGAGTGGCGGTAGAAGAGGTGGACAGGGACGAGGCGGCGACTTCGCGCCCGCTGACCGGCCTTGAGCGAGAGGCCGAGCGACTGCGCCCCGTCGAAGTCCAGCACCCGCACGCCCTTTATCGCGAGGTGCTTCCCGGCGTCATCCAGGCGCCGGCCGACTACCTGCTGGCGATGGCGCGCAAGTCGTCGCTGTGGCCGATGACGTTCGGGCTGGCCTGCTGCGCCATCGAGATGATGTCGGCGTACATGTCGCACCACGACCTCGACCGCTTTGGCATCGTGCCGTGGGCGTCGCCGCGCCAGGCCGACGTCATGATCGTCGCCGGCACGGTCACGAAGAAGATGGCGCCCGCCGTCAAGCTGCTCTACGAGCAGATGCCGAACCCGAAGTGGGTCGTCGCCATGGGTTCCTGCGCGACGAACGGCGGCCCGTACACCCGCTACGACCGGGTGGTGCAGGGCGTCGACAAGCTCGTTCCCGTCGACGTATACGTTCCCGGCTGCCCGCCGCGGCCGGAGGCGCTCATCGACGGCCTCATCGCCCTCCAGGAGAAGATCATGCGCGATCGGGGGTCGATTGGATGACGTCGCCGCATGAGGGGCCGCAGGAAGCGCCGATCGTACCTCCGCCGCCGGGAACCATCGCTGACCTATTCCAGGAAGTCCTGCCTGACGTCGAGTTCACGGCTACGCAGGGCGCGGGCGACGTTATCCTCATAGTCGCGCGCGACGACGCGCCGCGTGTCTTGCGGACGGCGAAGGACGACCCCCGGCTCGACCTCAAGTACCTGCGCTGCCTGCTGGGCGTCGACCACATGGAGGGCGGGCTGGAGGTCGTCTATCAGCTCTACTCCTTCACCCACAAGCACGGCGTAACCATCAAGACACGGCTCCCGCTGGACGACCCGCGAGTCGCCTCCGCGACGCCGGTCTGGACGGGCGCCGACTGGCTGGAGCGGGAGACGGCGGAGATGTTCGGTATAACGTTCGAAGGGCATCCGAACCCGGTGCCGCTCCTGCTGCCCGACGACATGACGGACCATCACCCGCTGCGCAAGGACAACCCCTTCGCGCAGGTGGAGGAATGGCAGGGGCTTCGCCTCGGCAGCGAGGCGTCGAAGGTGGGGCACATCCCGGCCGGCTACGAAAGCATCGCCGGCGAGGGCGGCGAAGAGGACGGCGGCTGATGGCGACGGAAGTGGAACGCGAGCTCGAGACGCTCGACATCAACGTCAACGTGGGGCCACAGCACCCGGCGACCCACGGCGTCTTCCGCATGGTCCTCACGATCAGCGGCGAGAAAGTCGTCGACGTCGTGCCGCACATCGGCTACATGCACCGCGGCGCCGAGAAGCTCTCCGAGGGCCTGGACTACCGCCAGGCGCTCATCTACCAGGACCGCACGGAGTACCTGGCGCAGTTCAATGCCGAGATGTGCTACTGCCAGGCGGTCGAAAAGCTGGCCGGGCTGGAGGTGCCGGAGAGGGCGGAGTACATCCGCGTCATCCTCGCCGAGCTCAACCGCATAACGAGCCATTACATGTTCGTCGGCGCCTTCGCGACCGATATCGGCGTTTACGGCACGGCCTTCACCTACGCCTTCCGCGAACGCGAGTACATCCAGGAGATATTCGAAGCCGTCAGCGGCGACCGCATGATGTACGGCTACTTCCGGCCCGGTGGCGTCGTCTGGGACGTGACGGACGACTTCAAAGACCGCGTGCGCTGGGTCTGCCGGCAGACGCGCGTCGGAATCGACGACATCGACCGGTTGCTGACGAAGAACGAGATCTTCCTCACCCGCTGCCTCGACATCGGCTGCATCTCGAAGGAGGACGCCATCGACTACGGGCTCTCCGGCCCCTTGCTGCGGGCCTGCGGCATCCCCTTCGACCTGCGCCGCGCCGAGCCGTACTCCATCTACGACCGCTTCGAGTTCGACATCCCGACCGGCACCCGCGGCGACGTCTATGACCGCTACCTGGTGCGGATGGAGGAGATGCGGCAGTCGGTGCGTATCGTCGAGCAGGCGATAGAGCAGATGCCGGACGGGCCAATCATGCCGGAGAAGGCGCCGCGCCGCCTGCGCCTGCCGCCCGGCGAGGTCTACATGCGCACGGAGAACCCCCGCGGCGAGTACGGCATCTATCTCGTGTCAAAGGGCGGCGAGAAGCCCTACCGACTGAAGATCCGCTCCTCCTGCCTGAGCAACCTGACGGCGCTGAAGCAGATGGTCGTGGGCCACTACGTCGCGGACGCCGTGGTCATCCTCGGCTCCATCGACATCGTCCTGGGAGAGGTTGACCGGTGAGCGCGCTGGAGACGTTCTTCGACAACGTCTGGGTCGACGCCCTCTGGCGGCTCCTGGCCGTCCTGGGGCTGATGGTGCTCGTCGTGCTGGCGCTGACTTATGTCGAGCGCAAGTTCATCGGCCGCATCCAGATGCGCCTCGGCCCGATGCGCACCGGCCCCTTCGGCATCATGCAGCCCATTGCCGACATGGTGAAGATCCTGCTGAAGGAGGACCTGCGACCCGCCAGCGCCGACCGCATCGCCTTCGAGCTGGCGCCGTTCCTTGCCTTCGTGCCCGTCTTCCTGACGCTGCTGGTCCTGCCCTTCA
>Ga0315281_10008761_pt1 | contig 14114 bp, 14 predicted proteins | sample YL17G07_0_MG_FD_204540 | JGI IMG/M metagenome (GOLD analysis project Ga0315281, IMG submission 204540) | Sediment microbial communities from Yellowstone Lake, YNP, Wyoming, USA - YL17G07_0 | ecosystem: Environmental > Aquatic > Freshwater > Lake > Sediment | place: USA: Wyoming | collected...
ACCAGCGTGCCCAGCCCGGCGCTGTCGATGTAGGTGACGTTTTCCATATTCATCACGATCTTTTTCTTGTTCTCGGTCAGCAAGCCCTTCACTTTTTCGCGCAGCGCGTTGCTTTCCTCGCCCAGCACGATGCGGCCCTCGAGCTGCACGATGCTGATGCCTTCCACTTCCCGGCTGTTCATTTTCAGTGCCACGGTATTTCCTCCTCACTCTCGGTGAACAAACTCGATTCCGGAAGTTCCGGTGCCTGCCCCGCGCGGCGGAAAATTCCCGCTTAGACAAAATCGGAGCAGGACATGTAATAGCCGCACGTGGTGCAGATCAACTTGCAGCTGCGCGACGCCAGCCGCGCGGAACACACCGGGCAATACTGGGAGGGAACCTCTTCCTCCAACCGGCGCTCCGCCGGCCTGGGCTGTTCCTCGGGCGCAGGGTCGCTCATCGTACGGCCCGAAGTTTATAACACAACCCGGTCACGCGGGGAAGCGAGGCAACCCGGTTTAGACACCGCCAGGCGCCCCGGGTGCCCGCCGCTACAAGTGCGCCAGGCAGTCGCGCTCGCAGTTGACGGGGCCGTCGCCGAGTAGTGAGCAGCGGGTGACGTCGGCCGGATAGACCGAGCCGAAGTCGCCCTCGGCGTAGAGCACCACAAAGTCCGCGCGCTGCTTGCGCTCGGGACACTGCGCGTGCCGCTCAACTTTGCCGGGTCCCCAGTGGTAAATGGCCGTGCCGACGGTGGTCCACAAAAGCGCCACCCAACCAAGGGCAATCCAGTTGACGAATTCGTTCATGGGCGGGCCTTTCCGGCGCGGCGGCTAGTTTCACCTTAGCGCCGGCGACGGATGAATGCAAGGCTTGTCGGGCCAGTCAGAGCATCGGCCACGACATCTATTTGGGGTTGGCGGGGGCGGGCATCAGCAGCTCGGTCTGGCGGAGGCCGGCGCGCTCGAACTGAACGGTGGAGTGGGTGATGTGGAATTCGCTGGCGAGGATTTCGTTGATAGCGGCGAGAATTTTTTCGCTCTCATCCATGTGCATGTCGGGGATGCGCACGTGGCAGGAAAGCGCGTTCAGGTCGGTGCCGAGGGTCCAGATGTGGATGTCGTGGACTTCGGTAACGCCGGGGACGCGCAGGATGGCGTGGGCCACGTCTTCGAGGCGCAAATCGCGCGGCAGGCCTTCGAGCAAGATGTGGCTGCTCTCCTGCAGAATGCCGTAGCTGGACCACAGCACCAGCGCGCCGATGGCCAGGCCGAGCGCGGGATCCGCCCAGGCCACGCCGGTGAAGCGCATGGCCAGCGCGCCGGCCAGGATGGCGACATTGCTGAGCGCGTCGCCGAAGTTGTGGATGAGGATGCCGCGGAGATTGAGGTCGCGCCGCCCGCGGACCAGCGCGAGCGTGATGCCGCCGTTGATGACCAGCGCGAACGCCGCTACGCCAATCATCCATTCCGCGCGGACCGCCACCGGCTGCCACAGCCGCTGCCAGGACTCGTAAAGGATGAACAGCGCCGCCAGCGCCAGCAGCAGCGCATTGACGAAGGCCGCCAGAATGCCGGCGCGGCGGAAGCCGTAGGTTTTCTCGGTGGTCGGCGGCAGCTCGGCCCAGCGCAGCGCCAGCAGCGACAGCACCATGGGTGGCAGGTCGGTGAGGTTGTGGACGGCGTCGCTGGTCAGCGCGATGGAGCGGCCCACATAGCCGCCGGCAAACTCCGCCGCCACCAGCGTCACCGTCGCCGCCAGCGACCACGCCAGCGTACCCTTCATGCCCTGCGCGTGGTCGTGGGTGTGGTGCTCGTGGTGGTGCCCGGGCATGATGCGATTTTAACCGCAGATCACAGCGGTGGCGAGTGGGGAGTGAACCGCGGGCGGGTGAACGCGAAGGTAGTTAACCGCGAGGAACACAGTCGAAAATATTGACTGCGAAATGCGCAGTCGAAAATATTGACTTCCCGCGCGGCCATGCCTACTATGCCTGTTCGCCCCCCGTCTAACTTGTCAGCGGGGACAGGTGCCAGGGTTCAAATCGCCAGAGTGCCGGGAAAAAGGTAAATGTCAGATAACGTCACCAAGCTGGGGTTTTGGGGCGTTCGCGGGTCTACCCCCACGGTGGACCGGGCCAACTGGCGTTACGGGGGAAATACGCCGTGCCTGGAAATTGTCACTTCCAACCGCACGCGCATCATTTTTGACTGCGGCACCGGCTTGCGCGGCTTGGGCAACCGCTGGCTGCAAACCTATCCGGACATGCCCATGGAAGCGCACATCTTCGTGACCCATTACCACTGGGATCACATCCAGGGCATCCCGTTCTTTGCGCCGCTCTATTCCGAGAAAAATAAGTTTCACTTTTACAGCTTCCGTTCGAAGCACCTGGGCAGCGGCAGCCTGCAACGCGTGCTGGAAGCGCAGATGGCCACGCCGTACTTTCCGGTGGACACCAGCGCGATGACCGCACAGCGCGACTTCACCGAAATTGCCGGCGGCGACACGATCCAAATCAACGACTCGAAGCTCACCGCGCGCTGGCTGAACCACCCGCAGGGCTGTCTCGGCTTCCGGCTGGAGACACCCGAGGGCACGCTGGTCTATGCCACGGACAACGAGCCGGGCGTGCCGGAACTCGACAAGAGCCTGCGCGAGCTTGCCACGGGCGCGGACATCTTCATCAACGACGCGCAATACTCTCCCGAACAGCTCGCCGGCCCGAAGAAAGGCTGGGGACACTCGACGTGGCTGGAAGGCGTGCGCGTGGCCGAAGAGGCCAAGGTGAAAAACCTGCTCTTGTTCCACCACGATCCGGAATCCTCCGACAAGATGGTGGACGCCATTCTGGCGCAGGCGCGGCAAAAGGGTGGCAATGTGTGGGCCGCGGCGGAAGGCATGATCATGACCATGGGCAGCCCGGGCGCCGCGGTGGCCTTGCCCAGCACGCGCACCGGACAGCGTCGACGCACGCATTTCCCGGCCATGATCGAAGGCTACGGCGAGGACGGCGCGCCGTTTTCCGAGAAGACCATCATCCACGACCTCAGCCTGCAAGGCGCATTTCTCTACATGACGCACTGCCCGCGGTTGCAATCGGAAGTCCGCGTAAAAATGGAAGCCAACCTGGGCGATGCCGACGGCACGGGCCTCATCTGGATGAAAGGCTATGTGGTCCGCCGCGAGGCCGGCCCGCAGCCGAACATGACCGGCGTGGGGTTGGTGTTCACTTCGGAAATTGACATCGAAGCGCCGGACGAGTAAAGAAACTTTCCTCCGAATCGAAGCTGCTGCTATCCCCGCAGGCGTTTAGCTCCCGCCCAGTACAAACTGACTTCGTGGCCGTCCGGGTCGTTCAGGTAGGCGTGTCGCCAGCCCCAGGGCATCTCTTTGGGCCTCTGCGAAAACACGATGCCGGAAGCGGCCAAACGCTGGCAAAACGCGTCCAGATTTTTCACTTCAAAATAAAGGCGCATGCCTTCGGCGGCGACGCTGGTGGTGTCGCCGCCCAGCTGGTGCAGCGCAATGGTGGCGTCGCCGCGCGGGGCGCGCAGCCGCGCATAGGCGGGGAATTTCGCAATCAAACGGAAGCCCAGCGCGGAATAGAAAGCGAGAGCGGGGTCCACTTGATGCACGTAAATCATCGCGTGGTTGAACGCCAATGCGGAGCCAGCGGCGGCAGCGGATTTCCTGGAAGGTTTGCGTATCGCCATGGAAGTGTGCTCCTGAATGTCGGGAACGCGGAGTATCCTACCACGCAAGCAAAGTCGTTTTGGGCAGCCCCGCTCAGGGCTTCAGGCCGTCGAGCTCGCGCATGCGGGCGAAGGCGCGGCGGACGTGCGGGATGGTAATCGAGCCGCCCACGATCAGCGCCACGTTCAACGCGTCAATCACCTCTTCGCGCTTCCACCCTTCCTCCGAGCAGCGCACGATGTGGTAGGTGATGCAGTCGTCGCAGCGCAGCACGCAGGAAGCAACCAGCCCCAGCAATTCCTTGGTCTTCGAATCGAGCGCGCCTTCCGCATAGCACTGGTGGTCCAGCGCGAAAAAGCGCTTCATGCCCAGATGCCCGCTGTCGAGGATCTCTTCGTTCATCGTGGCGCGAAATTTGTTCCAGTCTGCAAGTGTGTCGGCCATGCGTTCCTCCGTGTCGAATTTGCGCCGCCATTATCCGCGAAAGGATGGAACTGCGCCACAGCGACACGGAGGAAGGCAGGAATTCGTGTTCAGGATTCCGGATTCAGGGTCTAGGGACAGGAATACGGTTTTCGATTTTCTCCGTACTCCGTGCCTCCGTGGCGGCATTGACTTTATAATGAAAAGTACTTGACATCTATCGCCCGAAGCGGGCAGACTGTCCACATCATGGACGAGCACATCGAACCCGCACCGGCCCTGCACGCGCGCGGCGCCCGCGAGGAGCTGGCCTACATCCGCCGGACGCTGGATGCCGCGGGAAGTTTTTCTTCCATCCCCGGACGCGGGCTGGTGGTCATCGGATTGATGGCGCTCGCGGCGGCGGTGGTGAACCAACGCGTCACCGGCGCGCCGTGGGACGAAGCAGCGCAGCCCGTGGAATCGCTGGCGGTGTGGGCCGTGCTGCTCGCGCTTTCGGTGCTGATCGGCCTCTGGACCATGACGCAAAAAGCGCGGCGCACCGGCCAGCCGGTGTGGTCGCCGGTGCTGCGCAAAGCGCTGTGGGGTTACTGCGCGGCGATGCTGCTGGGCGGAATTCTGAGCGGGGCGGTGATTCGCTCCGGGCGCTTCGACCTGTTGCCGGAAATCTGGCTGGGCTGCTACGGCTCGGCGCTGATCGCCGGCGGCGTGATGAGCGTGGCGCCGGTGCGCTGGATGGGGATTTCGTTTCTCGCGCTGGCGGCGGCAGGAGCGGCGCTGGCGCCGCCGCACGGCCTGCTGTTGTTGGTGGCCGGCTTTGGCGGCCTGCACATTTTGTTCGGCGCGTACATTGCCTGGAGGCACGATGGCTAAGCAGAAAAAAAATGGTCCGCCCGCACCGGGCGACATTGACCAGCTCATCCACGAGCGGCTGCGCCTGGGGATTGTGTGCGCGCTTGCGGTGCACGAGTCGCTGACGTTCACCGAGCTGCGCGACCTGCTGCAAACCACCGACGGCAACCTCAGCGTGCAGGCGCGCAAGCTGGAAGAGGCCGGCTACGTCACCTGCCAGAAGCGCTTCGAGGCGCGCAAGCCCAAGACCACCTACAAACTCACCGCCAAGGGCCGCGCCGCGCTGGAGGATTATCTGAAAACGCTTTCGGAGATGCTGCCGCCGCTTGAACAGTTACGCCACGCGGCGCGCTCCGACACGCGCCCAGGGATTTTCTCGCGCCGGCCCCTGCCGTCAGAGGGATGAGTTCGGTGAACAACAAGCCAGAAGAAAGTGACGCCATGACTGGGCAGCGAATCAACCATGTGAGCGGCATAGTCCTAATCGTCCTGTCTCTTACAGCGTTGCTTACAGTGCTGAGCGGGTACCGCGTTTCCTTCAAACCCTTTTCGATTTACACTCAGCCGCCGCAACCGGACGAAGGCACGCAGGCACATATCTTTCAGCTCTCCGTCGTGGCGCTGGTGCCCATGATCTTGCTCTTCCTCGTCACAGCGGATTGGACGAAGCCATTGCGAAGCGCGCGACCATTGGCATTTTCAGCCGCCGCTGTGGTTCTCGCGTTTGCAGCTCTGTACTACCTTGAGCACCACCGATAGCGCCTAGCTGTGCACCAACATGCAGCCGACACGCCGCGCTGTCGGATACGCGCGATGCGTTGTTCTCGCGGAGGCCGCTGCCGTCGGAGGGGCGACGTCAGTGGCGAGTGACGAGTCAATAAAGGAGCCATCCTTGAAGTCGGAGGCCGCTCCAACTAACCTTTAACTTTTTTGCTGCGGCGGAGAAAAGGAACACGAACCATGACCAAACGAATCGTTGCCATCATTTTCATTTTTTTCTGTACGGCTGTCGCATGGGCCGTGCTGGGCTCCTCGATTTTCATCCGCACCAATGACCTCGACGCGCGGCTGGAAGGGCAAGTCGCCTCCATCTGGGGCGCGCCGCAGACGCAGACTCCGCCCACCGGGTCCTATCAGCGCGTTGAACTGAAAACCACCGAAACCGTCGAGGACGGCAAGAAAAAGACGGTGACGACGAGGGAGAAAGTAACGACGCCCCTTCCACTGGAATCTAGCCGCGTCGCGGTGACTTTAAACCTCGAATACCGGCAGAAAGGTTTGCTTTGGTACAGCCTCTACACGGTCGCTTTCGGCGGCACGTATGTATTTCGCAATTCGACCAACGAAGAACAGAAAGTCGGGTACACACTCACCTTTCCTGCGACGCAAGCCATCTATGACGAATTTGTGTTCACATTGGATGGACAGCCACTGCTTCTGCGGAACGAAAAAACCTTTGCCGTTGCCGAAGCACAACTCGGCGCTGGAAAAACCGCGACGCTGAAGGTGGGGTATCGCTCGCGAGGACTCGCGAGCTGGAAATATAATTTCGGCGGAGAGGTCGCCCAGGTGCGTGACTTTCAACTGCGTATGGCTACGAACTTCAAGGCGATTGATTTTCCTGAAAACGGTCTTTCTCCGTCGGAGAAGCATGAAACCCCGCAAGGCTGGGAGCTCGCATGGAACTACAAAAACCTCGTCACCGGCAACGACATCGGCATGGTGATGCCGGAGAAATTGCAGCCCGGGCCGCTGGCGGGACGCATCAGCTACTTCGCGCCGGTCTCGCTGTTTTTCTTTTTCTTCCTGATGTTCATCATCACCACGCTGCGCGGGATTGAGCTGCATCCTATGAATTATTTCTTTCTGGCCGCGGCGTTTTTCGCCTTCCATCTGTTGCTGGCGTATTTGGTGGACCACATCTCCATCCACGCGGCGTTCGCGATTTGCTCGGCCGTTTCGATTTTTCTGGTGGTGAGTTACCTGCGGCTGGTGGTGGGCATCCGCTTCGCCGCCGTCGAGGCAGGGCTGGCGCAGTTTATCTACCTGGTGCTATTCAGCTACGCGTTTTTCTTCAAAGGGTTCACCGGACTTGCGGTGACCATCGGCTCCATCCTCACGCTGTTCGTGGTGATGCAGATGACAGGAAAAATCCGCTGGGCGGAGAAATTCGCGAACAACAAATAAGCATCCTGGGGGCGGACCTGTGTGTCCGCCCCGCCTTGCTGCCGGTTGCAAGAGGGCGCACACGCAGGCGCTCTCCTTCAAAAGAGCCGGCAAGATGCCAGCGCTACTTCGGCAAGACGCGGCCTGGCCGCGCGCCGGTGGCTTTGCCGGCGTCCCACACCAGCGTGCCATTCACCCAGACTTTTTCAATGCCGGTAGAGAGCTTGAATGGCTCGGTGAAGGTAGAATTGTCAATCACAGTCGCAGGGTTGAAGAGCACGAGGTCGGCGGCGTTGCCTTTCTTGATCGTGCCGCGGTCCTTCAACTTCAGCCGCCACGCCGGGAGTGAAGTCATTTTGCGAATGGCTTCGGGCAGCGTGAGCCATTGCTTCTCGCGCACGAAGCGGCCCAGCACTTTGGGAAACGTGCCCGCGCCGCGCGGGTGCTTCATGCCGATGCCGCCGTCGCTGGAAACCATCGTCCACTTCCACTGGTAAAGCGTCTTGATGTCCGCCTCGATCATCGTCTTGCCGATGATGCCGGCATCGCCGTTTTTCACCATTTCAATGTACAGCGCGACCGGCGTGATCCCGCGCGACTTCGCGACTTCCTCGAGCGTGCGGCCTTCGTAGCTGTGGTCAGCGGCGTACTCGGTGATCAAAATATTCTGCGCGCCGCCCACGTCGTCGAGCGCCTTCTGCACGTCCACGGGATCATCCCAGCGCTTGGACGGCACGAGCACTTTCATGTTCGAGTGCCACGCGTCGTAGGGGTAGCAGTCCGCGGTCACGTCCACACCGCGCTTGCGCGCCTCGTCGTACAGTTTGATGACCTCCGCAGCCTTGCCCCACACACCCACGGTGCCCAGTTTGATGTGCGTATTCTGTACGGGAAGTTTTCCTTGCTCGCCGATGGTAATCACCTCACGCATGGCGTCGAAGGCTTTGTCGGCTTCGTCGCGGATGTGCGAGATGTAGAAGCCGCCGTATTTCGCCGCGGCGCGCGCGAGCACGACAACTTCCTCGGTGGAGGCATAGCTGCCGATGACGTATTCGAGCCCGCTCGACAGGCACACCGCGCCTTCCTGCATCCCCTGCTCGACGAGCTTGGCCATCTGCTCGATTTCCTCCGGCCGCGCCACGCGCTTGTAGTCTTCGCCCATCACCTTGTGCCGCACGGTGGCGTGGCCGACGCACATGGCCACGTTCAACGCGGGCCGATCGGTGAGGCGCGCGCGAAGATAATCGGAGATGGGCCACGGTGAGCCGCCGTCCTGCCCGAGCAGCAGCGTGGTGATGCCCTGCGAAATTTGCGTTTCCGCCAGCGGCTGCGATTCGAGGCCGCGGTCGGAGTGGTTGTGCATGTCAATGAAACCCGGCGCGAGCACGAGCCCGCCGGCCTGGATTACTTGCTCGTCTTTTTTCGGCTTGAAGTTGCCGATTTTGTCGATCCTCCCGCTGGCGATGCGCACGTTTGCTTTGCGGAGCGGTTTGCCGGTGCCGTCGGCCAAATCCGCGCCGACGATGACGATGCTGGCGGGCTTGGCTGCCTGCGCCTGCGCGGAGACCGGCACCGCGTTGAGTAACGAGAAGAACAGCGCGATGGCGGCAAAGCAAAGCGCGAAACGAGAAGTGCGGATGTCTGGAAACACGGGGCCCTCCCGATGTGCGGCGGGAAACATACTCGAACGGCGCGATGCGCGCAATGGCGGTGCGCGCAATGCTACGGTGCCTTGGGCACGAGAGGCACCACCTCGGATCTCAAAGTGCGCTGGGCGCGGCGGTCCTCCACAGTGACGTACACGCGTGTGGGCGATGATTCCCCCTGCGTTCTCGCCATCACCTGCAGCCGGCGCAGCAGGCTGCGGTCCGGCACGTTGCAGTACGTGGTCAGCGGGCGTTGATCCTCGCTCCACACGATCACCTGAATGCGCGTGGGAGTTGTGTTGAAGCTGCATGGCAGCAGCTCCGGCATCGGCGCGAAGAGCACGTCGGGATAGTCCGCCGAATTCTTCAGCGAAAGATAAAAGCGCGTAATTTTCATGCCGCCCGCGTCCATGGTCTCCGCACCGGTGACTTCGAGCACTGGCACCGGCAATTCGCGCGGCTTTTTTTCTTCGCTGGCCGGAGGAGCGGGTGCAGTTTGTACGGCGGGAGCCGGCTGCGTGGGTGCCGGCGCGGCCTGCGACTTCGGTGGCGGACCCGATTTGGCCAGCGCCTTGAGCGATTTCTTGACGGCATCTTCAATCGCCACGCCGGTTGTGAGACTGAAGCCCGACGAGCGATACCGCACCACGCCCTCGGCATCGATCAGCACGTAAGTGGGGAACGAGCGTACCTGGAACGCGCGCTGCACTTTGCCGGTGCGGTCCTGGTGCTGCGGCCAGGTCATCTTGTTCTTCTGGATGAAAGCGCGCCACTGGTCGGTCTCGTCACCTACATCCACGCTGATGAGTGCGAAGGGCTCCTTCGTAAACCTCTTCGCCAGGTTGGCCAGGGAAGGAATGGATTCGCGGCACGGCGGGCACCACGTGCCCCAAAAATCCACCAGCACGATTTTGCCGCGGAGGTCGTCGGAGTCGATGTACTCGCCGTCCGCGGTCGTCACGGAGAAGTCCGGGGCAAAATTCTCGCGGGCGCGGCGCGGGTTGGCGATCATTTTGCGAGCCTCTTCGCCGCTTTCGGAATCGTCGTCGGCGTCCTCCACATACGCTTTCAATTCCTGGATGCCTTCGTCCTCGCGCTTCAGCCGGATCAGAGTGATGCCGAGGTTGTAGTGCGCGATTTTGAATTCCGAAGAGTCTTCGAGCGTCTTGCGAAAAGCAGTCTCCGCTTCGGCCAGTTTTTTCGCGTCTGGTTTCTCCATGTTCTCCATGGCCATGGCGGCGAGTGTGATGCCTTTGAGGTTGTGGGCCTTGGCGGCAATCTCGTGGTCGCCGGCGGCGGCTTGCACCAGGCGTTCGCATGTGTCGAGGACGTTTTTGTCCGCGCCCAGCTTGCTGTAGGTCTGCGCCATGCCCCACAGGCAATCGGCGCAGTTCTCGCCCTTCAGTTTGTTGGCGCGTTTGTAGAACTTGAGCGCTTCTTCGTAGTTGCGGCGGTTGAAATGCAGCCGCGCCTTGTCGAGCGCGTTGTCAAACTCGTCGTCCTGCGCCGGCGTGGCGCGGGGTGCGGCCCAGCCGCGCGGAGCGAGGCTGGTGCCGGAATAAAACAACGCCATGATCCCGAAGCAAAAAAAGGTGAGCAGGAGGAAGGAGCGTTTCATGCCATGTACTCCTCGCGGACGTGGCCAGATCATACCACTGCGCAGGGGAAACCGAGCGGCCGGAGGAGTTGTTACTTTGTCCTAGACACGGGGCGCAAGCGTTTCCTACAATCGCAGCAGGGAAAATGTCGCGGCAGGATGCCATCCGCGTGGCGCAGGCGAAGAAGCTTCATTGTGCGGCGCGCGCGGGAGCGCAGAGGAGACCCATCATGAGTCGGACGAAGAAAATAATTCTCATTTTTGGAGTGTTGCTACTGGCGTTCTCGACGGCGCTGGCGGATACGACGTGGGCGCAGGACGCCCCGGCCAAGCCGGCGCGCAAAAAGCGCGTCGCGGTGTTTGACTTTGAGTACGGCACGGTGTACGCCGGTGTCGCGGCGGTGTTCGGGAGCAACGTGGACGTAGGCAAGGGCATTGGCGACCTGATTGTGAAGCGGTTGGTGCAGGACGGCACCTACTCGGTGATTGAGCGCAAGGCGCTGGACAAAATCCTCGCGGAGCAGAATTTCTCTACCAGCGACCGCGCGAATCCCGCCAGCGCGGCGAAGATCGGAAAAATCCTCGGGCTCGACGCCATCATCATCGGCAGCATCACGCAGTTTGGCGGCGAGAACAAGAGCACCAAAGTCGGCGGCGCCGGCGGCGGCTGGGGCGGATTCGGAGGGCTAGGGGTCGGCAAAAAAAGTTCAAAGGCCATCGTCAGCGTGGACGCCCGCATTGTGGACATTGACACCGCGGAGATCCTCGCCGTGGCCGAGGGCAAGGGCGAATCGAAGCGCGAGAGCACGTCGGTGAGCGGCTTCGGCGGAGGCCATGGCGGCTGGGGCGCGGGCGGCGTGGATATGTCCACGTCCGGCTTCGAGAGCACCATCATTGGCGAAGCGGTGAAAGCGGCGGTGGACCAGTTGAGCGTCGGCCTGGTGGCCGGCAATACCAAACTCCAGACGCGCACGATCATTGTCGAGGGCTTGGTGGCGGCTGTTGAACCCGGGATCGTCGTGCTGAACGTCGGCAACAAGAGCGGCATCAAGGTGGGCGACCATCTCTCCGTGGAGCGCGTGACGCGGGAGATCAAGGACCCCGCCACGGGACAAGTGATTCGCCGCATGACCAATAAACTCGGCGTCGTGGAAGTGACGGAAGTGGACGACGTCTCGGCGGTCTGCAAAATCGTCAGCGGCGCGGATTTCAAAGTGGGGGATATGGCCAAAACGGTTACGCAGTAGTTCACCAAAAACACCAAAGGGGCGGTCCCCATGCGGGATCGCCCCTTTTTGTTTTTCAGGCAGTTGAAGTTACAAGGAGTCAGGGACGCTTCGATTTGTTGTAGCGTTCTTCCGCCCTCTGAATCACTTGATCAGTGCTTACGCGCCTTCCTGGAAAACGTTTCGCGTATTCGGCCGCGGCTTCTGCCGGCGACCTTTCAACATAATTATCGGGAACTGCGAAAAGGGTCGCAGCGGGCTCACCAGGGACCACAAAAGTGGCCGTCCTCACATTCCGACCTGTATCGGTTGGCGATTCAAATGTCGTGATGCTGAGCAGAGGAAAACAGTCCAGTGCAGGGGCCTGCCACTCTTCCATGCTGGTCTTCTTGCCGGGTCTGGCTGGAATCGGAATGACCACGCGGACTGTTTCGTATCCCAGAATATTTTTCCGCTCCTTACTTGCCAGGACACTACACGAATTGTCTGGGCGTCGAAACTGCTGGTCGATCTGTCCTTTGCTCAGGCGCAGAGTCGTGCGTGACTGCGTGGAAGGATGAATCGAAATGCTCTTTTCGTCGCTCGTGTCAACAATCCACGCGACGTTGTGGATATTGCTTTCTGGATCGGGCTTCTGCAGGATGCGAACTTGTGAGCCATCGGCACGGAATGCGTACAATTGGTTTTCCGAACGGAAAAGTACGCCTTTCTCGTCGAAATCCTGCTCCTGCAAAGTGACGGTAAATGGAACGCGCGCCGGTGTCTGTGATTGAACGTGCCGCGTAACTACGAAAGATACAGCAGACAGGCAACCGAGAAGGACTACAAAAAAAATGGGCCTCCAAATTCTTTTCAACATGCGACCTCCTAAGTGCAAATCCAGTTGTAACAACCGCTGATATCGGGGTCACTGCAGTATTCTTCGTCCACGCAAAATTCGGCATATCCCCATTCGCCAGTCAGACAACTGGGCTGGCAACTCTCCATCTGACAGACTAATCCAGATGGTTGCGAGCACCAAGTCCTGCAACTAACCCTGTATGACCTCCCTAGATTCATGTAGTACCAATCACAAGCCGTCACTGAAGACGTCTCGGCAAGAAAGAGGCCCACAAGGACGGCCAGGAGAACTGAAAGAATCATTCTTTTCAGCAAGGAGAACCTCCTTTAATTACGGGCGCTCATAGTACTTAAAGGATAAATATTCGGGGGGGCATGTCAAGAAAAAAACAAACAGCCAAGAATTTGAAACTCGGCCGCGTTGTCAGGGGTCGTCCATGAATTGAAACCTCAGCGCGAGGCGCGAAATGGTCACCTGCGCAAATGCGCAGGCGAGCTTAAATAGCAAGGGCTCGCTCCATGCGGGATCGCCCCTTTTTATTTTTCAGCAAGTTGCTTTTAGAAAATCGAAAGTCCGCGGCCGAGGAAAATAAAGGAGCGGCCTGTACCGTGGTTGAAGAACAGAATCGGCATCCCCGCGCGCGAGCCGTTCCAAAGGGAAAACCTGCGCCCGCTCACATCGCCGAAGACGAACGGAGGCTGACCTGAGAGCATCGAACCGCCCGGCGTCGAGAACACGGATTGGTCGAAGCGCGTGCCGCCCATCGGGTAGCCGAAACCGGAATACGGGTCCACCATGACGCGGGAGCCGTAAGGGCCGTAGGGATTCGAAGATTTGTTCTTGCCGGTGAGCACGTCCACATCGGCGGGGTCGAGCGGATGGCCGGGCTTCGGTGCGGGCGGAAACTGAGCCCGCAGCTTCGCAGCAGGGCTCGGAGCCGGCGCGGGCGGCTCGGGCGCTTTCTGCGCCTCGGCGGCCGGCTTTTCAGGAGGCTTTGGCGGCTGGCTCGGCTGCGTTTCCTGCGCCAGCACAAAAGCCGGCGCGGCCAGCATCACAAGAATCCAGAAGGCATTTCGAAGTCGCATCGGTTCGCCCTCCCTATTGCTTTGGATGAGCCTAGCATAACCCGCGTCGCCCGGCGATAGTACGGCGGTACCGCCGGCGCATCGTACTCGGCGGCTCCAATTGCCCCCGACAAGCGGTTATAGGATGATGGACACAGCGCGGGCCCGTAGCTCAGCCGGTTAGAGCAGCGGACTCATAATCCGTTGGTCCCTGGTTCGAATCCAGGCGGGCCCATCTCTGGTTCTGCGCCCTAGGCGCACCCGCCTTGGGCGGGGAATCCAGGCGGGCCCACCAGCGATCCAGTTTCGCAGCAACGAGTCACAGAAGTTTCCATCAACTCGGTTCAAGCGAATATCCTACGATTTCCGATGTTCCAGCGATGGTTCACATCGTAGGCGAAGACATGAAACGCGCTCGTAGTGCAAGCTTCGCCTCATCGCAAAACTTGTTGACCTGCCCCCCCCCCAGAAAAAAGTCCACACAAAATGTAGCTGCAATATCTCCAAGCTAAGGAAGTAACGGCGTAATCCGACCATGAAAGGATTTGCAGAAAAGTGCCAGTTTCTTGAAACACTCCTGTGCGATAAGAAGCGACTGGCCTGTGATACCGCTGATTCTAC
>Ga0315281_10008762_pt1 | contig 14113 bp, 8 predicted proteins | sample YL17G07_0_MG_FD_204540 | JGI IMG/M metagenome (GOLD analysis project Ga0315281, IMG submission 204540) | Sediment microbial communities from Yellowstone Lake, YNP, Wyoming, USA - YL17G07_0 | ecosystem: Environmental > Aquatic > Freshwater > Lake > Sediment | place: USA: Wyoming | collected...
CGATCACCGGCCAAAAGCCGAACGTGCTCATCATCGTCGACAACAGCGCCAACTGGAACCGCAACGACCAGGGCTGGCCGATAGGCAAGCAGGGCGAGTCCGAACTGCAGGCGATGAGCAACGTGATCGGCAGCCTCACCGGCGACGTGCGCCTCGGGCTGATGATGTTCGTCAAGGGCACGGGTCAGTCCAAGGACGGCGGCTACGTGCGCTTTGCGATCCGCGACATGGACGCGACCAACCGCGCCGCCTTCCAGGCGATGCTGGCCGGGATCAAGCCGGTTTTCAACGACGAGAGGACCGGCCAGCAGGTGGCCGCCGCCAATTCCGACTACGGCGCGCTGATGTACGAGGCCTTTTTGTATTTCAGCAATTCGACGCCCTACGCCGCCATGGCTGCGCTGCGCGACTACGCCGGCAACGGATCGGCCAGCGTCAACCCCTACACCGCGGGCGCCCTCGCCGGCAACGCGTTTGTCGCTGCGGACAGCACCACCTACGTCGGCCCGCTGTCTTCGGACACGCCATGCAACAAGAATTTCATCATTTTCATCGGCAACGGTTTCCCCTCGACTTCCAGCGTCAACCCGACCACGCTGGGCGATTCCCTGCTGGCCGGCTTCGATGCCACCCAGATCTACAACGAGGGCACAAAGACGACCTACCTGGATGAATGGTCGCGTTTCCTGCACAAGCACGGCTCCGCCAACAAGCCCTGCGACGCCAACGCCATCTGCGCCGACAATCTGGTTACGACCTATACCATCGACGTGTACAAGGACCATCAGGACCTGCCTCAGACCGCGCTGCTCAAAAGCACGGCATCGGTCGGCGGCGGCAAGTATTTCGCCGCCACCAGCGAAGCAGAGATCCAGGACGCGCTCACCCGCATCCTCAACGAAATCCAGGCGGTGAACAGCGTGTTCACTTCGGCCAGCTTGCCGGTGAGCGTCAACACCCAGGGCACTTACCTGAACCAGATCTACATGGGCGTGTTCCGGCCCGACGCCACCGGCGCGCCGCGCTGGATGGGAAACCTTAAACAGTACAAGTTCAGCCTGACCACCGACGCGCTCGGCGCCGACGTGCTGTTCCTCGCTGACGCCGACGGCAAGGCCGCGGTCAATTCCCAGACCGGCTTCGTCGACCCCTCGGCACGCAGCTACTGGAGCAAGAGCAGCGCGCCTGCGGCCGGATTCTGGGCCTTCAGCCCCTCCGGCGCCGGCGGCCAGTACGATGCCCCGGACGGCGACCTGGTGGAAAAAGGCGGCGCGGCGCAGATGCTGCGCAATCTCGGGCCGACCGCGCGCAACATGTACACTTGCACGCCCAACTGCACTGCGGGCGATGCGCCCTCGCTTTTCAAGAGTACCAACGGGCCCCTGTTGACCGCGCTCTCCGGCACCAGTTCATCGGTCGGCTCGCTGACCCGCTCCGGCACCACCGTGTCTGTGACCACCGCTGCCGATCTGTCGCTCAACTCGCCCACGGATTCGGTCACACTGAGCGGCGCGAGCGTGGCGGCCTACAACGCCACGTGGACGGCGACCAAGGTGGATGCCACCCACTTCACTTTCCCGATTGCGGAAACGCCGGTCACCCCCGCTACCGGGGCTTCCATCACGGTTTCCGCGGGAAGCAGTGTCAGCCAGAGCATTGCCGCCAACGCGGTGACCTACAGCAACGGCGTGGTGACGGTCAACCTGCCCTCGCACGGCTTCATCAACGGCCAGAGTGTCGCCATCGCCGGGGCCGCCGTATCTTCCAGCATGTCCACCGCCACCACCAAATGCGCCGGCTGGACCGCCACCAGCACCTGCGAATACAACGGCACGTTCAACATCGCCTACAGCGATGCCAACAACTTCTCCTACACCCCGCCGACCACGAACTACGGCACGGTGACGACCACGACCACGGGCATCGAGCCGCCCGATCCGATCGCCAGCCCCTACGGCAGCACCACTATCACCTGCCGGACCGGTTCGACCAGCACCACCAGCACGGTCACAAACAGCGCTCTCAGCCGCCCGGCCGGTGGCACGGCGGGCACGACGAAACTGGTATCGGTGGCGATGTCCAGCGTTCCGGCCACCTGCGCCAATCCCCTGGTCATCAACGGCAACGGCCGGGTGACCGCGATCAGCGTTTCGGGCACCAGCAGCTCGGCGCTGAACATCACCCCGGCCACGGTGAGCTACGGCGCCGCCACCTGCGGCGCGGGCAAGGATTATTGCTTCAACGTGACCCTTGCTTCGGTTACCAGCTCGTCCACCACCAGCAGCATCGTTCCGGCGAGCCCCGCGACCGGCACCATCACCGCCACTGGCATTCCCACGCGCACGGTGACCTCGATCACGCGCACCGCGGGTAATGTCGCCACCGTCACCGTGACCACGGCGACTGCCCACGGTTTCGGCGGCGCCAGCAGCGTGCTCATCGCCGGCGCCGACCAGACGGAATACAACGGCACCAAGACCGCGGCCACGGACGGCCTGAGTATTGCCTCCGGCTCGAACACCATGACCTTCAACCTCACCACCGGGCCGGCGACACCGGCCACCGGGGCCACGGCGGCCAGGGGCTCCAGCGTCGATCCGGCCACGCTGATCAACTGGGTTCGCGGGGTGGACAACAAGGAGGACGAGAACGTCAACTTCTCGCTCACCGACGTGCGCGCCTCGGTGCACGGCGACGTGCTGCATTCGCGTCCGCTGGTGATCAATTACGGCGGCACCACCGGCATCTATGCGTTCTACGGTTCGAACGACGGCACCTTCCGCGGCACCAAGGTGGGGCAGAACGAAGCCAGCGGCAGCACCGACGGGCAGGAAGCCTGGTCCTTCGTCGCGCCCGAGCATTATTCGAAGCTCGGTCGGCTGTACAACAACACGCCCCTGATCAAATACCTGGGCCAGTCCTCGCCGCGCACCCCGCGCGACTACTTCTTCGACGGCAATGTCGGCGTATACCAGTCCGCCGACCTCGCCACGACACATATTTTCATCAGCATGCGGCGCGGCGGCCGTTTCATCTATGCCCTCGACGTGAGCGACCCGACCGCACCCAAGTTCCTGTGGATAAAGAGCTACACCGATACCGGTTTTTCCGAGCTGGGCTATACCTGGTCGGAACCCAAGGTGGTGGCGCTGAAGAAGACCAACGGCGTGGCCTGCAACGCCAGCAACTCCGGCACCTATGTGCGCGCGCTGGTGTTCGGCGCCGGCTACGACCCGGCTTCGGAGGACACCACCTCCGGCTCGCTGCGGACTGACGCCACCATGGGCCGCGGCGTGTTCGTGTTGAATGCCGTCGACGGCAGCCTGATCCGGCTGCTGCAGCCGCCCGCCAACGACTATGCGGGATTCAGCAACAGCACGCGGAGCTACACCTTCCCTTCGGACGTGACGCTGCTCGATACCGATGGCGACGGTTGCATCGACCGCGTCTATGTGGGGGACACCGGCGCCAAGATGCACCGATTCGACATCGGCGACGCCAACTCGACCAACTGGAAGGCCTATACCATCGCCGCGTTGGGCGACCAGGGGAACAACGGCGGTTCCAATGACCGCAAGTTCCTCTACCCGCCCGAAGTGGTGCTGACCGTGATCAACGGCAGTCAGGTGGCCTACGTCATGGCTGGCACCGGCGACCGCGAGCAGCCGTCCACCACGGCAGTGAACAACCGCTTCTACATGATCAAGGACGCCCTTGCGGTGGGCGCTGCCGCCGCGACCTCCACGGCTACCACCCACGCGGTTGTCGAATCGCAGCTGACGCCGGTCTCGAATTTCAACGCGTCCACCACGACTATCGATGCCACGGCAAGCACGTTCAAGGGCTGGTACATCGCCTACGATAACGGGGAGAAATCGGTGAACGCGCCCCTGACTGTGGCGGGCACGACCTTCTTCGGCACCAACCTGCCGAAGGCGGTCGATCCCAAGTCGTGCGAGCCGAACCTGGGCATTGCGCGCGGCTACGCGCTGAACTTCCTCACCGGCACCTCGGCTTTTGGCGACCGCAACGCCAACGGCAGCATCAATAAATCCGACTTGTATGCAACATTCAAGGGCGGCGGCCTGCCGCCCTCGCCGGTATCCGGCGTGGTGCAGATCAGCGACTCGAAGACCGTCCGCTTCATCATCGGTGCCGGCGGGACCGGTACCTCGGGATCGGTGATCGAAGGCACCAAGTTGCAGGTCAACCCCAGCGGCAAGCGCACCCGCGTATTCTGGTACTTCAAGAAGGACGAGTGATGCGCGCATGGCCCGGGTCCTCGCCGGCCCGGGCCATGGATCATCGCCGGCGACCTCCCTATCATGTCTGGCGCCGACACAGGCCGGATCGCGATGCCCGAGTTGTGTTCCGATCGCAGATTCAGGCTCGGTAGCGCGCTGGCCGCGTCGCTGCTCGGTCATGTGCTGTTGCTGAACTGGCCCCTGCCCCTGTCCACCGGAGGCGAACCGGGCGCCGCCAGGGCTGCAGCATCCACTCTGCGCGTGTCGCTGAATCTCATGGCAGAGGCGAACGCGAACCGCGCGCGCGAGGACAGCCCCCCCGCGAAGACGGATACCGCGGGGCCGGGCAAAACGAAGGATGCGCCGGGCGAGCACAGAACGCAGGATGCGATCCCCCTGCACGGCTACTACCCGGCCGGAAGGCTCAGTCGGATGCCGGTCGGCATCAGTACGTTCGATATCCAGCCGCCGGCGGGCGGCGACACCGGCATTGGCGGCAAGATGACGATCCGCATCTGGATCAGCGCGAAGGGTGGTGTCGACAGCATGCGGGTGCTCGCCAGCGGGCTGCCTGCGGCATACGCAGAGGCAGCTCTTGCGGCATTCGAAAAAATGCGCTTCGAGCCGGGAGAAATCAACGGCGTGCAGGTGCAGAGCTGGGTGGACATCGTCATCGAATACGCCGATTTCCGGCGCGAAGCGGCGCAACCGCCCGCCGGGGGGCAGTGAACTCGCCTGACAGGTTGTCGGAAGCGTCGAATCTGCAGACGGCGGAGTTGCGCGCCGCACGCGTCTGCTAAAATGGGCGCAGCAGGGCAGGTCGAGAACGAGCTACGCCGGCGCGTTGGGTTAACTGGGACCAAACTTGAGCAAATTTCTGTTGCTTATTCTCGCCGTCGTGGCCGTGTGGTGGCTGGCCAAGGGATTGCGCCGCAAGGACGCGGCCAAGGATGCGCCTGAGACGGCGCCCGAACAGATGGTCAACTGCAGCCATTGCGGCCTGTATCTTCCGCAAAGCGAGGCCATCGCCGAAGGGGACAAGTTCTTCTGCTGCGCCGAGCACCGCCGCCGGGCGGGGTAACGTCGATCAATGGCTATGCGGCAGTTCGCCCCCGACACGCAGCCGGACTCGTTCTGGGTTTCGCTGCGCTATTTCAATATCTATCGCCTGCTGCTGGCGGCGGTGTTCCTCGCCGCGGTGCTGATCTTCGGCGACAGCCTCAATTTCGGCAGTCACAACCTCGCATTGTTCGAGTACGTCGCCGGCGTCTACTTGCTGCTCGCGGCCGCGTACCAGGTGCTGCTGGAAAAAATGCGCGGCTATTTCAATTTCCAGTTGAGCCTGCATGTCATCACCGACATCGTCGCATCGGTGCTGCTGATGAACGCCAGCGGCGGTTTCAGGAGCGGCCTGGGTGTGATGCTGCTGATCTCGCTCGCGGCGGCGGCTCTGGTGAGTCGCGGTGCGCTGATGTTGTTCTATGCCGCGCTCGCTTCCATCGCCATCCTGCTGGAGCAGACCTACTGGATTCTGGTCTTCGATCACGGCACCGCCAATTACGTGCAGCCGGGACTGCTCTCCATCGGTTATTTCGCCACCGCGCTGATCACCAACCAACTGGCGCAACGCGTCATCCGCCAGGAACGGGTAATGCGGCAGCGCTCGGTCGACCTGAGCAATCAGCTGCGCATCAACCAGTTGGTGATCCAGGACATGCAGGATGCCGTACTGGTGGTCGACGGCAATGGCCTGGTGCGCCAGCACAATCCGCAGGTATCCGTATTGTTCGGATGGCAGGCACCGGAGCTCGACCAGATCGAGAAGTATTCGCCCGAGATCGCCTCCATGTTGGCACGCTGGCGCAGCCAGCGGGACAATCCGACGCAAACTCTGCTGCAGCCGGGCAGCGGCAAACTGGTGCGCGTGCGCTTCGTCGAGGCCGGTACCGACGGCGGCAGCATTTCCCTGGTGTTCCTCGAGGACCTGTCGCGGCTGCAGGAGCAGGCGCAGCAGTTGAAGCTGGCGGCGCTGGGGCGGCTTACCGCCAATATCGCGCATGAGATCCGCAATCCGCTCACGGCGATCAGCCATGCGAGCGAGCTATTGCTGGAGGAGCAGCGCGGGCCCTCGCAGGAGCGCTTGCTGCACATCATCCAGGACAACTCCAAACGCCTCGATCGCATGGTGCGCGACGTGCTCGAGCTGACGCAGCGCGACCGGGTGCATCCCGAGACCATCCGGCTCGCGGTTTTTCTGTCGTCTTTTATCGGTGAGTTCGCGCAAAACGAGAAGGTTCCCGTGGCTAGTTTCGCGTTGGAATTGCACGACGCGAGCGAGATCGTGTTCGACCGGGTGCACCTGCAGCAGGTGCTGTGGAACCTCCTACGCAACGCCTGGCGCCACTCGCGCCAGCGCGAAGCGAGCGTGCGCGTGGTGGTTCGGCGCCAGGCCAATCGGGTAGAATTGCACGTCATCGACGACGGCGAGGGGGTGCCCACGCACCTGCGGCAGCAATTGTTCGAACCCTTCTTTACAACCTATAGCGGCGGCACCGGCCTCGGCCTGTATATCGCGCGCGAAATGTGCGCCGCCAACGGCGCCATCCTGGAGCACGTCGAGCCGCTGGCTGAAGGCTGCGGGGCGGACTTTCGCATGCTGTGTGGTGGCCGGCCGGCATGAAGCGCGTCGAACGCAGAAGTGAGCAGGCTACCGGCATGGTTCTGGTGGTCGATGACGAGGCCGATATCCGCGAGCTGCTCGAACTGACCTTGTCGCGCATGGGGCTGGCGGTGGAGTCTGCAGCGAGCGCGGGCGAGGCGCACGCGCTGCTTCGGGCAAAGCAGTTCGACCTGTGTCTCACCGACATGCGTCTGCCCGATGGCGAGGGCCTGGATCTGGTGCGCTACATCGGCGAACATTGCAGCGACCTTCCGGTGGCGGTGATCACCGCCTACGGCAGCGCTGACAATGCGGTGGCGGCGCTTAAGGCCGGTGCTTTCGATTATCTGTCCAAGCCGGTGTCGCTGGAGGATTTGCGCACCCTGGTCAAGTCGGCGCTCAAGCTGCCGCAGCGCGTCTCCCCGGCAAAGCCCGCGCGTCATCAGTTGCTGGGCGAATCACCCGCGATGCAGCAGGCACGTGCGATGATATACAAGCTCGCCCGCAGCCAGGCGCCGGTCTACATCAGCGGCGAATCCGGCAGCGGCAAGGAATTGGCGGCGCGCCTGATCCATGAGCAGGGGGCGCGCAATGACCAGCAGTTTGTGCCGGTGAACTGCGGCGCGATTCCGGAAAATCTGATGGAGAGCGAATTCTTCGGCTACAAGAAAGGGGCATTCACCGGGGCGGAAGCCGATCGCGACGGTTTCTTCCAGGTGGCGCACGGCGGCACGTTGTTTCTGGATGAGGTTGCCGACTTGCCGCTCCCCATGCAAGTGAAGCTGCTGCGCGCGATCCAGGAGAAGCGGGTGCGCAAGGTGGGCGCAACCGGCGAGGACCCGGTGGACGTGCGCATGATCTGCGCCACCCACCAGAACCTCAGCGCCCTGGTCGAGGCGGGAAAGTTCCGCCAGGATCTCTATTTTCGCCTCAACGTGATCGAATTGAAAATGCCGTCCTTGAAAGAGTGCCGCGAAGATATCGCCGCGCTGGCCGAGTCGATGCTCGCGCGTATGGGCGGACCGGACGACGATGCGCCGCGCCTGTCGAAGGCGGCGCAGGCGGAACTTGAACGGTACGATTTTCCCGGCAATGTGCGCGAGCTTGAGAATATTCTGGAGCGCGCCGTGGCCTTGCGCGGCGGCGAGGAAATTCAGCCGGACGATTTGCGGCTCACGCCGGCGCACGAGGCAGACGAGGCGCCTGCCGACGGCAAATGGCCGTTGCCGGACTATCTGGACCGGGTCGAACGCGAGGCCATACTCGAAGCGCTCCGCAAGACGCGCTTCAACCGCACCGCGGCGGCCAAGCTCCTCGGCATAACTTTTCGCGCCCTGCGCTACCGCATGGCGCGGCTGGGGATCAACGAACCGCACTCATGATGGTCGATGCCGCCGGGCGCGTGGATGCCGCGCGCTATCTTGCCTCACCCAACTGCGACGAACGGGCACCGGGTGAGACGGTCACGCTGCTCGTGATCCATAATATCAGTCTGCCCCCTGGCGAATTTGGCGGCGACGGCGTCGTGCGCCTGTTCACCAACGAACTCGACCACACAGCGCATCCTTACTACCGGACGCTCGCCGGCGTGCGGGTGTCGGCGCATTTTCTTATCCGCCGCTCGGGCGAGCTGCTGCAGTTCGTGCCCTGCGCGAAGCGCGCCTGGCACGCTGGAGAGTCCACCTGGTGCGGACGCAGCCGCTGCAACGACTTTTCCATCGGCATAGAACTGGAAGGCGCGGACGACGTGCCCTACGCCGAACCCCAGTACCGCGTGCTGGCACAACTCACGCGCGCCCTGCAGTCGGCCTACCCGATCACCGATATCGCCGGCCACTGCGACATCGCCCCCGCGCGCAAGACCGATCCCGGGCCTAGTTTCGACTGGCCGCGTTTTCGCAGATTGATCGCTTAGAATCTGTTACCAAGTGAGGGGGCGTCCCCCGAGCGGGCTTTCCCCTCGCCCGTCTCCCCTTAAAGGGGACCGAGGAAGCGGGACGGAGGAAGGGGGATCGAGACCTTCGGGGCGCATCCCTTCATGCTTCATTGGATCAGCAGCTGCGTCTGTCTTTCTGAATCGGTCGCTCAGGCAGATCATGCAAAGACGCGAAGACATTTCTTTGCGCTGCCGCTCTGGCAACGCCAGACCCGGCTGCGCGACTTCCTCGATGGTGCGAGGCGGTCCGCGCAGGCTATATTTCGTTCGCTATTTTTTTGCTTAATCGACGCTGGAACATAAAATTCCAAAAAGTTCTTGCAAAATCAAAAGCGCGTCACTAAAATTAGTTGCGAACTGGTAACGAGATACTATATATTGTGGTTGTGGTCTGAACCAGGATAAGAGACCAGTGACAGAAATGCAGCGATTGGCGCACTAGAACAACGGGGAAATGTATATGCAGCTTGTCACCGATTCACAAGAATCGCCCTCCGTGGCCGGTGCCAATGTTGCCCAAGTATCCGCAGTGAGTCAGTCCGCCTATCCCGAATATCGGATCATTCGCCGCAACGGCGCGGTGGTCGGTTTCGACCCGGGCAAGATATCGGTCGCCATGACCAAGGCGTTTCTGGCGATCGAAGGCGGTCAGGGTGCCGCTTCGGCGCGCATCCGCGAATTGGTTGCAGGGCTCACAGCGGGCGTGGTCGCCGCCCTGGCGCGACGCCAGCCCGGCGGCGGCACGTTCCATATCGAAGATATCCAGGACCAGGTCGAACTGGCGCTGATGCGATCCGGTGAGCACGAGGTGGCCCGAGCCTACGTTCTATATCGTGAGCAGCGCACCAAGGCGCGCACCCAGGAACAAGCCAAGCAGAAAGACAAGGCCGTCGCGCCCGAGCTGCACGTAATAGAGAATGGCGTGAGGCGGCCGATCAACTTGACCGGGTTGAAGCACCTGCTCAAGGCATGTTGCGAGGGTTTGGGCGATGCAGTCGATCCTGGCATCATTTTCAACGAGACGCTGAAGAACCTGTATGACGGCGTGCCGATCGAGGAAATCCGCAAGTCGGCGATCCTGTCGGCACGCGCGCTGATCGAAAAGGACCCGGCTTACAGTTTCGTCACCGCGCGGCTGTTGTTGAATACCATCCGCATCGAGATCCTGGGCGAGGAAGTGCCGCAGGCGCAGATGGGCAAACGCTACGCCGAGTATTTTCCGGAATTCATCAAACGCGGCGTCGCCGCGGAGCTGTTGGACGAAAAGCTGGCCAAATTCGATTTGGTACGTCTGGGCAAGTCGCTGGACGCCGCGCGCGACCTCAAGTTCGGCTATCTTGGCTTGCAAACCCTGTATGACCGCTACTTCCTGCACGACCACGGGCAACGCATCGAACTGCCGCAGGCTTTCTTCATGCGCGTCGCCATGGGTCTGACACTGAACGAGATCGACCGTGAGGCGCGCGCCATCGAGTTCTACCAGGTGCTGTCCTCCTTCGACTTCATGAGCTCGACGCCGACCCTGTTCAACTCCGGCACTCTGCGCTCGCAGCTATCGAGCTGCTACCTGACCACGGTAGCCGACGACCTGGACGGCATCTACGAGTCGATCAAGGACAACGCTCTGCTGGCCAAGTACGCAGGCGGCCTGGGCAACGACTGGACACCGGTGCGCGCGCTCGGCTCGCACATCAAGGGCACGAACGGCAAGTCGCAGGGCGTAGTTCCGTTTCTGAAGGTGGTCAATGACACGGCCGTCGCGGTGAACCAGGGCGGAAAGCGCAAGGGAGCAGTGTGCGCCTATCTGGAAACCTGGCACCTAGATATCGAAGAGTTTCTCGAACTGCGGAAGAATACGGGCGATGATCGCCGCCGCACCCACGACATGAACACGGCCAATTGGGTTCCGGACCTGTTCATGAAACGAGTGCTGGAAAACGGCGAGTGGACGCTGTTCTCGCCCTCGGACTGTCCCGATCTGCACGACAAGGTCGGCAGGGAATTCGAGAACGCGTATACGAGCTACGAGGAAAAAGCCGCCAGGGGCGAACATAAGCTGTTCCGGAAGATTCCGGCGCTGCAACTGTGGCGCAAGATGCTGTCGATGCTGTTCGAGACCGGGCATCCCTGGATCACTTTCAAGGACCCGTGCAATATCCGCTCGCCGCAGTCCCACGTCGGCGTCGTGCATAGCTCCAATCTGTGCACGGAGATCACGCTCAATACGAACGAGCACGAGATCGCGGTGTGCAACCTGGGTTCGGTCAATCTGGTCGCCCACCTCAAGCGCATTGATGGCGCTGTCACGCTCGATCACGCCAAGCTGCAGCGTACCATTGCCACGGCGATGCGCATGCTGGACAACGTCATTGACCTCAATTATTACGCTGTCGGCAAAGCGCGCAATTCCAACCTCAAGCACCGCCCTGTGGGCATGGGGATCATGGGTTTCCAGGACTGCCTGCACGTGCTGCGCGTCCCTTATGGCTCCAAGGAGGCGGTGGAGTTCGCCGACCGGTCGATGGAGGCGGTCGCCTATTATGGCTACACGGCTTCGATGGAACTAGCCAAGGAGCGTGGCCGCTACTCTTCCTACCGCGGCTCGCTGTGGGACCGCGGAATCCTGCCGCAGGACACGCTGGCCCTGCTGCGCGAAGAACGCGGCGCTTTGAAGGGTGAGGGGGCGCCTTCATCGCCTTTGGTCGAAATCGACATGAGCGCAAGCATGGATTGGGAAAGCTTGCGCGAGCGCATCAAACAGCACGGCATGCGCAATTCCAATTGCCTGGCGATCGCGCCGACCGCCACCATCGCCAACATCATCGGTGTATCGGCTTCGATCGAGCCCACGTATCAGAACCTGTACGTGAAGTCGAACCTGTCGGGCGAATTCACCGTGGTCAACGAATACCTGGTGAACGATCTCAAGCGCCTGGATTTGTGGGACGAGGTGATGATCTCCGATCTCAAGTATTTCGACGGCAACCTGGCCAAGATAGACCGGGTGCCAGCCGAGTTGCGGAACCTCTACGCCACCGCGTTCGAAGTCGAGCCGCAGTGGCTGGTGGAGGCGGCCGCAAGACGGCAAAAATGGATCGACCAATCGCAGTCGCTCAATATCTATATGGGCGGCGCCTCGGGCAAGCGGCTGGACGATACGTACAAGCTCGCCTGGAAGCGCGGTCTGAAGACGACTTATTACCTGCGTTCGATGGGAGCAACCCACGCGGAAAAATCAACGGTGAAGGCTGGGCAGCTGAACGCCGTGCCCGAGGGCGGGATGCCCTCCGCGGGCAAGAGCGCAGAGCCGGCCGAACCGAAGTTCTGCTCGATTGACAATCCGGAATGCGAGGCATGCCAGTAGCTAGGTGACAAGACTGGAGAGATGAACATGCTCAATTTTGAAGACGAAGCGGCAGTTTCCCCGATTCCCGGCCTGGGTCTGCAGGCGGTGCGGGGCTTCATGCCCGCATCATCGGCAAGCGTCGGCAGACGGCAGGAGCGAGCGCAGCAGGAGACCGCGCCGGCGGTGAGCGCCGATGAACTGCGCCGCATCCGCGTCGAGGACAAGCGCATTATCAACGGCCGCACCGATGTCAACCAGCTGGTGCCGTTCAAGTACAAATGGGCATGGGAGAAATATCTTTCCGCCTGCGCCAATCACTGGATGCCGCAGGAAATCAACATGAGCCGCGACATCGCCACTTGGAAGGATCCGAACGGACTGACCGAGGACGAGCGCCGTATCATCAAACGCAACCTTGGATTTTTCGTTACTGCGGATTCCCTTGCCGCGAACAACATCGTGCTCGGCACCTACCGCCACATTAGCGCGCCGGAGTGCCGCCAGTACCTGCTGCGGCAGGCTTTCGAAGAGGCCATTCATACTCACGCGTACCAATACATCGTCGAGAGCCTGGGGTTGGATGAAGGCGAGGTGTTCAACGCCTACCACGAGATCGGAAGCATTCGCGACAAGGACGAATTCCTGATCCCGTTCATCGACACGCTCACCGATCCTGCCTTCAAAACAGGCACACCGGAGGCCGACCAGGAGCTGCTGAAAAGCCTGATCGTGTTTGCCTGCATCATGGAAGGGCTGTTCTTCTATGTCGGTTTTGCCCAGATTCTTGCGATGGGGCGCCAGAACAAGATGACCGGCGCCGCCGAGCAATACCAGTACATCCTGCGCGATGAGTCGATGCACTGCAATTTCGGCATCGACCTCATCAACCAGATCAAGATGGAAAATCCCCACCTTTGGACCTCTGCGTTCCGCGAGGAGATCCAGGGGTACATGAAAACGGCAGTCGAACTCGAGTACCGCTACGCGGAGGACACCATGCCGCGGGGCGTACTCGGTCTGAATGCGCCGATGTTCAAGGAATATCTGCGTTATATCGCCAATCGCCGTTGCCAGCAGATCGGCGTGGACCAACTCTATCCCGGTGCGGGCAATCCGTTCCCTTGGATGAGCGAAATGACCGACCTGAAGAAAGAACGCAACTTCTTCGAAACCCGGGTGATCGAGTACCAGACCGGAGGCGCGCTCAGTTGGGATTAGCGAACTTCATGCCGTCGGTGTCTAGCGGAGGCAAACATGCGTAAGTTGACCGAGTTTCGGGCAGATAGCGATTACAGTTTGTGGCTGCGATTCGATGACGGGCTTGAAGGAAACGTGTTCCTCGGCAACTTGCTGGAAATCGGCGCGTTCAAGCTTTGGCGCGATCAGGATCAGTTTCGCCGTGTGGCGATTGATCCCGCGGCAATGACCCTGGTTTGGGATGGCGGGATCGAACTCGATCCCGCCGTTTTGTATCGTGACCTGCTCGAGCGCAAGGCCGCATGAGGGCGCGCGCGGATGCAGGCAAAGGATTCGGACGGCTGGGGTTCGCCCCAGTCGGCTGGATAATCCGGGCTAGCGTAGCCGGGTTTGCAGTAGTTGTTTTTCTTTAACTTTGATGAAGGAGCTTTACCATGGCAACGAAGAAAAAAGCAAAGAAAGCAGCGAAAAAACCGGCTAAAAAAGCCAAGAAGAAGAGGGCAGTAGCTAAGAAGCCCGCAAAAAAGAAAGCGGCCAAGAAAAAGGCCGCCAAGAAAAAGCCTGCGAAAAAAAAAGCGGCTAAAAAAAAGCCAGCTAAGAAGGTCAAAAAGCCAGCCGCCAAAAAGAAAGCGGCAAAAAAAAAGGCTAAACCTGCTGTGAAACCGGCAACGCCGGCAGCACGTCCGATGATGGCTCCAGTAGCCCCATCGACTGCGGCGACGCCAGGGGCG
>Ga0315281_10008763_pt1 | contig 14113 bp, 17 predicted proteins | sample YL17G07_0_MG_FD_204540 | JGI IMG/M metagenome (GOLD analysis project Ga0315281, IMG submission 204540) | Sediment microbial communities from Yellowstone Lake, YNP, Wyoming, USA - YL17G07_0 | ecosystem: Environmental > Aquatic > Freshwater > Lake > Sediment | place: USA: Wyoming | collected...
CCTCCTGTGTTTCGATGAAACGGAAGGACGGTTCATTGTTTGAATCAGACGTCAACGGGACCGCGGTCATGATTGGGGGCCGAGCCTGCTTGGTCGGTGTCTTCCGGGACATCACCGAGCGCAAGCTGGCGGAAGCCGAGCGCGGGAAACTCGAGGAACAGCTCCGGCAGGCGCAAAAGATGGAGGCGATCGGGAGGCTCGCGGGCGGGGTCGCGCACGACTTCAATAACCTGCTCACCGTGATCATGGGATTCTCGGATCTGTTGCTGGAGAAAGCCGCCGTGGAGGGAGTGATCCGGAAGAGGATCGGCCAGATTCGGACGGCGGCCGAGCACGCGGCCTCCCTCACGAAACAGCTTCTCGCGTTCAGCCGCCGGCAGGTGCTCCAGCCACGCCCGCTCAGCCTCGGGGACACGGTGGCGGGGATGGAGCAGATGATCCGGCGGCTGGTCGGAGAGGACATCGAGCTCGCGTTCAAGGTCGATCCCGCCGCCGGGATGGCGATGGCCGACCCCGGCCAGGTCGGGCAGGTCGTCATGAATCTGGCCGTCAACGCGCGGGACGCCATGCCGGAAGGGGGGAAGCTGTCCATCGACGTCGCGAATGCGGACCTGGGCGGGACGGACGCCGCCGCGCACTCCCAGGTGAGCCCCGGGCCATACGTCATGCTCGCCGTGAGCGACACCGGCACGGGGATGGACGCGGAGACGAAGGTCAGGATCTTCGAGCCGTTCTTCACCACCAAGGCGGTGGGCACCGGCACCGGGCTGGGGCTGTCAACCGTGTTCGGAATCGTCAACCAGAGCGGCGGGACCGTCTCGGTCTACAGCGAGGTTGGCCGCGGGACCACGTTCAAGGTCTACCTGCCCCGGCTTCCGGTTGCCGAGGCGGCAACCGGCGGAGTTTCGCCGGACGGCGAAACTCCGAAGGGACCGGTCCCGGTCCGGCGCGGGGCCGCCGCAATCCTCGTCGTCGAGGACGAGGATGCCGTCCGCGATCTGGTCCGGGAGGTTCTGGAGAGCGCCGGCTACCGCGTCGTGATTGCGGCCAATCCCGGGGAAGCGATCGGGTTGAGCGACAAGCCGGGCTGGCGGGCGGATCTCGTGGTTACGGACATGGTGATGCCGGGAATGACGGGGAAGGAGCTGGCGTCGCGCCTCCAGGCGAAGAACCCGGACCTGCGCGTACTGTTCATGTCCGGGTACACGGCGCAGGCGGCGGACGACCAGCACCTGCTGTCTCCCGGCGACGCGTTCATCCGGAAGCCCTTTCCACCGGCCGCGCTCCTCGCGAAGATCCGGGAGGTGCTGCAACGATGAATCGCGGGAAAGCGGGGGTGTTCATGGTCTCCGGAAATGCGGTCGTCTTCCGCGCCCGCATGCGGGAAGACCACAGGTGGGGCTGGGCACGCCTTGGGTACGGATGGCCGCTTGTGGTCCTTGCCGTGGCGATGCTCGTCCTGGCCGTGTTTGACGTGCGCGCCGGGGCCGAACGCCTGGGCGTCTGGATCGCCGGGCCCGTGGGACATATGTTGGCGTGGACGGCCCTCGGTTTGCTGGTTGCCGTGGTGGCGGCCTCCTAGTGGTACCTGCGAAGCCGCAAGCGGTGACCTGATGCCGCTGGGCGCCGGCATGCTGGAAGCGGCGATCCTGATCGTGGACGACCAGCCGCAGAACGTCGAGCTGTTGACGGAGATGCTCAGGAACGAAGGGTTCACGCGCATCCTGGGGACAACCGACCCGACGCAGGCCGCGCCCCTGTTCAGCGAGCACCATCCCGACCTGGTCCTGCTCGACCTCAAGATGCCGCACATGGACGGGTTCGAGGTCATGGACCGGCTGCGGCAGACGGAGCACGAAGGCTTCCTGCCCGTGCTGGTATTGACCGGTGAGGACGACCATGGGACCAGGTTGAGGGCGTTCGCGTCCGGAGCGCGCGACTTCATCGCCAAGCCCTTCGACAAGGCCGAGGTGATGGCGCGGATCAGGAGCCTGCTGGAAGTCCGCCTCCTTCAGCGGGAGCTGAACAACCAGAACGCCATGCTGGAGACGAAGGTCCGGGACCGGACCCGGGAGCTCGAGGACTCCCGGCTCGACGTGCTCTGCCGGCTGGCGGACGCGGCCGAGTGGCGGGACTCCGAAACGGGCGCGCACACGGCCCGGATCGGCCGCTATTGCCGCCGGCTGGGACTCTCGCTGGGGCTGGATGAGCGGACATGCGACCTCCTCCTCCACACCACCCCGTTGCACGACGTGGGCAAGATCGGGATCCCGGACCGCATCCTGCTCAAACCCGGACCGCTGACGCCGGAAGAATGGGAGGTGATGAAGACACACTCCAGGATCGGCGCGGAGATCCTTGCCGGCGGCGCCTCCGAACTCATCCGGACCGCGCAGACCATCGCGCTCACCCACCACGAACGCTGGGACGGGTCGGGCTACCCGGGCGGGCTGAGAGCCGAAGGGATCCCCCTGACGGGCCGCATCTGCGCGGTGGCGGACGTGTTCGACGCGGTCGCTTCCCGGCGATGCTACAAGCCTGCAATGCCCGTCGAATACGCCATAGACGCGATACGGCGGGGCTCCGGCGTGCTCTTCGACCCCGCCGTGGCCGCCGCGTTCGACCGCGCGCTTCCCGACCTTACGGACATCCGGCAGGGCGTGACGACCAGGGCCGTGTAGGCCGCCGCCAATGATCCAAAGACCGTCCCCTCTCCTAACTTCGACTCCTTCGACTCGCAGACTCGCTCAGGACTCCCGAGGGTCGTCGCAGGGCTCGCTCAGGGCCAAGGAGGCGGGAGAGGGAAAGAGGCTACTTCCCGGCGGCGTCGGCGAGGACGACGGTGCGGGCGCCTTCGATAGAGGCGACGCCGGAAGCGATCTCGACACTTTTCCAGTCGGAGGCGGCGGCCTTCCAGGAGACGGCCCCCCGCTTGAGCAGGATCGTCCACGGCTCGTGACTGAAGAGGACGCCCAGGGAGCCCGCGGCGCCGGGGAGCACGAGGCTTTCGGCCTCGGCTTCGGCGAGGACCCCTTCGGGTCCCACGACCTTGAGCGAGAAGGTCCTCATGCCGGCGCGCCCGCGAGGAGCTTGCGGCCCTTCTCGACCGCCTCGTCGACGTTGCCGACCATGTAGAAGGCGGCCTCGGGCAGGTCGTCGTGGCGGCCCTCGACGATCTCCTTGAAGCTCCGGACGGTCTCCTTGACCGGCACGTACTTCCCGGGGTAGTTCGTGAACTGCTCGGCAACGAAGAACGACTGCGAGAGGAACTTCTCGATCTTGCGGGCCCGCGCCACCGTGCGCTTGTCCTCGTCCGAGAGCTCGTCCATGCCCAGGATCGCGATGATGTCCTGGAGGTCCGCGTACCGCTGGAGGATGCGCTGGACCTCGCGGGCGACCGTGTAGTGCTCCTCGCCCACGATCTTGGGATCGAGCTGGCGCGAGGTCGAGTTCAGGGGATGCACGGCCGGATAGATTCCCTTTTCAACGATCTTGCGGTCGAGCGCGACGCGGGCGTCGAGATGGGTGAACGCGGTCACGATCGCGGGGTCCGTGTAGTCGTCGGCGGGGACGTAGATCGCCTGCACCGACGTAACGGAACCTTTCTGTGTGCTGGTGATCCGCTCCTGGAGCTCGCCCATGTCGGTACCCAGCGTGGGCTGGTAGCCGACGGCGGACGGGATGCGGCCCAGGAGCGCGGACACCTCGGAGCCGGCCTGCAGGAACCGGAAGATGTTGTCGATGAAGAGGAGCACGTCCTGCCCCTCCTCGTCCCGGAAGTACTCGGCCATCGTGAGGGCCGTGAGTGCGACCCGGAACCGGGCGCCGGGCGGCTCGTTCATCTGGCCGTACACCATGACCGTCTTCGGAAGCACGCCCGAGTGCTTCATCTCGAGCCACATGTCGTTGCCCTCGCGCGTGCGCTCGCCGACGCCGGCGAAGCACGAGACGCCGCCGTGCTCGCGGGCGATGTTGTGGATGAGCTCCTGCACGAGCACGGTCTTGCCCACGCCCGCGCCGCCGAACATGCCGATCTTGCCGCCCTTGGCGAACGGCACGAGCAGGTCCACGACCTTGAGTCCGGTCTCGAGGATCTGCTGGCTCGTCGCCTGCTCGGCGAGGCCCGGCGAGGGCTTGTGAATGGGCGCGCGCTTCTCGGTCACGACGTCGCCCAGGTAGTCGATGGGCTCGCCGAGGAGGTTGAAGACCCGGCCCAGCGTCGGCCGCCCCACGGGCACCGTGATGGGACCCCCGGTGTCCACGACCTCGGCGCCGCGGCGGAGGCCGTCGGACGAGGACATGGCCACGCACCGGACGACGGACTCGCCCAGGTGCTGTTGCACCTCGAGCGTGAGGTTCACGGGCGGGTTCGACTTCTCGTCCTTGATCGTGAGGGCCTGATAGATCGGCGGGAGGTGCCCCTCCGGGAACTCGGCGTCCACGACCGCCCCGATCACCTGCGCAACCTTCCCTGCATGCGCCACTTTCCCCGTATTCGCCATCTGGCTCACCCCCTCCTGGTTTGTATGCAGACCGACTCACCGCCGGCCCTTCGACTGGCCTTGCATGCGGCGCACAAATAACCGCTCAGGGCGGGGGCGGTTACTGCCAACCCGAACATGTCCTCACGCATTTAGCGCCTCCGCCCCCGTTGTGATCTCAAGAAGCTCCTTGGTGATTCCCGTCTGACGCAGCTTGTTCGCGAGCAGGGTCAGGTCCCCCGTCAGCTCCTCCGCGTTCGTCGTCGCGTTGTCCATCGCGACCATGCGCGCGCCCTGCTCCGAAGCCTGCGCCTCGAGCAGGGCACGGTGGAGTTGAGCCGTCAGAGCCCTCGGCAGGATCAGGTCAAGGACCTGCGCCACCGACGGCTCGCACCGGAGCTCGACCGCCGCAGTCTTCTCGGACTCGGGCTGTTGGAACGGAAGCCACGGGACGACGATGGGCCGGGACACGCCCGGCGAGACGAACCGCTGGTACGCCAGCCGCACCCGGAACAGCCGCATGAACGAGTGCAGGGACGCGAGGTCGCCGGCGATCTTCTCCGACTGGCCCCAAGTGATCGGGAACCCGACGCGCTCGTGCGACTGGACGACGTTGAACTTGTGCCGGCCCCAGAACTCGCGGGCCTTTCGGCCGACCGCGACGATGTTGACTTGTGTCTCCTGCCCCCGGATCTGGGCGAGAACATATCTAAAGAGCCCGGTGTTGAACGACCCGCAGAGCCCGCGGTCGGATCCGATCACGACCAGGACCTCGGGGCCGGGCGGAGCCTCCACGAGCAGGGGATGCGTCACCTCGGAGCCCGCGGCCGCGACAAGCCGGGCGGCCATCGCGTACAGCGTGTCCGTGTACGCCCGGCTCTGGAGCATCCTGTCCTGGACCCGGCGCATCTTGACCGTGGCCACCATCTTCATGGCCTTCGTCACCTGGCCGATGCCCCTGACAGCCCGTATGCGCTGGCGAACTTCCTTGATGGCGGCCATCTGACTTGCCTTCTCCTCCTACTTGGACTCCAAGCTCTTCCTGAACTCGACTTTGAACGCCTCGATGGCTTCGTCCAGCTTCTGCTTGAGGTCGTCGGTCATCTCGCGCTTCTCCCGGATGTCCTTGAGGACCCCCGCCCGCTTGGCGTCGAGGAAGGCGTACAGCCCTCCTTCGAATCTTCCGACTTCGGCCACGGGCAGATCGTCCAGGAACCCGTTCGTCCCGGCGTAGATGATCGCGATCTGGTTCTCGACCGGCAGGGGCCGGTACTGGGGCTGTTTGAGCACCTCGACCATGCGCTCCCCGCGCGCGAGCTGGGCCGCCGTCGACTTGTCGAGCTCGGCGCCGAACTTGCTGAAGACTTCGAGCTCCCGGTACTGGGACATGTTTATCCGGAGCGGCCCCGCGATCTGCTTCATGGCCTTGATCTGGGCCGACCCGCCGACGCGGGAGACCGAGATCCCGACGTCCACGGCGGGCCGGACGCCCTGGTAGAAGAGCGCGGGCACGAGGTAGATCTGCCCGTCCGTGATCGAGATGACGTTGGTCGGGATGTACGCCGACACGTCGCCTTCCTGCGTCTCGATGATGGGCAGGGCCGTGAGCGACCCCTTCCCCCGCTCGTCCGAGAGCTTGGCGGCGCGCTCGAGCAGGCGCGCGTGCAGGTAGAAGATGTCGCCCGGAAAGGCCTCGCGGCCGGGCGGACGGCGCAGGATGAGCGCGAGCTGGCGGTACGCGACCGCGTGCTTGTAGAGGTCGTCGTAGACGATGAGCGCGTGCCCGCCCTTGTCCCGGAAGTACTCGCCCATCGCGCACCCGGCGAACGGCGCCAGGTACTGCTGGGGCGCCGGGTCCGAGGCGCCGGCCACGACCACGGTCGTGTAGCCCATGGCCCCGTGCTCCTCGAGCGTGCGCACGAGGGCGGCCACGGTCGAGTTCTTCTGGCCGATGGCGACGTAGATGCACCGGACGTCGCCGCCCTTTTGATTGATTATCGTGTCCACGCACAGCGCGGTCTTGCCCGTCTGGCGGTCGCCGATGATGAGCTCCCGCTGGCCGCGGCCGATGTTCGTCATGGCGTCCACGGCCTTGACCCCGGTCTGGAGCGGCTCCTTGACGGGCTGGCGCTCGACGACGCCGGGGGCCCGGGTCTCGAGCGCCCGGGTCGCCTCGGCCTTGACCGGGCCCTTGCCGTCGATGGGCTGGCCCAGCGCGTTCACGACGCGGCCCAGGAGCCCCTCGCCCACGGGCACCTCGGCGATGCGGCCCGTGCGCCGGACCTGGTCGCCCTCGTGGATGTGGGTCCCCTCGCCAAGCAGGATGGCGCCCACCTCGTCGCGCTCGAGGTTCATGGCGATGCCGTACGCGCCGCCCGGGAACTCGAGCAGTTCGGAGGCCATGACGTTGCCCAGCCCCGAGAGCCGGGCCACGCCGTCGCCGACCTGGACCACCACCCCGGTCTCCGCGACGTCCAGGCCGGGCTCGAACCCCGCGAGCTGTTTCGCGATCAAGTCCTCGAAACTCTTCAACGGTGCCATCTTCACCTCACCCCCTTCATGTCTACGCCGCCTCGAGTTCGCGCCCGAGTCGGTCGAGCGCGCCCTTGACGGTTCCATCTATGACCAGTTCCCCCGTGACGACGCGGAGCCCGCCGATGAGCTCCCGCTTCGTCACGATCTTGAGCCTGACCGGGCGGTGCATGGACCGCTCCAGCGTCTCCTGGATCCGCGCGACCTCGGCCTTCGCGAGCGGCGCCGCCGCCTCGACCCGGACGGTCGCGGTCGCGGACTGGGCCGCCGCCACCGCCCCGAACGCGCGGGCCACCCCCGAGAGGAGCCCGGCGAGCCGCCGGTCGAGGACGGCTCGCAGGACCGCCTCGGCGGTGCCCTTCACCGGCACGAGCGCGCGCACCAGCTCGAGCTTGCGCTCGGCCGGCACGGACGGGTGCATGAGCACCTGGCGCAGGTCGAAGTGCCGGCGCACGATCGACCCGGCGCGCTCGAGCGTGCGGCCCGTCTCCTCGACGTCGCCCGCCGTCTCGGCCTGCCGGAACGCCATCAGGGCGAGCTGGTGCTGAAGCGCGCGTTCGGACGCCTTCACGCCGTCATGTCCCCCTGCCGCGGACCTTACAGGCCACAGCCTTGCGCCCTGAAATCCATCCGCTGCCTGCAGAGGCTGTTGCGATTTCGCAACGGCCTCTATGCATCCGCGTCCAGCCGGTTGGGCAGCTCGTCGATGACGCGCTGGATGAGCTTCTTCTTCTCGCGGGCGCTGATCGAGATCCCCGCCACCTTCCGGGCCATCGCGACCGACAGCCGGGCGACCTCGCGGCGCAACTGGTCGCGGGTATCCACCCGCTCCCGCTTCATCTGCGCCCGGGCCTGCATCACGACCGCCATCGCCTGCTTGCGGGCCTCCGCGAGCGCCGCGTCCTTCATCTTCCGCGCGTCGCCCTCGGCCTTCTTCATCCGCTCCCGCGTCTCACCCTCGAACTTCGTCAGCCGCTTCGCCAGCTCATCCGAGTTCGCCTGCGCCTGCTTCCGCGCCGCGTCGGCTTCCGCCTGCGCGTGCAGGATCCTGCGTTTCCGCTCCTCGAGGATCGCCCGGATCGGCTTCAGCGCGAGATAGTTGAGCGCCCACATCCCGATCAGGAATGTGAGAAGCTGGACCAGCATCAATTGCCACGCCGGTACTTCCATCGAATCGACCTCCCGGTCAGCCCGCGAAGTGCTTGATGAACGGGTTCAGGAACAGGATGATCAGCCCGACCAGCATCGAGTAGATGACGAGCGACTCGACGAAGGCCAGCGCGATGATCATCGCGGTTCGGATCTGGCCCCCGGACTCCGGCTGGCGCGCCATCGCTTCCATCGCGCGAGCGCCCACGCTGGCCTGTCCCAGTGCCCCGCCGAATGCCGCAATAGCCAGCCCGAACCCCGCCGTTGCAATCGACACCGCGAAGTACATGGCCGATCCACTCTGGTTCCCCGTGGCGGCCTCCGCCGCCATCGCAACAGCCGGCAACAGCCACGCCGCCAACCCCGCTACCACTGCTTTTCTCATGGCTCGTTCTCCTCCCCTTATGGTTTCTTCAGTGCGATTGTCCGTGCGCCCCCTTAGGCGCCCGAATGCTCTTCCCCTTCTTCATGCCCCTCCATCGAAAGCGCGATGAAGACCATCGTCAGCATCGTGAAGACCGTGGCCTGCACGATTGACACCAGCGTGCCCAACAGGATGATAAAGACCCGCAACGCGAACGGCACGACGCTCAACCACCGGACAAAGCCGGCGTCGCCCCGGAGAAAGACCATGGTCACGAGGGCAAGAATCAGAAGGATGATCTCCTTGGCGTAGATGTTCCCGAACAGCCGCATGGTCAGCGAGATCGGCCGGATAAGCTGTTCCAGGACATGCAGGAGCGGCCACATCCAGGACATCAGCAGCCACCTGATCAGGAAGGGGCAGGGGGGCGGCTCCCCGATGTGTCTGAGGTACCCGATCAAGCCATGGGTGCGGATGCCGGCGTATTGGGACACCAAGGCGACCAGGATCGCCATGGCGAAGTTGGTGTGGTATGACGCCGTGGGCGACATGAATCCCGGTACAAGGCCCATCAGATTGCTCACCAGGATGAAGAAGAACAGGGCTGCGAAGAACGGCATGAAGCGCTGCGCCGCCTCTCCCACGACGTTCACGGCCATTCCCTCCACCGTCTCGACAAGCCACTCTACGAGGTTCTGCACCCGGCCCGGCGACACCGCCACCGTGATCCGGACCACGAGCGCCACGCCGACGATGATCGCCATGGTCAGCAACCAGAACGATGCCGCATAGGAATCAACGGCAGCCGCGCCCGGTACGGCGGGAAGATGGAGCGGAGGAAGGACGAAAGGGGATTCCGGAAGTCCGCCTTCAGCCGACATGGCCGCGAACCTCCCTCACCACAATGACCGAGAACCCGCCGAGGTATCCGAACGCGGCCCCGACGAGACAGGCGGGGCCCCCCGCGATGCTGGCCACGATCGTCCCTGCGAAAATGCCCATGCGACGGATCAGGCCGAAGACAACGGTCAAACGGGGTCGGGATGCCGTCAGGGCGGAGACGGAACGCACCAGATCGTGTCCGGCAATGGCGCCAGCAACGGTTCCCCCCGCCACCCCCGCCGATATCGCCATGATTGCATTCATCTCAGAATGTTCACGATACCATACCAGAACGCGACCACTCCTCCCGCAAGGAAGAGGACGCCGGTGAACAGCGGCGGCGTTCCCAAATGCCGATCCAAGACGACCCCGAGCGCACCGCAGACCAGCATGGTGATCCCCGTCATCAGTCCGAGGGAACCCATTCTTCCCATCTGCGCCCACGCATTCCGGTCCCGTACCATGGCGGGCATTCTACCCGAAGCGTGCCTCGAGTGACATGACGATCGGGTCAGGCGCCCACTTGACCGCCATCAGGCAATTGGCTACGCTCGTTTACGCCCATGGGACTCAAGGCCGACCGCTGGATCCGCGAGCAGTGCCGGAAACACCGCATGATCGAGCCTTTCGAGGAGGCCCAGGTCCGGGAAGGCGTCATCTCCTACGGCGTCTCCTCATATGGGTACGACATCCGGATCGCGGACGAGTTCAAGATCTTCACCAACGTCTGGGGCAACGCCGTGGACCCCAAGGCCTTCGACCCCAAGTCCCTCGTGGATTTCAAGGGCCCGGTCTGCATAATCCCGCCGAACTCGTTCACCCTCGCCCGCACGGTCGAGTACGTCCGCATCCCGCGGGGCGTGCTCACGATCTGCCTCGGCAAGAGCAGTTACGCCCGGTGCGGGATCATCACGAACGTGACGCCCTTCGAGCCCGAGTGGGAGGGGTTCGCCACGCTCGAGATCTCGAACACGAGCCCCCAGCCCGCGCGCATCTACGCCAACGAGGGCATCGCGCAGGTGCTCTTCTTCGAAGCCGACGAGCCGTGCGAAGTCAGCTACGCGGACAAGAAGGGCAAGTACCAGAAGCAGACCTCGATCACGCTCCCGAAGCTGTGAAGATAAAGCGCCTGACACCGGTCCTCGTCAACGGCGGGTACATCAACTGGGTTTTCGTCAAGATCGAGACCGATGTCCCCGGGCTGATCGGGTGGGGCGAGGCCAGCCTCGAGTGGAAGACGAACGCGGTCGCGGGCGCGATCAAGGACCTCGAGCCGCTCGTGATCGGCCGGGATCCCACCCGGATCGAGCACCTCTGGCAGTTGATGCACCGCGGTGCCTTCTACCGGGGCGGAATCGTCGTCGCCTCCGCCATGAGCGGGATCGACGAGGCGTGCTGGGACATCCTCGGAAAATCCCTGAACGTGCCCGTCTACCGGCTCCTGGGCGGGGCCGTCCGGGACCGTGTCCGCGTCTACGGCCACATGACCGGCGACGGCATCCCGGCGAAAGAGTCGCAGACTCTTGGGGAGATCGCGAAGGCCAGCCTCGTGGACGGGATCACGGCGCTAAAGTGCGGCCCGTCGCGGTGGAACCGGCCGATGGAGGGCGCGGCCGCGGTCAAGGCCTCGGTGGGCGAAATCGAGGAGGTCCGCCGGGCCGTCGGCGACGGCGTGGACCTTATGGTGGACCTCCACGGCCGGTGCTCGCCTGCGCTCGCCGTCGAGATCGGCCGCGCTCTCGAGGGGCTGGGACTCCTCTTCCTCGAGGAGCCGTGTCTCCCCTACTCGGTCTCGGGCATGAAGCACGTGGCCGACCGGGTCCGGATCCCGATCGCGGCCGGCGAGCGGCTCGCGACCCGGTGGGAGTTCGAGCCCCTGCTTTCCGCCCGCGCCGTCGAGGTCGTCCAGCCCGATCCCTCGCACTGCGGGGGCATCTCGGAGGCCCGGAAGATCGCGGCGATGGCCGAGACGCACTACTGCTCGGTGGCCTTTCATAATCCGTTGAGCCACATAAACACCCAGGCCTGCCTGCACTTGGGGATGGCGACCCCGAACTTCCTGATCCAGGAAGTCATCCAGCGCCACCACACGTGGCGCTACGAGGTCGTGGGACCGGCACTCGAGATCAAAGACGGGTACGTGCATCCCGGCGACCGGCCCGGGCTGGGAGTCGAGGTCAACGAGACAGAATGTGCCAAGCACCCGCCGATCGAGACCCGCCAGCCGGAAGCGCTTCTCCCCGACGGATCAGTGGCTGATTGGTGAGCTAGGCCACGCCGGCGGCGGCGAGGGCCTTCTTGATCTCGGGCTTGGGGCAGAACCCGACCATGGTCTTGACCGGCTTCCCTTCCTTCATGATCAGGAGAGTCGGAATGCTCTGGATGCCGAACTTCTCGGCGAGCGCGGGCGCCGCGTCCACGTCCACCTTCGCGAGGATGAACTTGCCGTCCAGCTCCTTCGCGAGCTCCTCGACGAGGGGGGCAATCATCTTGCACGGGCCGCACCACTCGGCCCCGAAGTCCACGAGCACCGGGATGGCGCTCTTCTCGACCTTCGCCTCGAAATCGGCATCCGTGACCTGGATCGGATCGGACATCGGGCCTCCCTCGTTTTCCCGGCGGCCTCTACATCCGCTCCGGCGCCGTCACGCCCAGCAGCGAAAGACCGTTCGAGATGGTTTGCCGCGCCGCCGCCACGAGCGCGAGCCGGGCGCGGGCGAGCGCGGGCGCAGGAGCGCCCACCACCCGGCATTGACTATAAAACTGATGGACCGCCTGCGCAAGTTCCATCAGCTCGTGGGAAAGGAGGTGCGGGGCGCGGGTGAGCGCGGCCTTCTCCACCACGAGCGGCCACCGGCCGAGCTTGCGCAGGACGAGCCGGGCCTCGGGCTCCGCGAGGAGCGCGGGCGTCCCGTCCTTCGCCGCGGGGGTCCCCAGCCCCTCCGCCTTTGCGTGTTCGATCACGTTACAGAGCCGCGCGTGCGCGTATTGGACGTAGTAGACCGGGTTGTCCATGGTCGTGGACTTCGCCAGCTCGAGGTCGAACTCGAGGTGGCTGGAGGGGGCCCGCAGGAGGAAGAGGAACCGCGCCGCGTCGGGTCCCACCTCGTCCACGAGCTCCGAGAGCTGAACCACGTCGCCCGCCCGCTTGGACATCTTGACCTTCTCGCCCTCCCGCTTGAGCGTCACAAACTGGGTGATGATCACCTCGAGATGATCCACCGGCTCGCCGATCACCTTGAGGGCGGCGCGAAGTGTCGCCATCTCCACCTGATGGTCCGCGCCCACGATATCGATGAGCCGCGTGAATCCGCGCGCGAACTTGTGCCGGTGGTACGCGACGTCCGGAAGCGTGTACGTGGGCTGGCCGTCACTCTTGATCAATACCCGGTCCTTCTCGTCCCCGTGCGCGGTCGCCCGGAACCACCGGGCGCCGTCCTTCTCGTACACGGCTCCTTTCGCCTCCAGGGCCTCCAAAGCTTCACGCACCTTCCCCTGCCTGTGGAGCTCGCTCTCGTAAAACCAGTTCGTGAACGCGACGCGCAGTTTCCCGAGATCGGCCTTCTGGCCCTTGAGCATCTCGCCGACCGATACCTGCGCCAGCCGGTCAACGATCTCGGGCTCCGCGTGCGGCACGAACGCCTCGGGAACCAGCGAGAATGCCGGCTCGACGAGGCCTTTCACGTATTCCCCCCGATAACCATCCTCGGGAATGGCGAATTCCCGCTCGCGGCCCTGTTCCTTGAACCAGAACGCCGTGACCGAGAGTGCAAGGTTCCGGACCTGCGACCCCGCGTCGTTCACGTAGTACTCGCGGGTGATCTTCGCACCGGAGGCTTCCAGGACCCGGCAGAGAGCCTCCCCGAAGGACGCGGCGCGCGCGTTCACAACCAGGAGCGGGCCGGTCGGGTTCGCGCTCACGAACTCGACCAGGATGCGCTCGCCCGCGAGCGCGGTCCCGCCGCCCCAGCCCGCGCCCATCGTCTCAATCGACCCCAGGACGCCCTCCCAGACGGCCTCCCCGAGGAAGAAGTTCAGGTAGCCGCCGCCCGCGACCTCGACCCGCTCCACCGAGGCGTCGGGCACGATCTTCGCCTTGATGGCGGCGGCAACCTCGGCCGGGGGCTTGCGGACTGCCTTGGCGAGCGAGAACGCGACGGGACAGGCGAGATCGCCGTGCGCGAACTCCCGGGGCAGTTCGACGACGAGCCGGCCTGCGGCCGGGACCGCATCGCCGAACCCGGCGGCCTCCGCGGCGGCCCGGACCCGGGACCGGACGACGCCCTTGAGGTCGGGAGCGGCCGTCATCCCAGCGCCTGTCCCGGCGGAGAGCCCAGGTAGCGCAGGAGCAGGCGGCTCCAAAGCTGGGCGACGAGCTTCTCGTGCTGTTCCTTGTGTTCCTCGAGGCACCAGTCGAGCCGGCCCCGCTGGGCCGAGTCGGCGGGGGACGCGAGGAAGCTCACGCTCTCCTCGCCCGACTCGACGAGCCCGACCCGCTCGGCCGCCTCGCACGCGCCCCGGAACTGCTCCAGCGTGACCGCGAGAATCGACCGGACCTCGTCGGCCGGGAGCACGGCTCCGCCGAAGACGGCGTGAAGGGCGACGAGCTCGGGGCCCCCCTTGCGCCGCCAGAGGTCCTCGAACGCCTCGTCAGGCACGGGGACCTCCCGCCGCGTCCGCCCAGAACGCGGTCATGGCGGGATGA
>Ga0315281_10008764_pt1 | contig 14112 bp, 14 predicted proteins | sample YL17G07_0_MG_FD_204540 | JGI IMG/M metagenome (GOLD analysis project Ga0315281, IMG submission 204540) | Sediment microbial communities from Yellowstone Lake, YNP, Wyoming, USA - YL17G07_0 | ecosystem: Environmental > Aquatic > Freshwater > Lake > Sediment | place: USA: Wyoming | collected...
GTGTACGCATCAAGCAACTGGATGATTTAATGCAGCGAGTTCGCAAACTGGAAAAACAACTGACGTCAAAATAAAAGGTAGAGTGTCTTGAATTCACTGGATATTCACGAAATTTTACAGCATCTCCCGCATCGCTATCCGTTTTTGTTAATTGATCGGGTTCTGGAATATGTGCCTGAATCACATTTGATTGGTATAAAAAATGTGTCATTCAATGAGCCGTATTTTACCGGTCATTTCCCGCAGCGACCGGTGATGCCGGGGGTGTTGATCCTTGAAGCCCTGGCACAGGCCACCGGTATTCTTGCATTCAAAACAGTTGCGCGTATTCCGGATAAAAATTCCTTGTATTATTTTGTCGGCATTGATAACGCGCGTTTTAAACTACCGGTGGAACCCGGTGATCAATTACGCCTTGAAGTGAAATACATCAAACGTATGCGTGGGATATGGAAATTCACCGGCAGTGCGACGGTGGAGGGAAATCTGGTGTGTGAAGCGGAAATCATGTGCGCCGAGCGGGAAACTCCATGAGCATTGATGCGCGTGCGGTAATTGATTCGTCAGCGCGTATCGGTAAAGAAGTCAGCATCGGCCCCTTTAGTGTCATTGGCCCGCAGGTTGACATTGGGGATGGTACCTGGATTGGGCCGCACGTGGTGATTAACGGGCCGACCCAGATCGGCAAGGACAATCGCATCTTTCAATTTTCCTCCATCGGTGAAATACCGCAAGATAAAAAATTTCACGGCGAAAATTCAACGCTGGAGATAGGGGATCGCAATACCATTCGCGAATTTGCCACAATCAATCGCGGCACCTCGGATGGCGGCGGCGTTACCCGCGTCGGTAATGACAATTGGCTCATGGCCTACATCCATATCGCGCATGATTGCATGGTGGGCGACCATACGATTTTTGCCAACTCGGCGTCGATTGCCGGGCACGTGCGCATTGAAGATCATGTTATTTTAGGCGGCTTTACCCTGGTACATCAATTTTGCGCCATTGGCCAGCACGCCTTTTCTGGCATGGGTAGCGCCATCAGCAAGGATGTCCCGCCGTTTGTGATGGTGAATGGCAATCCGGCCGCACCCCATGGCTTGAATAATGAAGGATTGAAACGGCGCAACTTCAGCAAAGAAACCCAGCAAGCCGTGCGTGACGCATATAAACTTATCTATCGTGCGGGGTTCACCTTGGAAGAGGCAAAGGTACAATTAAGGGAAATGGCGCGGTTCGACCCCGAAGTGGCCAAGATGCTGGCTTTTATTGAAGCATCGACACGCGGAATTATTCGTTAAAAAATTATTTATCCGCCAGCATCGCGATGGCGAGTGTTGCCACGTTGTTAATTCCACCAGGTTCACCGAGTTTTTTTTCGATGCTTGCCAAGTCGTTGATCATCTGCTGCCGATAGGGTTTATCAAACAGCAGCTTTTCTAATTCCGCACAAATATTTTTCGGCGTGGCCTCATTCTGAATGAGTTCCGGCACAATCCGTTTGTCCGCGACAATATTGCACAGCCCGATATGGGCAATTTTCAGCATGCGCCGTACCACGGTATACGTCAGCCAGGCGACGCGATTGATAATAACCATCGGCGTTCCCAACAAGGCAATCTCCAGCGTCACCGTTCCCGAAACCGTCACGATCGCATCGCAGCCATGAATGACGTCATAGGTGCGCGCAGTGATGGGAACAATATTTAATGATCCGTAACCGTGTAGATACGGTTGCAGATCGTTTTGATTTAATGTCGGGGCGATCGGCAGCAGAAATTGTATATGTGGATTTCGCTGCTGTAATAATTTTGCGCTGGCCAGAATAATCGGAAATAAGCGTTTTATTTCACTGTGCCGACTGCCGGGAAATAAACCCACGACCGGTTTGTCCGCCGCAATGCCAAACTGTTGGCGCAGGGTCGCTTGATCACCGCTCGCCTTGACTTCATCCACCAGCGGATGACCGACAAAGGTCACTGGCACATGATGTTGCTGATAAAATTCTGCCTCAAAGGGAAATACCACCGCCATGTGATCCACGCGGGCACGGATGGTGTTCACCCGGTGTTGCCGCCATGCCCACACTTGTGGACTGATGTAATATAAAACCTTGACGCCACATTGTTTGGCGGTTTTTGCCAGGCGCAGATTAAACTCGGGATAGTCAACCAGGATCAAGAGATCGGGCGGGGCTTCTTTCAGCATAGCGCGCATGGTCGCGAGTGCGCCAAAGATCACCTTGCGCTGCGCCCAAATTTCCACCAGACCGACCACTGCTATGTCGCGTGCATCCACCAAGGTGTCCACTCCGGCCGCGCGCATGTTGCTGCCGCCGATTCCAAAAAAATGAATGGCAGGAAGGGTTGCGCGAACGGCCTGCACCAGCTTTGCCGCATGCAGATCACCGGAGGCTTCTCCGGCGATGATCATGATCCGTGGTGGCTTCACGTTTACAAGGCGGATTGGATGGTCGATACGATCGTCGTGATCTGCTCGTCATTCAGTTCGGGATAAATCGGTAATGACATGCACTGGCTCGCCACTTGTTCGGAGATGGGCAGACTGATGTCCGCATACTCGGCCTGAAAGACCTTTTGCTTGTGCAAGGGAATGGGGTAGTAAATCGCATTGGCAATCTGGTTCGCGGTGAGTTTTTGCATGATGGCATCCCGTTTTTTTGACAGGATGGTGTACTGGTGGTACACGTGGGTGCCAATCTTATCTTCGTGCGGGGTAATCACGCTATTGGCCAATTGTTGTGTATACGCATGCGCAACACGCCGCCGATCTTTATTGAACTGTTCAATGCGTTTTAACTTGACCCGCAAGATGGCCGCCTGAATTTCATCAAGACGGCTGTTATATCCGATGACATCATGGTGATACCGTTGTTGACTGCCATGATTACGCAGCACTTTGATCGCAGCCGCCATGGCGTCATCATCGGTGGTGATCATCCCGCCATCGCCAAAGCAACCCAGATTTTTACTGGGAAAAAAACTGTGGCAACCGGCAATACCAACGTTGCCGGTCATCGTGCCCTTGATGTCGGCACCGAAGGATTGCGCACAATCTTCAATGATCAGTAATTGATGTTTTTTCGCTAAGGCCTGAATCGCGGGCATATCGGCGGGTTGACCAAACAAATGCACCGGGATAATGGCACGTGTGCGCTCATTGATGGCGTGCGCGACCAAATCTGGATCGAGGTTGAAGGTGCGCGGATCAATATCGACGAACACCGGTATCGCACCGACATAACAAATGGCCTCGGCCGTGGCGATGAAGGTAAAGGTCGAGGTGATGACCTCATCACCGGCCTTGACACCGGCGGCACGCAAGGCGAGATGCAGTGCGTCCGTGCCCGAGGCGCAACTCAAGGCGTGTTTTGTTTTTAAATAACTGGCCGCCTCATTCTCAAAGGCCGTGACATTGGGGCCAAGAATGAATTGGGTTGCGGCTAAGACTTGTTGCAGTTGTTGATCCAATTCCGTTTTGAGCAGTTGATATTGCAGTTTGAGGTCAACCATTGGGATCATGATCATTTCCTTCGTTTAATGGGTGTTGTTGGATAAAATATGGGTAATGGCCAAGGCAGTAGCTAATGCGCGCATACCCTCTTCGCCACTGACGACCGGGCGTTTTTTCTGTGTGATACAGTCAACAAAGGATTCAATCTCGGTAAAGAGCGCATCGCCTTGCTCAAAGGTCTTTTCTTCACTTTCAATATTGGCGACGCCGGGAAACATTTCACCGCTGCCTTTACGGTGTACGCCGAGTTTTTTATTCTGAAAATCAATACTGATGTAGGCGTCACGCTGAAAAATGCGCATCTTGCGTTCGCTTTTTCGACCGGCACGGCTGGCCGTTACATTGGCGACACAACCATTGGCAAATTGTATCCGCGCATTGACGATATCAAAATCCTTCGACAACACCGCCACGCCCTTGGCATCAATGTGTGTTACCGGTGAATTCACGATCTCCAGGATGATATCAATGTCATGAATCATCAGATCCATCACCACACTGACATCGGCACCGCGCGGATTAAAGGGGGCGACACGCGCCGATTCAATGAACATCGGTTGTTGAATAATATTTTCAACCGCAAGAATGGCCGGATTGAATCGCTCAAGATGACCAATTTGTAAAATAACATTTTTGTTTTTCGCCAAGCCCACCAATTCTTGCGCCTCCGCAACCGTGGTGGTCATCGGTTTTTCCAACAACACGTGTTTGCCCGCAGCCAGACAATCCCGGGCGATGGCAAAATGTTTTTGGGTGGGCACCACAATACTCACGGCATCAATCTCGTTCAGTATGGAATGATAATCCGTGCTGGCGGCGACGTGTAATTCTGTCGCGACTTTTTCCGCCGTTGCCGCAACGGCATCGCACACGGCGATAAGTTTGCACTGCGGGAGTTTTTGATATTTTTGGGCGTGGAAGCGGCCGAGATAGCCCACGCCGATGACAGCTGTTCGTAGTATGTGCATGAATGGTTGGCGGGATCGTTGTTTGTCTGACAGGGTTGTTTTGAGTTGACGCATAATCGCATTGTTGTCCTTTTAAATCAATGAGTAACGCTGGTTTTTTAACACTTTTAGCGCTATGCTGAAGAGGTCTTTGAGGAAATAATGTGAACGATCAATTCTTATTGAATTTTCAGCTTGCGGGAAAGAAAGTAGCTGGCGTCGATGAGGCCGGACGTGGTCCGCTCGCCGGACCGGTCATTGCCGCAGCGGTGATTCTCGACCCGCATCAGCCCATCGCGGGCTTGGCCGATTCCAAGGTACTCACACCGGCCAATCGTGAGCGGCTGGCCATTGAGATTCGTGCCAAGGCCTTGGCTTGGGCGGTGGGCAGGGCGGAGGTGGCCGAGATCGACGAACTGAATATCCTGCAAGCCAGCCTCTTGGCGATGCGCCGGGCGGTGTTGGCGCTGCGTCCCCAGCCCGATTATGCCTACATCGATGGCAATCAATGCCCCATCCTGCCGTGCCCGGCGCAACCCATTATCCGCGGTGATGCAACGGTCCCCGCGATTAGCGCGGCCTCGATCTTAGCCAAGGTCTATCGCGATGCGGAGATGGTGACTTTAGATACCGTGTATCCCGGCTATGGTCTGGCGACCCACAAAGGTTATCCTACCTCGGAACATCGGGCTGCCCTGATCCGACTGGGCGTTACACCGATTCACCGGCGCAGCTTTGCACCGGTAAGAAAATGCTTAGCCGCCGTTGCTGAAGTATCGTAAACAGAATATGTTATGCATTCGTTCATGCCTTACAACAGCTCGACCCTTACCTGTGTAGATTGAGATGATATGTCCTTGCCGTTGATATTGCGTTTAGATGTGTCAGGCCAGCCGGTGAAATGGTTGCCGTGGCAAGACGCGGTTTGTCTCTATGCCCGCGACATGGTGGCATGGACGGCGGGTGAGAATATGTTTTCCCTGCACGGCGGGGTGTCACGCCTCACCGGTGAGCAAACCATTGTCGAAATCAATTCCATCATTGCGGTACGGGGTGAAGACAAACATATCCAGCAGCGCCACATCCCGCCATTAACCAATCGTGAATTATTTCGGCGTGATAGCCATCTGTGTTTGTATTGCGGTCATCAGAGCAGGGATGAGGAACTCACCCGGGATCATGTGCTGCCGCTGTCACGCGGCGGCCGGGATAACTGGGCCAATGTGGTGGCGGCCTGCCAGCGTTGCAATGCGCACAAGGGCGGGCGCACTCCCGAAGAGGCGCGTATGCCACTGCTGGCAGTGCCCTTTGTGCCGAACCTCGCCGAATATTTAGTCCTGCGCAACCGGCGCATCTTGGCTGATCAGATGGAATTTCTGAAGAGCCAATTCAAGCAAATGAATCGTGAATTAAACTGGCAGTAACAAACGATAACGTTCTTCCCGAAAAAAACTCGAAATCAACAGAGTACTTTTGAATCCTGTATTGCGGGAGATCAGCTTTTCGTGGGTGCTTAAATTTAATCATCGGGTATCCTATTGTAACTGGCGATAAAAATCCCACCGAAAAAAAGTGAGCGAGTAACTTGCGCCGAAGTTGGCAGCTTAATGTGTGTACTCATACTAAGGGGAAAAGGCTTTCTCGAAAGTGTACAGCCATCTACCAGCTCTACCCGGGAAATTTCGTAGGGACAGAGCGTGAATGTGATCAAAAACCGCCAGATTTTGTGATAAACATTTGTTATCATCCCGTCAGGTTTCCACGGGACAGGGGTAGCAAATGGCAACATCGGAAGTAGAGCCGGAAGTCGTGTTGATTGAAGAAGAAGAGCTGTTGGACGGGTTGTTGCGGTTGACCAACAATAATCTTGGGCTCGCGCACGAGCTGCTGCAAAAAATCATCAAAAAACACGATTGGGAACTAAAAAAGACCCTGCAAGAAATGAAGGACAACATCAGCTGGGAAATCCGCAATGCCCGCCGCCGGATACAGTACCGGGCCAGCACGAACCTGCTGGCGTTCTTTGAGGGACTCAAGCCCGACAATGTGGCAGCGCATCACATTGTGGCCTGCACTGATCCATCGGCAACGAGAGCACTCCGAATTTTATTAAAGTGGGGCATCGGTCCGCACGATGTGGCCAATCTTATCTATCTACCGCGATTTGTCCGGCATGTGCCGCACTCAGCTATGCCAAATGCGTATGCCCACAGCAAGGTCCATACGGAGATTGGTCATGAAAACGTGGTGTATCTGCTTAACAGGGTGGATACGGCGCCGGGGGCGACAAAGGAAGATATTATTAAGGCGCTGCAAGATATTGGGCAGGATTTACAAGACGGGACATTCCCCCTTTATAAACTCATCGAGGAGGCGTAGTCATGATAGTGTACGTATTAGTACCCCCCGCGACGTTGAATGACATTAAAACCGTTGTTCTCCAAGAAGATAATGCCGTAGTGTTGGCGGGTAAAAGCACAATTCCGGATGATATCTTCGATTGCACCGTTCAGAAGAAAGCTCCTACTTGGCATCCCCCCGCGATCCGCTGGCATAACGATGACGGCCCAAATAAGAATAAATACCGTGACCCCGATTTCGCCAGAATTCTTCACGTAGGTTGGGGGCTCAACCCTACCACGGCGGAACGGCTACGACCCGTGATTAACGACGTGGCCGAGTTGTTGCCGCTGCCTTTCAACGGCGAGACCTGGTATTTCATGAACGTGTTTAATCAGATCAACGATGCGTTGGACAGGACGCATTCCACGTACAAAATCTATCGAAGCGGCGAGGTGGGTTATTTATTGAAACCGAGTTTCTTCGCCGACAAAGTGCCGCACGCCAAACTCTTTACCATGCGGGAAGCGGCTCCCAGTATTTACTACGCGGAGCATTATCCCGACGACAATCCCAACACGTTCAAAAATGTGGTGGAGAAAAACAAGTTATTTGGCCTTCGTTTAGTGAAGATATGGGAAAATTAATTTATCTTTCCCATCGACGGGTTCATAGAGAAGATTTAACTATGATGGTATACGTATTATTGCCCTTTAAATTGAATGACATTAAAACCCTGGTTCTCCAAGAAGACAATGCCGTCTTGTTGGCGGGAAAGAGTAAATACAATACACTGGATTTGTTTGGTAACGACGGCAATAAAAAAGCGGATCGGTGGAACCCGCCACCGATCCGCTGGCATGACGATGAGGGCCGCAAAAAGAATAAATACCGCTATCCCGATATCGCCTATATTTTCGGTAGCTGGGCACTCAGTCCCACCACGGCGGAACTGCTACGGCCAGTGATCAGCGACGTGGCCGAATTATTGCCGCTGCCTTTCAACGACGAGATTTGGTACTACATGAACGTGTATAATCGGATCAATGCGCTCGACAAAGCCAATACCCGTTATCGAGTTTACAGCACCGGTGAGGTAAGTCCCTCCTGGATAGAAAAAATTGCTTTTTTGTCGGATAAAGTTCCGCACACCAAACTCTTTACGATGCCGGAAACCGTCAACAATATTTACTACGCCGAGCACTACCCCGATGACAATCCGAATACCTTCAAGAACGTGATAGAGAAAAATAAATTATTTGGAATTGAGCTTAAGAAAATCCGAGAATATTAATGTTATTCATTTTTTAAAAAGAAGGCAGAATCCTCATGGCGATATACATGGAATACGACGGTATCAAAGGCAATGTCACCGCAACGGGTTATGTGGGCATGATCAAGCTGGATTTTTTTACGTTCGGGGTACAACGCGCGATCAGCATGAAGACGGGGCAGTTGACGAACCGGGAATATACCAAGCCAACATTTGGGGTGATGACGACCGGCAAAAAACTGGACGGTGCCAGCGCCGGTATCTTTCGGGAGGCCGTGGGCGGTAGCCGTGGTAAGCAAGTCAAGATTCATTTTGTCCGTACCGGTCAGCGCCAGTTTCAGGAGTTCATGACGTTGACGTTTCAGCAATGCCTGCCGTCGCTTCACCAGCTGGTGGCCTTGTCCCGTGAAGGCGGCGTGCCGGTGGAACGGCTCTACTTGAGTTACAGCGCCGTCGAAGTCAGCTATATCGCCAGCGGTGCGGACAACAAGACGCTGAACCCAAGCCGCAGTGGTTATGATCTGGCGGTCGCGAAAAGCTTGTAATTGAACTCAAAAAAATTCGAGCCGGGATCGGTCAACCTGGGTTACGGTGTGTGCCGCTTGCGCAGGGACACAATTTGCGCTACTTCAACATAGGTGAGCTGGTTCACATCCTGCAATTGTATTTCAAAGGGAATATCCACACGCTCCTCATTTAACAGCCGTTGCGCCAGCGTGGCGACGTCAGTGTCATGAAGCCTGAAGTGTGCATACAACGTGGTGCGGCCGGGCTTGATGAAGCGAATGGTGCTGGATTTTGTCCAGGCGTACACGTTCTGTTTACCTAATAACAAAAACAGCATCATTGCGTAGACGGGATCGACCGCCGCATACAGCGCCCCGCCGAAAAGGGTACCGTGATGGTTGCGGGTACGCCAGGTCAGTGGCAGTTTAATGCGCACCTCCAGCAGGGTTTTGTCAATGTAAATGACCCGGGCCCCGGTGCGGCGGTAGGCCGGCACGAAGTTCATTCCCCAGCGTAACCATTTTGTACGTAACGATTCGGGCATAGCCTACTTTACGGTAAGGACAGGGGGGATACCAATAAGTATCTAACAAAGGGTAAAAGAATCGACCGGTAGACAAATTTACCATTAATAATAATATTGTACTATTATCATTTCTAACAAACGCTTCATCTTTACGATTTGTTGATTATTATTAAAATTATAAGTATTTGATTAGCAGTTTTATTTTACCGTGCAATTAACCGTATGAAAGGAAGACGTTATGAAATATTCAAATTTACCGGTTGCCGAAGAATATCCTGTTACCAGTCGCTTGAATGGTAACTATGAACAGTTGAGTACGGAGTATCATGCTAAGACCGAGTCATTATGGGTATATATGCAAGGGGAACAACGGCCATGTTTTACATGGCCGTTGTTGACGGAGCTACACAAGCTACTTGACTGGCTAGAAAACTATTCGTCCAATCAAGCGCCCATTAAATATGTAATAGGTGCATCAGCAGTAAATGGTGTGTTCAGCCTGGGTGGTGATTTGGAAAACTTCATTCGTTTTATTCGCGCCAGTGATAACAAACAGTTGGAAGACTATGCATATGCCTCGGTGGATATCGGATATCGCTGTTATAAACAATTTAACCGAAATATTACATCCATTGCGCTTATCGAGGGTGATTGTTATGGCGGTGGTTTTGAGGCGGCGCTCTCTTGCAACATCGTCATTGCTGAAGAGTCTGCAAAGTTCTGTTTCCCTGAGATCACATTTAATTTGTTTCCAGGCATGGGCGCATATTCCTATTTGATGCGTCGGGTTGCGCCACACGTGGCTGAAAAGATAATTTCATCCGGTCGAGTGTACACAGGCCGAGAATTATTTGACATGGGTGTCATTGATCGTTGTGCATGCAATGGTGAAGGACACCAGGAAACGCTTAATTTCATTGCCCAGCACCGTCGTCAACAACATGGACGAGTTGCGATGCATAAGGCACGGCAGATTGTGCAACCACTATCCTTGGCGGAATTAAAACAAGTAACTGATATTTGGGTTAATGCCGCATTGCAATTGGATAACAAGTCATTACGTGTCATGGAACGATTTGCGCGTGCTCAACAAAAGAGAAAATTTGAAAAACGGGATAATAAGGTGATTAACTTGGTTGCTTAAGACAGCGATGGGTCACTTTTATCGTCAATTGACTTTAACTTGTGCGCAATTCGCCACAGTGCAAATTGCGCGCGGTGGAAGGCATGATTGATTTGATCGGCGAGATCGGCTCCTTCCTCTTCAAAGCGTGTTTTCGACATTCGTGAGGCGGTATTCAATAGCTTGTAGAGTTGATTCGCGCCCAAGCTACCGGCGGGGCTCTTAAAAGTATGTGCTGTGTCTTTAAATGTGACGTACTGTTTTTGTTCAATGGACTGTGATAGATCACGCAACAGCAACTGGCCATCCTTAATGAAACAGGCCACGAGGTCGTTGAAATATTCTTCATCATCAAGATAATATTGAATGCTTTCAATATTAATGGCATCAGCTGGTTCCGCTGGTGTCGTGTTCCTGGTGTTTGTATTGATGAGATTAAAAGCAGGTACAGTCACTGGTTTGATGATCCCGACAATGGCATTTAATAAATCATTGGGGCGTACCGGCTTGGTCATGTATTGATCAACACCAACCTCGCGACAACGTGCGATTGCATCCGTAGTCACGTTGGCGGTAAGCATGATAAACGGCATCTTATTGTCTGGATAAAGTAAACGAAACTGCTGTACGGTTTGAATACCTCCCAACACCGGCATGTGCATGTCGACTATGCATAAGTCAAATTGATCACTTTCCAAAACATTGAGCGCCTCATCACCGTTGCTGGTAACCTTCACAAAGTGACCTGCTTTCGTCAGGGTGTGGGCAATGATTTTCTGGTTAGTGATGTTATCTTCCGCAACAAGTACGCGAAATCTTTGTGGCACATAATTTGGTGTCGGCTCGGAAATAAACACGACATTGTCCGCGTCGAGGTGCAATGCGGGCGAAGAATGTAGGGCGTTATAAAATTGTTTTTTATCCAGCGGCCATGCTAAGACATAGTCATAACCGTATTTTAGTAACGACGCTTGTCTTTTTTCTTCAATGGTGTCTTCCACAATGATGAGTTTTGAAGCCGCAAAGGCATCTTGCCGGCGGATGGCGGCGGCAGTGTTTTCGGCATCAATATCATAGGATGACTTTGCGATAATAACCGCATGCGCAAGTGATTGATCCGGTATCGTCCGTATGTACTCCAGAGCATTTTCTACGGATGTAAAGTCATGTACCGTAATACCCCAGCTCTTTGTGTATTCTACGATGTTTAATAATCGACGTCCGATATCGGCAATGACAATCACATGCAATGATTTTAAGCTTGCATTATAGTCAGGTTTAGCTGGCTGGATTTCAAAGGGCAAAGAGAAGTAAAAGGTTGAGCCTTCACCATATACCGAATAGAGCCCAATTTTTCCATTCATTAATTCGACCAATTGTTTGGCAATGGTCGTCCCCAGGCCGGAACCACCATACCGTCGTGTTTCCGAATTATCCACTTGGTGAAATCGTTCAAAAAGGCGGGATTGATCATCCTGTTTAATGCCAATACCTGTATCACTAATTTGGAAACGAAGTTGCGCTGTTTTGTAATTGGTAGGCAAATCGGCCGATAAGGACACATTGAGAGTAACACCACCGGTTTCGGTGAATTTAATAGCATTACCGATGAGGTTAAAGAGAATTTGGCGCAGCTTATTCTGGTCACCGATAAGCGCAAAGGGGACTGTCGCATCAATGTGTAATTTCAGCGCAAGACCCTTGATGTGTGCATGTGATTTGAACATGCGAATTATGCCATTCAGCAGGTGATGTAGATCAAAGGCAATTGTATGAATCTCAATTTTGCCTTCTTCGATTTTTGATATATCAAGAATATTGTCGATTAAACTTAGGAGTGACTTGGCCGAATAATCGATGGTTTCAGTGTACTCATATTGGTCTCTGCTAAGCCGTAACGATTTTAGTAAGTCGTTTGCACCGACAATGCCATTGAGTGGGGTGCGTATTTCGTGGCTCATATTCGCCAAAAATTCACTTTTGGCCCGACTTGCAATTTCAGCTTGCTCAATTGCCTTGGTAAGACGGGTTAACAGCGTATAAACATAAATGGGCAGTAGAAACAGACCGCCCAGCAAGCCTAAATACAGGATGTCATGTTGCTTCCAAAAGTCCGAATAAATGTAAATTGTAATGAAACCTATTATGCTTAAAGCAGCACTTATAAGTAAATGTGCTCTGCCGAATCGAAACCCAAAGCCAAAAGTTACCCACAAATATAACGGATACAATGCTGCTCCCATTTCATCGCCGATATAAATGGAATAGGAAATTCCTACTATATCAATAATGTTGCTCAACATATAACGTGAACGGTTTGGGTATGGTTGTATAACAACCCACGCAAAGATGATGAGTGCCAACATTAAGAAAATGCTGATTGCAGTCAGACTGTTACTGATTATTTCTACATCCTTGGCGTGGGAGACAACAATATAAAGAAATGCACTGAATCCAATTATGCAACGGATGATTACTTGTTCGGCTTCTTGCCCAGGAGCTTGTTTTGCACGTGTCCAAAGAAGTTTGAACGGGAAATGAATCAGCAATTTTTCTTTTTTCAGTGTGTCTGCGATAGTGGAGACATAAAGAGGCAGGATTAGCAGGCCCACCAATAAACCTAGAAATAAAATATTATGCTGATGCCAATAGGGCGAAATGAAGTAAACCGCAATAAAGCCAATCATACTCAGGACAGTACTAAGAAAAAGGTGTGCTTTGCCAAAACGAAAACCAAAACCAAAGGTTATCCAGAGGTAAAGCGGGTATAAGGCGGCACCAATTTCATTGCCGAGATACAGTGCGTAAGAAAGTCCGATCACATCAACAATGTTACTGAAAATGTACCGCATGCGATTGGCGCGAGGAGTGATTCCTATCCAGACAAAAATACCGATGGCGGCGGCGGTGTACAATAATATTTCCGCGGCAACCTGGTAAATCACGCTGAGATTATCAAGGTGTGTCACGGCGATGTAACAAAAAACACTCACACCGATGATTAAACGAATCAATGCCTGCTCATGTTCCTGCCCCGGCGCTTGCCTAATGCGTTCCAGAAAGTGTCTGAAGGGGGATTGTTTCATTGGCTATTTTTCTGGTTACTCGCTTGCTGATTGCTTGCATCGGTAAATTTTTTATGGATTTCTTCAGCGATGTGTTGTTGGCCCAAAAATGCCGCTACGCAATCAGGGTCGAAGTGGCGTTTTGATTGTTCCTTGAGAAATTCCATGGCTTTTTTGATTGGCCACGCCGTTTTGTAAGGGCGCAGACAGGTCAGCGCGTCAAACACATCGGCAACGGCGACGATTCGCGCTTCAATGGGGATGGTGTCGGCGGCAAGGCCCTTGGGGTAACCCGAGCCATCGTATTTTTCATGGTGGTGGAGCGCGATGGTGGAGCCCATTTGCATGTATTTTGACGTGGAGCCGGCAAGAATTTCGTAACCCATCTCGCTGTGGGTACGCATGATGACCCATTCGCTTTGATTTAATTTACCGGGTTTGAGTAAGATGTGATCCGGAATCCCGATCTTGCCGACATCGTGCATGGGACTGGCATGTTCAATGAGTTCGCAATAATCCTGTTCCATGCCAATGCCTTTGGCGATCAGATGGGAATATTTGGCGATACGTAAAATATGATTGCCGGTATCGGCATCGCGGTATTCACCGGCCTTGGCCAGGTGGTAGAGCGCTTCACGCTCGCGTTCAATGACGGTGTAGGTGGTGGCCTTGACAAGATCAGCCAGTTTCTTGTTGTGGTGTTCAAGTTGCAGTTGATGTGAGCGCATTAACAACAAATTGGTGCAACGTGCCTGACATTCACGATAATCAATCGGCTTGCCGATAAAATCGGT